>LLBZ010007924.1_pt3 | contig 21220 bp, 17 predicted proteins | sample 1489421 | NCBI WGS metagenome assembly LLBZ01 (sample SAMN04092657, study PRJNA295927) | soil metagenome | biome: Soil prokaryotic community; feature: Bulk soil; isolation source: soil from tomato rhizosphere | host: tomato cultivar Moneymaker | place: South Korea | collected 2011-11-01 | reverse complement strand
TGCCGGCAGGCAGGTTTTAGGAAATAGAGAAGTCAAGATGAATTCTATCTATTTTTACATTAATTCTCCATTCAACTTAGTTACTTATACAAACTACCTCGTAAATTTTTTAAATCTACGAGGTAGTTTATTGTAATGTGTTAATATTTATGTTCTTAAAGGCTGATTTAAAATTAAATCCAAATACTGATTTACTTTGGTTTTTAAATCTTTTCTTAGTGTAATAAAATCTAAGAAACCGTGTTCCAATAAAAACTCTGAGGTTTGAAAACCTTCAGGTAAATCCTTGCCAGTCGTATCTTTTACTACACGAGGGCCTGCAAACCCAATTAAAGCACCTGGTTCTGCAATATTAATATCTCCCAACATGGCAAACGATGCTGTAGTACCACCAGTTGTTGGGTCGGTACATAATGATATGTATGGAATGCCAGCATCTGCTAATTGTGCTAACTTTACAGATGTTTTTGCTAATTGCATAAGCGATAAAGCTGCCTCCATCATACGGGCACCACCAGATTTAGAAATGACCATTAGTGGAATGTTGTTTTTTAATGAATAATCTGCAGCACGTGCAATTTTTTCACCAACAACACTTCCCATAGAGCCACCAATAAATGCAAAATCCATACAAGCAACGACCAAGTCTTTTCCTTTAGATTTGCCAACGCCTACTCTAATAGCGTCTTTTAATTTGGTTTTTTCTTGGGCAGCTTTTAAACGGTCTGGATATTTTTTAGTGTCAACAAATTTTAATGGGTCTTTAGATTCTAAATTAGCGTCCAGCTCTTTAAATTTATTATCATCAAAAAGAATTTCGAAGTATTCTTTACTTCCTATTCGAACGTGGTATCCATCTTCCGGACTTACATAAAAGTTTTTTTCAAGTTCATCTGTATCGACAATTTTTCCAGTTGGAGATTTGTACCAAAGACCCCTAGGGGTGTCTTTTTTTTCCTCTGTTGTTGTTGTTATTCCTTTTGTTTTTCTTTTAAACCAAGACATAGTGATTTATGATTTACGATTTTAGATTTACGATTTACAATTTTAGATTTAAAAAATTTTGTACATCGGTATTTTCGTTAAGGATAGTTGCTAGATTCTTTTTTAACAAACACGTTATGTGTAAAATCAAAAATGATAAAGCAAAAAGCCTGACTACAAAATTAAGGCTTTATTTTAATTTAGTAGTAAAGCCATTCTGTTTTTATTAATTGAATTTTTTTAATTTTTTTATTGCTTAGAAATGAAAAAATCCTGCGTGAAGCAGGATTTTATATACATAACAACTCTATTTTATAGTGTATTTACATTATTAAGGTCTTCGAAAGCCTTTTTTAAACGCTCAATAAAAGTGACTTCGCCCGAACGTAACCAAACACGTGGGTCGTAGTATTTTTTGTTAGGAACATCAGAGCCTTCAGGGTTTCCAATTTGTCCTTGTAAATAATCTTTTTTACTGTTCATATAGTCACGAATACCACTCATAAAGGCATATTGTAAATCGGTATCTATATTCATTTTAATAACACCGTAGCTAATACCTTCACGAATTTCTTCAACTGTAGAACCTGAACCACCATGGAATACAAAATCAATATGGTTATGACCTACACCGTATTTTTTAGAAATATAATCTTGAGAGTTTTTCAAGATTTTTGGTGTTAATTTTACGTTTCCTGGTTTGTATACGCCGTGTACGTTACCGAAAGCTGCAGCAATAGTAAACTGGTCGCTTACTTTACTTAATTCTTCGTATGCATAGGCAACTTCTTCTGGTTGTGTATATAATTTAGAATCATCTACATCACTATTATCTACACCGTCTTCTTCACCACCTGTAATCCCCAATTCAATTTCTAATGTCATCCCCATTTTGCTCATACGTTCTAAATAGGTTTTGCATATTTCTATGTTTTCTTCGATGGGTTCTTCCGAAAGGTCAATCATGTGAGAACTGAAAAGTGATTTTCCGGTTTCAGCGAAATGTTTTTCACTGGCGTCCAATAAACCATCAATCCAAGGTAATAGTTTTTTTGCACAGTGGTCTGTATGTAAAATTACAGGAACACCGTATGCTTCTGCTAATGTGTGTACGTGTTTTGCTCCTGCGATAGCTCCTGCGATAGCTGCTTTCTGGCCTTCGTTACTTAAGCCTTTTCCAGCATTAAATTGTGCACCACCATTTGAAAATTGAATAATTACTGGTGCATTTAGTTCTGCTGCAGTTTCCAATACGCCATTAATTGTATCTGAACCAATGACATTTACAGCTGGTAAAGCAAATCCTTTTTCTTTAGCGAGTTTAAAAATGGCTTGTACTTCTCGTCCTGTAGCAACGCCTGGTTTTATATTATGTCCCATAATTATTTGAAATTTTATTTTAGTTTGTAAGTTTTCAAAAGTAATCAATTTTTAAAACATTTTTAGTGTTTTAACGGTTTGAAAATACTAAATAAGTACTAAAACGTTATAGTTTGTGAAGAATGATTAAGCTATTAAAATGGATAGTTAATACCTATATTATACACGGCATTAGAAAAGTTATAGTCGTTAAACCAACGGTTTTGGTCTTGGTATGAAGGGTCGTAAGTTTTAAAACCTATATCAAAACGAAATATAAAAAAACTAAAATCATAGCGTAAGCCAAAACCTGAACCAACGGCAATATTTTTTAATGAGCTAAGGTTTGAAAATGTAGCGTTTTCATCCGTAACGTCGTCTAGCACGTTCCAAATATTTCCTGCATCTACAAATACGGCACCATTCAGTTTTCCAAAAATATTAAAGCGCTGTTCAACACTTAAGGCTAATTTTAAATTGGCCTCGTTAAACTCGTTAGTGGATTCTGAACTTCCGGGCCCTAAGCGGTAGGCGGTCCAAGCACGATTATCGTTAGCACCTCCAGCAAAAAAACTTTTGGAAAAAGGAATATTGCTGGAATTTCCATAGGGTATGGCAATGCCAAAATAACTTCTGGCTGCTAGTATGTTTTTTTTGCCTAAACTCCAATGTTTTACATAGTCCAATTCGGTTTTGACAAATTGTGAATAGGCTACATTAAAAAGTTCATAACGGTTATCGGCGTTTTTTTTCTGACCAATAAAGTCAGATACGGTGGAAAGCAGGTTGCCTGCCAATTCTAATTTAAAACGGAAAATCGAGAAGTCATCGTCAAACAAATTGGTACGCTCATCGTTGGTTAAGCTGAAGCTTGACGAAATTATTAAGTTGTTTTCGGTTAAACGTTGTTTGCGTTCATTAATACTGGAAACCGACTTAAAACTAGGATCATTGGGGTTTAAAGAGGTGTTATTGCTTAGCACATCATTTATAAAAATATCTGCTTCGTTTACTGGGTTGTCAGAATTTGGAAGATTTAAGCTAGTATCATCTTCAATATAGTTAATATCTCTTGCAACTTGATTTAATACGCTAAATGAGTTGTCATAAATTCTAAAATAATTTTGAGTATTTAAATTTCTAACATATTGAATATTAAAAACGTCGAGCCTGTTAGTGACTTTGGCAGAAGGTTGCCAGTTGTAATTAAAAATACCTGTAAAGGTTTGTTTGTCCAATCCGATGTTGGTCTGACTGGTGGTCGCTAAGCTTATTCTTGTACTTGGCGACATGTATTTTGGGATGATTTTTTCGGTATTAAAAGGAAAAAAGAATCGCGGAATGGTTAATTTTAAATCGGCACCAATTTCATTAATATCAAAAAACGGGTCGTTAATATTGTTTTTTTCTTTTGATGCACCAATAGATCCAATGGCCGATAGCTCTAAGGTTTCGGCACCTCTAAAAACATTTCTAATCAATAAGCTTGGGTTTAATGAGAAACCTACTGTTTGTATATTGCTTTGCGATACATCGGCACTAAAACCCAAACTGAATTTCTTTAAGGGGGTTAGCCTAATAGTATCTGTTAGCGTATTGTTTGCGTTTTCTATATACTCAATATTTGGGTATTTAAAGGTGCGTAATTCGTTAATATGCCTGTAGGTTAGCGTTCGGTCGCTATCCTTGAAAATAGTATTTGGTGTAATAAAAACGGCATCGGTTAAAGCTTTGGGTCGGTATTTTATTTTATTATAACCATATATCTTGTAGCCTTCATAGGTTATGGAATCTTGAAAAGGCTTACCTCTGTTTTCAAAAGTATAATCGGTTATAATATTGACATCCTTAATTTTGTAAATGTCAAACGGTACGCGTTTTACGGAATCTTGTGTTCTAATCGCTCTATTTTGGATTTGGATCTCAATATTTACTTTTTTATTGGTTCCAATAGTATCCATTTCAAAAGTGATATAATCTTGATTGAAATGATAGACGCCAGAGTTACGTAATTCATTGGAAATACGTTCGCGTTCCTGTGAAAAGTTTGAAGACCGGTATTGTTCGTTATGCTTAATTAGTGTGTTTTTCTTGGTCTTTTGATATATAGAATTAACAACGTCTGATTTTATTTTTTCTGATATGGTATCTAAAACATAGGGTGTTCCTGTTTCAACATAGTATTCCATATCGGCACGTTTATTTTCTTTTTTGTTAATATTGTAAGTTGCTTCAACATCAAACCATCCATTGTTTATATAGTAAGCCTCAAGTCTTTTTGTAGATTTTGTTGTTTTTTCTTCATCGACAATTACTGGAGCTTCCCCCGTTTTACGTAACCAATTATTAAAGCCTATTGAAGATTCTTTTAATTTATCTAATTGTTTTTTAGATAGGCGTTTAGTTAAACGTTCTCTACGGTTCGGATTTTTATCCAACCATGCTTCAAATAAAGAATCTCTATTATTGCGGGCTAAATTGTATATGTGTAACCGTAAGGGAGTGCCTATAATGGGTATTTTGCTATTGGGTTCTTGGTATAATAAATTGTTTATTAATTCGGTTTGATCCTTTTTACCGTTTATAAAAACAGTATTGTCGGTAAGTAAATGTTCATTTTCGGGAACTCGCTTTACTGCATCACAGGATAAGAGGTGTGTCGTAATTAAAACTAAAAGTGTTACTTTTGGGAATTGTAGTTTCATCTGTTAATTTCTATTTTTAAAAAGGTCAGATGCAATTCGTAATGTTGAAATTCGTATTGTGTTATGGAGTTTTTTATAACTCATTTCAAATCAAATTAAAATTAATTCAGGTTAAAGGTATTAACAAATTATTTGGTAAAAAAAGACCTTTACGGACTCAAAAATACATTATTTCATGTGTTTATTCTCATTTTCATAATCAATAATTATGTTGTCTAAAAGTCAAATAAAATTAATAACGAGTTTAAAGCAAAAAAAATATAGACAGCAACACGGTTTTTTTGTTGTTGAAGGCGTTAAAACAATTAAAGAGCTATTACAATCCCATTTGGTGCTTCATGCTTTATATACGACAGAACCATTCAATATTGATGCCAAAAATGAAGTTTTAATTTCTGAAACCGATTTAAAACGTATTAGCTTTTTAACAACACCTAATACGGCACTGGCAATTTTTGAAATACCACAACCACAACCTATAGAAAAGAAAGGACTTATTGTTGCGCTTGATGCAGTTAGGGATCCAGGGAATTTAGGAACCATTATAAGACTTTGTGATTGGTTTGGTGTGAAAGATTTGGTGTGCAGTAACGAAACGGTAGATTGTTTCAATCCCAAAGTGGTTCAAGCAACTATGGGTTCTATTACTAGAGTGGCTATTAATTATATTGATTTGGCTGATTTTCTAAAATCGACTAACTTGCCCATATTTGGTGCTTTTATGGAAGGTGAAAATGTTTATGCCAAACGACTGCCAGAAAATGGTATTTTGGTTATGGGTAATGAAGCTAATGGTATATCAAAAGAAGTGGAAGCTATGATCACTGATAAAATAGCCATCCCAAGATTTGGGGATTTGCAAGCAACAGAAAGTTTGAATGTAGCCACCGCAACCGCTATTTTGTTGAGTGAGTTTAGGAGAGGCAATTGGCAATTGGCAATGAATGATTGAAAAAGTGAAAATGGTTTTTTCTAACACCTGTGAATTCGTGAAAGGTGAGACGTGAAAGGAGTGTGTTGTGTGTCCCTAATATATAAATATACCTAGCACCCAATGCCTACAACCCAAAACCCAACAACCATCAACCATCAACCAACAACCATCAACCAACTTTATTGAAACGTAAAATTAATAAACACTCCTCTGGTTTTCATGGCGTTTATGTTGCTTGTCCAAGGGCTGTCTGGATTTTCATCGCGTACTAGTTCATCATTAATTCCAAAAAGTCCGCGAATAGATGGTGTGAATTTAAAGTTGTATAAGTAAAAATCGATCCCAAAACCTAGTTCGTAAAACACGTTGTTCTTGGTCGTTCTAAATTGTCCATTGGCGTTATCGTTTGGGTTTTCCTCATTACTCGATAAGTTTAAAGCTGTTGAAAAACCACCCACTATAAAAGGTTTGAAGTTATTTATGCGTTTGGTTGAGACTTTTAATAATAAAGGCACATGTATGTATGTGGATTTTACTTCTCGTGTTAAATCGGATGAGGTAAAGGCGGTACCTTGAAAATACGTTTGACTGTAATACAGTTCTCTGGTTGTAATTAGCAAACCGGGTTCTAAACGCAAATCCAAAAACTCGTTAATGCGTAAATTCCCTATTAATCCAACACTAAAGCCTGGGCTTCGTTTTACATAAATATCCCGTAAATCTTCATTGTAATCAAAGTTGAAGTCGTAATTATTAATGCCTAGAAAGTATCCCCAACGTAATAAGTTGTTATCGGTAGAGCCTCTTCCTGAGTTTGCATCATAGCTTACCTTTTCTTTTTTAAACAGCTGTGCATTAGAAGTTTGGATGGTAAGTAAACATGTAATTAATGCAAAAAAATACTTCATGTGTTTATATGTTTTTTTTAACGGACACGTGCTGTTCACTAGTGATCATTCCCTTGGATGATAAAATTTTTAACATGCTCGTTCATAGTTTTATTTTGACGATTTGTAAATAGTCGCAACCCCAAAAGTTTGCGGAAAATCTTCAACATTAATAAACCCAATTTTACGTAAAATATTGTTTAAATCTTCACCATAAGGAAAAACAGATGCCGATTCGCATAAATATTTATAAGCACTTCTGTCTTTAGAAAATAACTTCCCGATGAAAGGCAAAATATTTTTGGTATAAAATTTATAACCTTGCAAGTAAGGAAATTTAGTAGGCATTGAGGTTTCTAGAATAACAAAAGTCCCGTTGGGTTTTAGTACCCTGTAAATTTCTTTTAGTCCATTTTCAAGTGTTTCAAAATTACGAACACCAAAGGCAACGGTAATGGCATCAAACGAATTATCTTCAAAAGGCATGTTTTCGCTATCGCCCAAAACCATATCGATTTTAGATTCTAAGGCTTTCTTTTTAATTTTTTCTTTGCCTATTTCAAGCATGCCACTACTAATGTCTAGACCAACAATTTTGGTAGCATTTGTTTCGGCTAGATTAATAGCCAAATCGCCCGTTCCGGTAGCAATATCTAAGATAGTGTCTGGGTTATTTTCTTTAACCAGTTTAACTACTTTTTTTCGCCATGTGATATCAATTCCAAAAGAAATAACGCGGTTTAACCCATCGTAATCTCCGGAAATGTTATCAAACATTTTAGTTACCTGTTCTTTTTTTCCTAAATCGCTGTTCTTGTAAGGCTTAATTTTCGACAATGCTCTGTTTTTTTGGCAAACCTACATAATTTATTTCTACTTTAAAATGAACTCATCTTTACTTTTTGTTTTTAACCGAAAATGAGATAAAATTTGTACAGATGAGGCACTTTTTGCAAGCCATAGCATCGCTATGCATAAAAAAAGTAACTAAATATGTATAAATTTTAGCCATTCCTGCCTGCCGGCAGGCAGGTTTTAGGAAATAGAAAAAGTCAAGATGAGTTCACAACACCATAATCTAAGACATGAATAATTTTAAAGGCAAATTAATAATATGTATTTATTTTTCATATATAACCCTTGGCTTTGCCCAGAGCTCTTTAGAGAGGGTATCGGTTAGTTCAAACAATTTTATTAATGAAAAAGGAAATATCCTTGTTTTTAGAGGTTTGAATACAAGCGACCCCGATAAACTGGAATCCCAAGGCCATTGGAACAAATCCTACTTTAAAGAAATAAAAAAATGGGGTGCAAACATAGTTCGCTTCCCTATACATCCAACAACTTGGACAAAAAGAGGAAAGAAAAATTATCTTAAGCTTCTAGATGATGGTATAAAATGGGCGGAAGAGTTAGGTCTTTACGTTATAATTGATTGGCATAGCATTGGTAATTTACAAACAGAAATGTATCAGCACGATATGTACGATACCACATTAAAACAAACCTATGATTTCTGGAGAACCATCGCTGTAAAATATGGAAAAAACACAACGGTAGCCTTTTATGAGTTATTTAATGAACCTACCACTTACAATAATACTTTAGGGACAGCAGATTGGGAAACATGGAAAACACTTAATGAGGAAATGATCACCATTGTTAGAGCTAATGGCGGCGAAGGTATTCCGCTTGTGGCAGGTTTCAATTGGGCCTATGATTTGACTCCAATTATCAATAATCCAATCCATGCAGAAGGTATTGCGTACGTAAGTCACCCTTATCCAGAAAAAAGAGAAAAGCCATGGGAAGACGCATGGACAGCAGATTGGGGATTTGTAAAAGAAACATATCCAGTAATACTTACTGAGATTGGGTTTTGTGGCCCTGAAGATATAGGTCAGCACCATCCCGTTATAGGAGATGAATCTTATGGAGATGCCATAACCAATTATTGTGATGAAAAAGAAATTTCATATGTGATTTGGGTTTTTGATCCTAATTGGGCTCCAAGATTATTTGAAAACTGGAACTACACCCCATCAAGACATGGGAAGTATTTTAAGAAAAAACTTCAAAGCTATAACTACAATTAATAAAGGGTCCGTAGATTAAAAATACCATATATGAACATACACCTTCTTCAAATACTCATGCTTTCATTATTATTTAATTGCAATGAAACACTGCCAACAAAATATGGTGCAGGCAACAAGAATTTTCAATATAATGGCAGATATGACCTTATTGAAAATGGTGCCGCATTAATATCTCCGGGAGCCTCTGTATCTATCAACTTTTCAGGGAATGTTTGCGAAATATATTTAAAGGCTGAAAAAGTCCCCTATAATTACGTAGCATTTGAATTAGATGGGAAATATCTCGGCAGAAAAAAAATTGAAAGCGAAACCACTGAACCTTATGTTTTAGAAGTCTCTTCAAAAGAAAAGATACATACCTTAAAAATTATTAAAGAGTCTGAAGCCAGTAATGGATTTGTCTTATTTAGCGGGATTAAGGTAGAGAAAGTTATGGGCTATACTCAACAACGAAAATATTATATTGAATATATTGGCGATTCCATTACATGTGGTGCCGTATCAGATGACAGTGTGATGCCTTGTGATGAAGGGAACTATTTTGACCATGAAAATGTATATTATTCTTATGGCGCCAATATGGCCAGAGCATTACAAGCTGATTTTATGCTAAGCTCTGTATCAGGCATCGGAATGTACAGAAATTGGAACGATGAAAACATAGAAGAACCCATCATGCCACAGGTTTATGAAAACTTATATCTAGATACGAATCATTCAAAAAAATATAATTTTGAACGCAAGCCAAACATTGTTAGTATTTGTTTAGGAACCAATGATTTATCAAATGGTGATGGTATAAAACCTCGCTTAGCTTTTAATAAAGAAAAGTACACAGCCAATTACATTAACTTTGTAAAAACAGTCTATAACCACTATCCCAACACACAAATAGTTTTACTGAACAGCCCCATGGTTGGTGGCGAAAATAATATATTATTGCTTTCATGTTTAAAAGAAGTACAATCCTATTTTGCTGAAAACAATAATAAATCTATTTTATTATTTGAGTTTGACAAAACATATACAAACGGTTGTTTATGGCATCCCAGTGTTGAAGATCATAGACAAATAGCCGAAAAACTAACGCCTTTTTTTAAAAACATTTTAAATACTAAATAATGAAGTTCTTAAAAATCATCGTGCTGTTATTGGTTGCAAAAGTATCCTATGCAAATGTGATTCTACCTTCAGTTTTTTCAGACCATATGGTTTTGCAACAACAAGACAACGTGAGGTTCTGGGGTTGGGCAAATCCAGATGAAGAAGTGGTTATATCACCATCTTGGACAGATGAAGATTACAAAACAAAAGCAACCAATCAAGCGTTTTGGGAACTTACCATAAAGACCCCGAAATTTGGCGGACCATTTACCATTGTAATTAAAGGCTATAATGAAATTGTTTTAAAGGACATCTTAATTGGAGAAGTATGGTTGTGCTCGGGGCAATCCAATATGGAAATGTCGGCCAGCTGGGGAATTGAAAATGGTATAGAGGAAATAGCTGAAGCCAATCATCCAAACATTCGATTTTTCACAGTTCCAAAGGCTTCTGCTGAAAAACCTCAGAATAATTTAATAGCCAATTGGCAAGTCTGCACCTCCGAGAGCATGGAACACACGAGTGCCTTGGCTTATTTTTTTGCCAAAAGAATACAGGAAAACCTAAACGATGTGCCCGTTGGACTATTGGTTTCTGCATGGGGCGGAACACCTGCCGAAATTTGGATGCCTGAAGAAATTATAAAAAGAGATTCTATATTGAATAAAGCCGCAAATAAATTAGCACCTACCACATATGGTCCCATAAAGCCAGCTAGAGCCTTTAATGCTATGATCAATCCGCTAATTGGTTACAACATCTCAGGTGTACTTTGGTATCAAGGAGAATCGAATGTGGGTTCAAAGGTATATGATAAAACCCTTGAAGCATTAATTCAATCTTGGCGCCATTTATGGCAGAAAAATGTTCCTTTTTATTTTGTCCAAATAGCTCCCTACACGTATGGGGAAAATCATTTTTCAGGTGTTGAAGTTAGGGATGCACAACGCAAAGTCACTGATAAAATTGAAAATACCGGCATGGTCGTTATCAGTGACATATCTCCTATAGATGACATTCATCCAAAGGACAAAAAATCAGTGGGCATTAGATTAGCTAATTTAGCTTTAAAAAAACATTATAACACGTTGGATGGATTGGTTGAAAGTCCAAGCTTTTCTAATGTAACATTCAAAAAAAACAAAGCCATTGTTTCTTTTAAAAATGCCGAAGGACTTTACTTAAAAGACAAGAAATCGTTATTTGAGATTGCCGAAGCTGATAAAATGTTTTACCATGCTACTTATAAGATACAGGGCACAGATATTATCCTTTCATCAAATAAAATTACAACCCCCAAATACGTTAGATTCGCTTGGGGAAACACTTTACAATCCAATCTGTTTAACAAGGCTGACCTACCAGCTTCCAGTTTTACAACAGAAAAATAAAAACGTAGATTAGATATCATGAATTTAAAAAAATCGCAACTCATTTTCACTTTAATACTCATAGCTTTTATGAGTTGCCATGCACAAAAACCAACACCAATGAATACGAAAAACACCATAGAACAAAAAATTGATGCCCTTTTAAAACGAATGACCGTAGAAGAAAAAGTAGGTCAAATGAATCAATACAATGGGTTTTGGGACGTTACTGGGCCTGCACCTGAAGGAGGTAGTGCAGAAAAAAAATACGCCCATTTACGAAAGGGATGGGTCGGTTCCATGCTTACGGTAAGAGGCGCAAAAGCAGTAAGAGCTGTTCAAAAAATAGCCGTAGAAGAAACACGCTTGGGCATTCCATTAATTATAGGTTTTGATGTGATCCATGGATATAAAACGCTAAGTCCCATTCCATTGGCCGAAGCTGCCAGTTGGGACTTAGAAGCCATCAAAAAATCGGCTCAAACAGCGGCAGCCGAAGCATCAGCTTCTGGAATAAATTGGACCTTTGGCCCTATGGTTGACATCTCACGTGATGCTCGTTGGGGACGTGTTATGGAAGGTGCAGGTGAAGATCCGTTCTTAGGAAGCAAAATCGCCGAAGCCAGAATAAAAGGGTTTCAAGGTGACGACCTATCTGCAGTAAACACCATTGCCGCCTGTGCCAAACATTTTGCTGGGTACGGTTTTTCAGAAGCTGGAAAAGAATATAACACCGTTGATATTGGGACTTCAACCTTGCATAATATAGTATTACCACCATTTAAAACAGCAGTTGATGTAGGGGTTAGAACATTAATGAACTCTTTTAATGAAGTAAATGGCATACCAGCTACAGGAAACGCTTACTTACAAAGAGACATTTTAAAAGGCGCATGGCATTTTGATGGTTTTGTAGTTTCAGATTGGGCTTCCTTAAATGAAATGATTACTTGGGGATATGCCAAAGACAAACGTGAAGCTGCAAAAATAGCAGCTACAGCAGGTTCGGACATGGATATGGAAGGCTATGTGTATATTGAAGCATTAGCACAATTGGTAAAAGATGGTGTTGTAAGCGAATCGCTAGTAGATGATGCCGTTAGAAGGATATTAAGAGTAAAATTTGAGTTGGGTCTATTTGATGATCCTTATAAATATTGCGATGAAACACGTGAAAAGGAAACCATAGGCAGCTCAAAAAACCATGAAGTGGTATTGGATATGGCTAAAAAATCCATTGTGCTTTTAAAAAACGATAACAAGTTGCTTCCGTTAAAAAAAGAAGGGCAAGAAATCGCTTTGATTGGCGCATTGGCTAATGACAAATCCAGTCCTTTAGGAAGCTGGAGAATTGCCGCCGAAGACGATACAGCCGTATCTGTTTTAGAAGGAATGCAGCGATACAAAGGCAATACACTGACCTATGCTAAAGGAGCAGATATAACAACTGAAAAGGCCACCTTTGTTCAAGAAGTAGTTATCAATACAACCGACAAAAATGGGTTTGACGAAGCCCTTGCCATCGCTAAGCAATCTGATGTTGTGGTGATGGTTTTAGGTGAACATGGATTTCAAACTGGTGAAGGCAGAAGCAGAACCAATTTACTGTTACCTGGCGTGCAACAGGAGTTATTGGAAGCAGTGTATAAAGTAAACCCAAATATTGTTTTAGTATTAAATAACGGTCGGCCATTAGCTATCAATTGGGCTGATGAACATATTCCAGCGATTGTTGAAGCTTGGCAGTTAGGTACAGAAACCGGTAACGCCGTTGCCCAGGTTTTATATGGTGATTACAACCCAAGCGGAAAATTGCCAATGACATTTCCTAGAAACGTCGGCCAAATACCCATTTATTACAATTATAAAAACACAGGACGTCCCACAAATAAAGACAATAATGTGTTTTGGTCGCATTACACCGATGTAGAAAAAACGCCTTTATATCCTTTTGGATACGGGTTAAGTTATACCACTTTTGAATATTCTAATTTAAAATTGAATGGGAATTCCTTTAAAATGGGTGAAGATGTAAAAGTATCTGTTACTTTAAAAAATACGGGGGACCTTACAGGAAAAGAAGTGGTACAGTTATATATTAGGGATTTATTTGCCTCTGTAACACGACCTGTAAAAGAGTTAAAAGGCTTCGAATTGGTTGAATTAAAAGCTGGGGAAACAAAAACCATTCATTTCACCTTAAACAAAGAAACCTTAGGGTTCTACGATAATGATGGAACATATATTGTAGAACCAGGGGATTTCAAAGTATTTGTTGGGGGAAGCTCTATAACAACTCTAGAGGCAGACTTTAATTTGATTGATTAACCAACGCCTTATTGGCTGTTTTTATCAGTTCCAAGGTTGAACTATCTGTGGCAAAAACGGAGTTCAAACCTTGGGGTTCTTGTGGCGGATCTGCCGTAAAATCATCGCCGTGTTGCCATTTGCCTTTTTCAGGATTGGTTTTAGCAAACCCTGCAAATCCCCAAAAGTTTAATCCCGCAAGAATCTCTTGCTTTGTATGGCTTTCGGTAATTCTGACAAAAATAGCGTTGTAAAATATATTTCGATTTTCTATAGAAGCCTCTAGAGACAAACTTTCTTTTTCACGTGGAAAACCAAATTCAGACACCACAATGGGCTTATTGAGTTTCTTGGCTATTTCGATATGTTCATCCATATATTCATAAGCTTTTACAATGGATTCTTGTGTCGTTTGTTTTTCATTATTGATATCATACCAACTCCAATTTTTAGGCCACATGTGCATGGTTAAATAATCAATGTTCTTGTTGGAATGCAATCTTTCGTACATCTTGATGTCATCTAAATAACTAGCTTTTCCTTCTGCTCCTGTAGACACCAAGTGGTTTGGATCTAGAGACTTAATTAAATCAACGGTTTCATTTAGCCAACTAGCAAAGGCTTTTTCGTGATTGGGAGTCATTAACACTCTAGGCTCATTAGCAACTTGCCAAGACATGATCGTATTATCATTCACATATTTTATCCCAGAATATTTATTGGTTCTGCCAATAATAAATTTAAGATGATTATAATAAGCCTCTTTACATGGTTTACAGCTATGAAATTGTTTGGTGTAATTCATATACTCATCCCAAGAATATTGTTCTAAAAAGGGGTTTGGAACTTCCCCATAGCCATTCCATTTTAGATATTCGGACATACCTCCAGACCAAATCCAATTATTGTTTAAATATAAAACGGCATACATCTGTCGTTTACGCATTTCTGCCATCAAAAAATCCAAACCATCTAATAAATCCTTATTATAAACCCCTTGTTCTGGTTGTAAAGTTGGATATACTTTAGAATCCCCTCCATCGCCTTCTGCTCCAACTAGAATACGTAAATTGTCAATACCTACTTCTTTCATTAAGTCCAATTCTTTAATGAGGCGATCCCTATCCCCACTATTTTTAGCCGCTATTAATGGGCCATACCAATAATTTGCACCAACAAAATAATAGGGCTTACCATCTTTTATAAACTGGGAATCCTGAACCCTAATTTGGTCGATATCTACACTTCTTACAGCTTTTCTATATTGAGCACTTTTACAAGCCGAAAAAAGCACAATTGTAGAAATGAACAGGATAAATTTATTTATTTTCATCATAAATGGGTTTTAGTTTGGTAACGTATACATAGTAGGCAATTCATTTTGAAGTACCGTTTTTGGTTTATTTGCAAAGGCAATAAAATCAGCAGTATCTGGTAACCCTGGTGCGGGTGTACAGTATGTAGTCTCCGTGTTATACCAAAACATCATATAACCAATTTCAGTATTATTAGCTGTTATGGCATTATACAAGTTTATTGAATAAAAATCAGGAATTGGATTATTTGTTCCAGGTGTGATAAAATAACCCGTTTCGGTGAGTGCAGCTATTTTAACCTTTTCTATCACCAAATTTGAAATAATTTGAAGTTTTTTATTGGCATTATTAACGCCAGTTTGTCCTTGGTTATTTAAATCGCCATAATTATCCATTCCAAGAATATCTACATAACTATCCCCTGGATATCTTTCTAAATATTCAATTGAAGAATCAAAGCTATTATCGGGAGAAAAAGCAAAAAGAATATTATTAACATTCAAAATATCTCTTAAATATTCAACGGTAAATTGCCAAAGAGAAATAAATTGTTGCGGTGTGCAATATGATTTTCCCCACCAAAACCAATCACCATCAAACTCATGAAAAGGCCTAAATATAAATGGCACTAATTTACCATCGTCACCGAACATACTTTTGGCAACTTCAGCAACTTTTTCAAGTTTTTGTTTATAATATTCATGATTATCCCCTCCAGGTAAAATACTAATAAAGGCATTGCTTTTCTGGAAATCTGTCATTTCACTGGTGTAAAAAGATACACCTTCATAAGGTTCTCTTAAGTGCCAACTAAATGCATTTACCATGCCTTTATTGTAGGCTTCAATGGCATCGGATTTAATGCGTTGTTCTTGCTGATAAAACCAATTTGAAGATGCCCCATCATTCAGGTCGTCTGTAATAAACAAAAAATCCGATCCTAATAATCCTGGATCACTCCCGGTTGTCTTCTTAATATCGGAATCTCCTGCAATGTTATTATAAAAATCATGAAACGCATTATGCTGACCAACGATAAAGTGTGTTCTTGATAGTGTTTTAAGATTGTAAAACAAAGCAACTGTTTCGGCTGTAGCATTTGGGTTTACCATATATAATCTAGTGTCTTGTGGTTGTAACACAAAAGTAGCATCTGGATTTGGAGGATCTTCTGGGAGTTCATCCTTAGCACAACCCGCTGTTAATAAGATCATAGCAAATAATCTATAAGTCCTGGTTTTATTTAATAATAGTTTACTTTGGTTTTTCATCTTATTAAATGTAGTGAAAAGTTTTATTCATTTAAAACTATACATGCCCTAGATGTGTGGTAAGGTGCTTTCCACATACTTACCTTATTTTCTTCCGTATAAACATTTCCTTTTTTATCTACCCTAAAAAACCATTCCCCGTTTTCATGATCTATGAGATGGTTTTTAGTGTAATTCCATATTTTAATAGAGGCATTCCTATAACTTTCATCGGGTTCTAAATGATTGGCATATTTTAATCCTATTAAAGCTTCCACTTGTGGCCACCAATGCTTATCTGTATCTATATGGTTTGTGATTAAATTTTTTTCGTTTAAAACAGCGCCATCATCATCAATAGCTTCACTTAAAAAGGTATTAACCACTTTTATGGCTATAACATTCGCTTGATTTACCAAATCTTCATTATTCAATTGTTTTGCTGCTTCAATAACCAACCATGCGGTTTCAATATCATGACCATAAGACACTGTACGGCTTAATAAAGTCCAAGTGTCATCAAAAAATAAATCGTAATGATTTTGATTGTTCAAGAATTTTTTAAAAAACAGGTTTATAAGTGTTTTTAAAGAATCTCTTAATTGAATAGTGTCATAAATTTTAAGCAATGTCGTATAAGCTTCCAAAACATGTAAATGTGTATTCATTGTTTTGGAAGCATTCATGTCTTTATCACTTAATCGCATATCTTCTATCGGACTCCAATCTTCATTAAAAGCTTCGAAATAACCTCTATGTAATGGGTCTTTTGCATGCTTCTCTATAAGTTCAAAAATTTCTATAGCCCACTTTTTGGCAGCCTCATTTTTTGTGAAGATATAATATTCAGATAATGCATAAATAGTAAATGCTTGCGCATAAATTTGTTTTCTTTTATTTATTGGTTGCCCTTTATAGTCTAACTCCCAAAAAACACCTTTATGGGTGTGATCACGAAAATAAGTGTTTAAATAATTGAATGCTCTATCTGAAATTGTTCGATATTCATTTGTTTTTAAATAATTGGAAGCTGCTGAAAAAGACCAAAGAATGCGTGAATTTAAAATAATACCCTTGGGGGCTTCTGAAACAACTTTATTATAATGATTAATTTTGCCTACAAACCCTCCATGTTCTAAATCTAATGTGTTATTAGTCCAATAACTTAGTATGTTTTTTAATTCAGAATTCAGCTCTGATTTAAGTTGGTTGTAGGCGTCCATAATTAATACAAACCTTTATTTTTTTCTATGAGATTTAAAATTGTTTGTACAGACCCCGCTGAAGTAAATTTATCTTCTGGTGTGTTCATACAATAATCCACTAACTTTTCAATGGTTGAAGTTGCTACATGCATTCTTGTATCGCATGATGCATAGTAAATATATACAGTGCCATCCTTATCGGCTATCCAACCATTTGAAAATAATACGTTAGACACATCTCCTACTCTTTCTTCATTTTCCGGCGCCATAAAATAACCGGCTGGGTGGTGAATTACTTTTGAGATGTCGTTTAAATCTGTCATAAACATATACAAGGTATAACGCAATCCTGCAGCTGTATTTCTTACTCCATGCGCAAGATGCAACCAACCTTTATCTGTCTTAATTGGTGCTGGACCCAAACCGTTTTTAAGTTCGTAGATTGTATGGTATACTTTATTATTGATTATTCTTTCACCTTTTACAACTGGATTCGTCATATCATCAATATACCCCAAGCCAATGCCGCCGCCACTTCCAACATCTATAAACCCTTGTTGTGGCCTTGTATAAACAGCGTACTTTCCATCAACAAACTCAGGATGAAGTACAACATTGCGTTGCTGTCCGGTATTTGAAATTAAATCTGGCAATCGCTCCCAATTGATCAAATCTTTTGTTCTTACAATTCCAGCATTAGCAATAGCACTACTAGTGTCTTCTGGCGGAACATTCGGATCCTTTCGTTCTGTGCAGAAAATACCATAAATCCAACCATCTTCATGAGTTATTAAGCGCATATCGTATATATTGGTATCTGGATTTTCCTCAATTTGGGGTATCACACAAGGCTTATCCCAAAACTCAAAATTATCAATACCATTCGGGCTTTCAGCCATGGCAAAAAATGATTTTCTATCATTACCTTCTGTTCGAAGACACAATACATACTTATCATGCCATTTTATTGCCCCCGAATTCATTACCGCATTGAACCCTATTCTTTCCAAAGCATTTGGGTTTGTTTCTGGATTTAAATCATATCTCCAATGGATTGGAATATGCTCGGCAGTTACAACTGGATTTTTATATCTATTATAAACGCCATTTGATTTAGAAATAGGCTCATTTTCTCTACAAATTAATCTTTGATGAGCCATTTTCACATCTTCTATATGGTTAATTATTTTGTACAATGTATTATTTTTAAAAGTTACTAATCTAATTTTTCTTCTAATGTATTCCACCAATATTTCTTTAATAGAACAATACAAACGATTAAAACTATCATGGATATATATAGTGGTGTATTCTGCCTAAATATGAGATACATGGGGATAATCACTAAAGCTGTTTGGGCTATAATACCTATGGCAACATTGAACATGTCTCTCCCAAAATCTGAGTTCTTTTTAAAGTCTGGATTTTCGAGTTTTAATTTCTCATAAATCGGCGCCCAAAAGCCCCAGGGCCTTACGTTTTTATAAAATGTTTTTAAAACAGCTTCCTCGGTTGGAGGCGCAGAATAAGTCCCTATAATAGAGCCAATAATTGATATCACAAGTAAAATAGGAAACAGATATAAACCTAAAACATCTGGAAATAATTCTGGAACAATAGCTGCTGCCAAGAGTCCTGACGCCATGCCCCAAAAGAACCCTTCCCCATTAAAACGCCACCAATGCCATTTTAAAATATTAGCCCCTACATAACTACCGTATAACACGGAAACTATCCACTGTAATACAGAGTTAACATCTTTTGCAAACAACCCTAATACGATACTAATAAAAACCACAATAATGCCAGTAGCATAATTCATGGTTTTTAATTGGTTGGGACTGGCCTCTGGATTTTTATATTTTAAATAAATATCATTTACCAAATAAGCTTGTGCTGCGTTTAAGGTTCCAGCAAAAGTCGACATAAACGCTGCGATAAGACCAGCTAACAAAAGACCTAATAAGCCAACAGGGACAAATTCTTTTATGGCAGTTGGTAGGATTAACTCAAAATCAATATTACCAGAAACTGTTAACAAATCTAATTTTTCATAATACACTAAGGCTAAAGCTGCAAATCCTGCAATCATCAAATAACGAATTGGCATTAAGATGACAGATACAAATCCGCTCATTTTTGATGCTTCCGCAGAAGATTTTGTTGAGAGTATCTTTTGCATATCATAGGTAGGCGCTGGACCTGCGACACTTACCAAAACGCCTTTAAAAACCATCATCATAAAGAAAATAGTGAATAAGTTAAAACCGTCTTCTTTGATCTTTTGATTGACCTCAGGAATGATTGAACTCCAATCCATATTTAATTTCCAATCAAAAAACGGACTTAACCAACCATTTGGCACAACAAGTGTGTTTGCACCAATTGCCATATATCCTAAATATCCAATTACCAATGCAGCAATCGTCATAATCGCAAATTGAACAACATCTGCCCAAACAATACCAGACATCCCACCAAGAAGTGAGTAGAACACTGCAAAAAGTGTAAAAATAATACCGTAAAAATGAGGGACAAATTCTGGAGTTACTGAGAAAGGAATATATTCGCTTATAACTTCCCAAGGAATAAAGATTTCTATAAATTTACCTAAACCTATAAACCCGTAAGCCAAATAACCTAAACACATAATTAAAGCAAAAACCACAACAATGATATGCGATAGTTTCGCTCCTTTTTTAAATCCAAACCGCGTACCTATCCATTCTGCTCCCGTTGTGGCATTAGACCGTCTCAACCATTTAGACAAATAAACCATTAAAAATATCTGATTAAACACGGGCCATAACCAAGGAATCCAAGCACTTTTAATACCATAAACAAACATGATGGTAACAAGCCAAATGGTACCGGAAATATCAAACATTCCCGATGCATTGGAAAGACCAAGCAAATACCAAGGAATCGTTTTACCTCCTAATAGATAATCGTCTTTACTACGCTGAGCTCTTTTCCTAAGTACTAATCCTATAACAATAATGGTCACTAAATAAGCAGCTATAATTAATATATCTACAGTATGGAGAAATTTCATAAAATTCGTTTAGGTTAGTATTTTATATTATTAATGTCTTTTAAAAATAATGCTTGGGGCTGTTTTGCAAATGCTTTAAAATCCGCTTCACTCTTATGAGTTTTGTTTGGCATGTATTGTTCGCCTCCGCTGCCATTTCTCCAAAAAAGCACCCAGGAAATCCCTGAATTTTCAAGATTTGGGTACAACACGTTATTAAACCAATTCTGGTCAGGATAAGATGATTCTGTAAACCAGTTTATGCCACCTGATTTATGTATCCCCGTTTCTGTAAGTGCATATAGTTTATATTTTTCGTTTGCAATATTTTTTATAATTCCCAAATCGTTTACAACAGAGTTACTGTATTCAACAGCATTTTGAAAGTCATAAATATCAATACCTAAAACATCTACAAAAGTATCCCCAGGGTAATAATCCAAATAATTATCGTTAGGATTTAATTTGTTTGGAGCATACACATATATTAAATTATGAACCTGATACTTGTCTCTTAGTGAATAGACCGTATTTCGCCATAATTGTATGTACTCTATTGAATTACAATTAGGATTACCCCACCAAAACCATCCGCCGTTCATTTCATGATAAGGTCTAAATATGATCGGAATTTCTCTTCCCTTATATTTTACGGATTTTAGAAAA
>LLBZ010007632.1_pt2 | contig 21249 bp, 22 predicted proteins | sample 1489421 | NCBI WGS metagenome assembly LLBZ01 (sample SAMN04092657, study PRJNA295927) | soil metagenome | biome: Soil prokaryotic community; feature: Bulk soil; isolation source: soil from tomato rhizosphere | host: tomato cultivar Moneymaker | place: South Korea | collected 2011-11-01 | reverse complement strand
GCCGACCTCATCGACGCCGGCGCCCCCACCGACGGCCCCGACGGCGGCACCGGCCGCCCTATGCCTGGCATGATCGCCGCGGCCGACATCGGCGGCGGCTACACCTCCGGGCAGGTACTCACCGACCGCGCCGACCTCGCCGGCGCGCTCATGGCCCGCCTCAAGTCCTACGGGACGTCGAACCGCGGCACCAGCCACGGCCCGGTCCTCAAGATGCCGACGACGAGCCTCGCGGCCGCGCACGTCGGCCGCCTCGGTGGGGAACTCACGCTCACCGGCCGTTCGACGCTCATCACGTCCCCGAACCGGCACGGCGCCGCGCGCATCATGCGCGACGTCTCCGAGGAACAGTTCGGCGGGAACGACGAGGCGAACTGGAACCTCATGCACTCGGCGGCCGCCGAGTGGCGGGCGCAGCTCTCGACCGGACGACAGCTCGCGCTGGCCGGGAACGTCGGCCGGCCGGGCCTCATCGCCGCGTGGTGCGCGCGCGGCGAGAACTTCTTCGGCCTGTGCAACCAGGCGTCGCTCGACGGCCAGCTCGCCCTGCCCGAACGCACCGTCGACCGCGGCGGCATCGCCATCGCCGAGGGCGGCGGGTTCGAGTTCGGCACCGTCTACGACCTCATCGGCGACAACACCGCGACCGACGCCGAACTCACCGCCGGTGTCGTCAAAACGTGTGTCGAGGTGCCTTGCCTCGACATGCCCGAGACGCGCCTCAACGCCGACTGGCTGTGCATCACCGCGAGCCTGTTGCAGCGCCGCGCGTGGCCCGAGTCCATCGAAGCGTTCATCGCTATGGCCCTCGCCGCCAAGATGCACAAGACCAACTCGCGCATCATCGCCGCGATCGTCGCCGCGTCGGGTACGCCGGTCGAGGTCGCCTCGTGCACCGGGGCCGACGCGTTCTCGAGCCTGTACGCCGCCGTCGACCTCGCCGTGCAAGACCTCGCGACCCGTTCCTACATGGCGATGGGTCCCGAATTCGAGGTCGTGCTCCCCGCTTGGGTGCGGGCGAACCTCCGCGCTGCGGTCATGAACCGCCGCGCGATCGAGGACCCGGTCAAGGCCGACGCGTGGCTGCAAGCGCAGTTCGCGAAACTCGGCGTCACCGTCCACTTCGTGTACGGCTACCAGGACGCGCACGTGACCCCGGCCCCGGCCGGGTTCCCCGGCGCGGCCACGCCCATCGCCGAGCTGCCGACCGAGGTGCAGTTCATCATTTACCCGGCCGGTACGTGGGTGAAGGGCACCCAGCCGGTCATCGACCTCGACACCATCTACGACTCGACGCTCCTCGCGTCGAACCAGTACACGGCCGTTTTCGTCGAGGACGGTTGGCTGGTCTTGCAAACCTGCCCCTACTCGCGCGTGTACAACGTCACTGTCGACCCGTGCGCCTGCGGTTGCGACGGCGGCCAGACGTCCCCGTCCTCCCCGTGACCGCTGGTTACGGACTAGAGGGGGCGTCATGGCAGTAGTGCCAGCCATCACGGTCGCCCCGCCGGTTTCTCCGGCGGGGCGCCGGTACAGCATCATTGAAGCCGCCGGCGGCCCCTTGGACCTGCCGCGGCTCGCAGGCGTGCAATACCAGGCGCCCTGGTGCAACTCGGCAATCGCGCAGGCCGTCGACTGCACCTCACCCGGCGAACTCGTCGAGGGCCCCGGCCCCGAATGGGTCGAGGGCACCGAATTCCAAGCCATCGCCGAACTCTCGTGCCTGGCACCGGGCACGCCCTGGGATGACCGCGACGGCATCCCCGGGTTCGGGTCGATGCTCCTCGCGGCGTTGACGGCCACCGAGCACGTCGCGGTTGAGGAGAACGTTGCCGACGCGCTCGCGGCCGCCGGTGCGACGGTCGTCGGGCCCGCGCTCGACGTCGTCGAGGCCGTCGGCCAGCTCGAAAAGTTCGCTTACACCACGAACCGGTACGGCCTGAAAGCGACCATTCACGCGGCGATGAACCTCGGCGCTCCGATGGACGACCGGCACCAGGCCGAGGTTCGCGTCGCCCCCAAGTGGGAGACGCGCCGCGGCACGGTCGTCTACTGGAATGAGGGCCTGCCCGATAACACGATGTACATCACCGGGCCGGTGACACTGTGGCGGACACCGGGGCCGTCGTTCATCACCGAACGGGAGGCCGCGCTCGACCGGGTCACGAACGAATGGCGGGGCCACGCCATCAGTGATTGGGCCGCCGCCTGGGAGTGCTTCACCGGTGTCACGACAGTGGAGGTCGCCTAAATGGCCGTGATCTTCACCGGCGACACCGACGACGGCACGCCTTACCCGCCCCTGTCGCAACTGGCCGACGCCATCCTCGAGGTCGCACCCGACGAAACCATCAGATACGTCAAGGGGTCGACCTCGGGAATCCTCGTGAGCGAACGCGGCGCCGTCGCCTACCTCATGCAGCGATACACCGCCAACGGCAAACCCAGAAAGGGGAAATGACATGGGTTCCTACAGGCCGAAAAGCCCAGTCGCGTTGCGCGTCACCAACGAGGACAACTGCGGCACACCGACGAACGACGGCACGTGCGGCTACTACGTGCGCAACTGCAATGTGTCGATGACATGGGAAGACCAGCTCGAAGACCCCACCGAGACGTTGCTGCGCTGCGACGACGACGAGGTGCAGTACTACGACCGCACGTTCGCGGCCTACAAGTATGCGCAGGTCACGCTCACACTCAACGACATCGACCCATGGTTGCAGTACATGATGATGGGGTTCGACCAGGAAACCGACGCGCAGACCCTCGAACTCGTCGGCGGCCGCCTCAACGCGATCACGTTCGGTAAGAAATTCTTCGGGCTCGAATTCTGGAACCAGCTCGCCACCGGCCCGGCGTCGCCGGTCTGCCCGGACGGGACCCCGCAATGGTCCTACCTGCTGTTCCCGTTCAACCGCAACGCCCGCTGGGCGACCGTGCCCACGTACGGGAACAACACCGACCCCATCGCGATCCAGTTCGACGCGATGATCGGCGGGAACTGGCAAGAGGGCCTGTTCGACGTCGTCCCCGACGAGACCGGCGCCGCGTCGCCGCTCATCGACCCGATGGAACCGTCGCAGGTCTACTTGCAGCGCACGACCACGATCGCGCCGCCGTCGCCGACCGACGGGTGCGTGCCGCTCCCGACCTCGCCGACGTCGCCGTCGTCGCCGTAACCGGCCCCGGTATGGCATCGCAGCGCGGCGGCCGGGCATCACGCTCGGCCGCCGCCACACACTAGGGAGGCTCACCGATGGCCCTGGCGCAGTTCAGTGACCGATTTTGGTTCCCCTCGGGTGTGCTCGCCGTCGGGGTTGCCGCGCGCGTGTTCCCGTTGTCCTCGAACGTGCTCGCGCCCCTGTTCGCCGACGCCGACGGCACGATCCCGCTCGCGAATCCGCTCACCACCGACGGCACCGGTTCGGTCACGTTCTGGGCCGAGGCCGCCGAGTACTGGCTGCACATCGACACCGAGACGTTCCGTATCAACGTCGGCCTGCCCGAGGTCAACCCGACCACGTTCGCAGCGTTGCAAGCGGACGTCGTCGCGCTACAAGCGGCCGTGACCACGCTGCAAACCGAGACGGCGGTCATCGAGTCGATGGCTGAGACCGCGATCTCTACGGGCATCGCCGCGGGCGGCGACATCAGCGTCAACGGCATCAGTTCCTCCGCGATCGACATCGCGCCCCTCACCGGGTACGTCACCGATTTCATCACCGACCCGTTCAACCCCGGCATCACGCGCGTGGATTACCCAGGCGGCACGGTCGAGATGGACGCGGGTTCGCTCGCGCGCACCGCCACAGCGTGGTTGATGGACGTCAACCAAGTCATCACGCAACAGGGAACGCCGCCGACGAACGCGCAGCGGCGCACGCACATCATGCTCGGCGTGACCGCGCAAGTAGGCGGCGTCATCATCGTCGACCAGTCGCTACCGGTGATCTTGCAGCAACCCGCGAACCAGCTCGCCGACCTCATAACATCCCTCGGGGCGTTCAGTATCTCGGGGAACCGCGTCACGCCCAACGGCGCGAACCTCATGATCAACCAGTCCAGCGGAGAACTGTTCTCGCAGGCGTTCAACCACTTCGCAGGCCCCGTACAGACGAATGACCCGCATGTGTCGACCACGATCGCGCAAACCCCCGCGTCGTTCCGGTACGTCACCCAGAGCGCCCCGGTGTTCGGGCCGTTGACGGCCCTGGTCGACGTCGGCAACTACGACGTCGGCGGCGTCGTCACACCCGTCCCCGGCGGCGCGAACGCCAGCACCATCCACCGCGTCTACATGTTCCCCAACAACACCGCAACCGAACAGATCGCATTCCAGTACGGGCAGACGTCATACTCGAGCCTCGCGAACGCGGTCGCTGCGATCGGTGCCGGTACGTTCACGCCGAACCCGCTCATGAGGGCCGCGGCCCTCATCGGCTACATCGCCGTAATCCGCACCGCAACCAACCTCTCGAACACCGCGCAAGCCGTGTTCGTCGCCGCCGGTAAGTTCGCCACACCATGAGGAGGCCCCAGTGCCTGTCATCAACCCGGTAGCGCCCTCGGCCACGGGCGACACCGAACCCTGCGGGTGGCTCATCAACCCCGAACAGTTCGGTTGCTGCGACGACTGGGAGACCTACACGCCCGAGGAACAGGAGAGGGCGACGATCCTCGCGGCCGCGTGGATGTGGGCCGCCACAGGCCGCCTGTACGGGCAGTGTGAGCGGACCATCCGCACCTGCGCGCAGCGCGAACGCCTCGGCACGTACCGCGCGTACCCGGTCGGGCCGTTCGGCGAGAACGCCTGGCAACCCTATCTAGCTGGCGGGGTTTGGTGGAATGCGCCGTCGGGCGCCGGATTGTGCTGCGCCTCGAAATGCGAACTCACGTTGCCCGGGTTCGTCGCGAACACCGCCGCCGTCACCGCCGTATCGGTCGGCGGCGTCGACCTCGAGCCGGGCGACTGGCAGGTATACGACCACGACACGCTCGTGCGCACCGACGGGGAATGCTGGCCGGTGTGCTGCAACGCCGCCGGCGACGGCGCCGTCGAAATCACGTACTTTGACGGGCGCCTCATCCCGCAAGATGTGCTCATCGCCGCCGGTGTCATGGCGTGTGAGTTCGCGGCCGCCTGCGCGGGTAAGCCGTGCCGCCTCCCGAGGCAGGTATCCAGCATGTCGCAGATGGGCGTCACGATCGATTTCGCGACCCTGCCCGGGCCCGGCACGCCCGTGATGGCCATCGGCATCGACGAGGTCGACCAGGTCGTCAAGGCCCGCAACCCTTGGGGGATGGCCGCGCCGCCGACCCTGTCGAACCCGAACCGGGCCCGCGCCCGCCAACCCATGTAAAGGGGCCCGTTGTGCCTGACCTCGTCGTATGGCCCATCCTCGACGAAATGCTCTCGTGCCTCGAGTCGGCGTTCCTCGACTGGGATCACCCATCGCCGCCGGCGCTCATCTGCCACCGCACGGGCAACGGCCAGTCCATCCCCATGATCGACCCGCGAACGAAGATGAACGAATGCTGCCAAGGCCTTGCGTGGGTGCGGCTCACCTCGAACTATCCGACCGCCGGCGACGAGGGCATGACGTTCTCCTCACGCGTCTCGAACTGTTTCGACGGCGAGGCCGTCACCGTCGAACTCGGTGCGCTCCGATGCTGGCCGCACGCCGGTTCCTACGCCACATGCGACGACTGGGCGGTCAACGCCGAGAACGTCGCCGAGGACGTCGCCGCACTGCGCCGCGCCATCAAATGCTGCTGGACACCAGCGCACGAGGACGACAACTTGTCGGCGCTGCGCGGCCAGTGGCGCCCGGCGGGTATCTCGGGGCAGTGCGTCGGCGGTATCCTCCCCGTAACCATCGGCGAGGTCAACGCGCACCTCGATTGCTGCGAACCGTCCTCGCCGTCGTCACCCTGAAAATCCTGTGAGGCACCATGAGCAACGTCGAGGGCGCGCCGCGCGCGGTCATCATCGGTACCGGCCGATCCGGTACCGGTTACATGTCGAGGGTCGTCACCGAGGCCACCGGGCACGCCACGTGCGGACATGAGGCATGGTTCCGTGCGATCGGTGACCCCGAGCCCGGGTTCGACGTCGATTCGTCGTGGCTCGCGCTTCCCGCGATGGAAGTCGGCATATGGTTCGGGCCTGCGGTGCACGTCGTAAGGCACCCGGTGGCGACGGTGGCGTCGTTGCTGCGCACCGAGCTATTCGGGGCGCTGGTCGGCACGCCCTACTCGGCGTTCGCGCTCGCGAACTGCAAGGCGGCGGCCGACGCCCTCGCCGCCGCCGGGCCTGTCGCGGCCGCGGTCGAGTTCTGGGCGAACTGGAATGCCCGCTGCGCCGCCGTCTCCCAGCTCACCGTGCGCCTCGAGGACGTCTCCGATTTCGAGGGATGCGGCGAGTCGGTCGGCGCGGCCACCCTCGACCTCGTCGGCGACACCCTCGGCGTCACGTTCGAGTGGCACGTCGCCGCCGAAATCCCGACCACCGTCAACACCCGCCCGTACCCGATCGACGGCGACCTCACTCTCGAATTGGATGAGGACTACATCTGGGAGCGGCTGGGCGACCGCGCGGGCATGTTCGGATACGCCCGGTGAGAGTCCTCGCGTACGTCCACGGATACATCCCGCACCTCCCCGCCGGTTCCGAGACGATGCTGCACGAGATGTTGCGCGTCCTCGTCGACGCCGGCCACACCGTCGCCGTACTCACCACCGACATTCGCGTGCGCACGGGCGTGTACGGGCTCGACGGTGTCCTCGTCTACACCAGGTACCCGTTCACGGCCGCCGACGAGTTCGCGCGCGCCTGGGCGCCCGACGTGGTCATCTCGCACCATGAGCACGCCGTGCGGTCCCTCGCGATCGCGCGGGGCCTCGGCGTGCCGAACGTGACCCTGTTCCATAACGACTATCGGCAGGCGCACCAGTTGATGCGGCTGCGGCCCGGCCTGGCCGTCGTCAACACGCATTGGCTCGACCGTAACCTCGCCCCGACGGTCCTCGGTATCCCGAAAATCGTCGTGCACCCGCCGGTCGACCCGGCCCGGCACCGCACCACACCGGGTGACGCGGTCACCCTTATCAACCTGTATCGGATGAAGGGCGCCGACCTGTTCTGGCGCCTCGCGCGTGAACTGCCCGACGTCAAGTTCCTCGGTGTGCACGGCGCATACGGAAAACAGGTCGTCTATCCGGGTTACGCGAACGTCGACGTCATCGAATCAACCGCCGACATGGCGCGCGACGTGTGGTCGCGCACCCGTGTTCTCCTCGTCCCGAGTCGTTACGAGTCGTATGGGAAAGTCGCCGTCGAGGCGATGGCCTCGGGCATCCCCGTGATCGCGGCAACCACGCCGGGCCTGCGCGAATCGGTCGCCACCGGCGGCGCGCTCATCCCCCGCACACAACCCATCGCATGGCACCGGAAAGTCAAGCTGTTGATGACCGACCAGGCCGCGTGGCAGGCCGCCAGCGCGGCCGCGCTGGCGCGGTCGGCCGCGATCGAGGCGCAGCGGGTGACCGAGATGGCCGCGTGGGTCGAGGCCGTCGAACGTCTGGCCTAGACAAGTCGCTTGCGTGTACTAAGCGCGCTCCCAGGGGGAGGCGTAGGGGAACCATTGTCTGATGCGTTCGCCGATGGGGCCTGCCCAGGCTCGCGGGCCTGTCGAGGCGAGCGGGTCGGCGATGGGGCCACAGTCGCGCTCATCCGTCTTAGGGTCGCGCATGGCGACGCCGGTGCGGCCGCCGAGGGTCGCGATGAGCGTGCGCTGCGCGGCGTCGGCGCCCTTCATTCCGTACCGTTGCAGGGCCGCGGCCGCACGCTTGACGTCGGCACCCGCAGCGCGCATCGGCCGGTGCGCCTCCCAACACATGACGTCGACGTGCCCGTGCGCCGCTAGGAGGGCGCCTGTGGCCCTGGCGCGGCGTCGCCATGGCCCGACCCCCGGTTTACCGTCAAGGGCCGCGCAGAACGCGTCTAGGGCCCCACGATGGGCGTCGATGAGGGCGTCGCCGAGGGACGGGGCGGTGACGAAAAAGTCGTCGTTCATCCACCAAAATTCCGCGTCGGCGCCGAGCGCGGCCGCGACCCGCTGCCATGCCACCCACACGTTCACGAACGGCCCGAACGCCTGCGAGGACTCGAGGAACGTGACCGTGTCGCGGTTGATGTAGTCGGGGCATTCGCCGACGATGACGATGTCGGGCAGTTCGTCGCCGGCGGCGTAGGCGACCGACCGGAGCGAATACCGCAACAGGTCGCCGCGGCCGTGCCCGACGGGATAGACCAGGGTTGTCATAGGCCCCATTGTCGCCGAGCGGGTTACGCTGGTGCCATGCGAGTGCAGGTCGACATTGACACCGAGTACAACGCCGCCGAGGCGTATGCGCTCGCGGTCGACACCGGCACCGAACTCGTGACCGCGATGGGCAACGACACCATCAACTACGCGACCCCGGCGACGCCGGTCGACACCGGTCGCCTACGCGCCGGTAACCAACTCGTCGTCGACCCCCCCGAGGGATGGACGGTAAGCGGGCGCGTGCAAAACCTCGTCGAGTACGCGCTCGACGTGCACGACGGCACCGGCCCGCACCGTATCGAACCGCGCAACCCGAACGGCGTCCTGCGGTTCACCGGCGCCGACGGCGGCGTCGTCTACGCCAAGTACGTCAACCACCCCGGCACCCGTCCCCGACCGTTCCTCGCCGAGGGCGCCGCCATGGCCGCTCCCGAGAACGGCTTCATATTCACCACCGAATGAGGCACCTGTGAGCACCGTCAAGAAAACCGCCGCGAAAAAGACCACCACCGCGCGCAAGCGCACCACGACGACACCGGTCAACCGTGCCCGCGTCATCGACCAGGACGGAGCCCCCGCGACCACGAAACCGGCGCTGGCCGCGGCCGCGAAACCCGAGGACGCGATCAAGGTCGTGCAGGTCCCCCTGTACCGGCGCGGCGAGCGCACTGGGAAGACACGGCCGGTGCGCGTGCAGCGGCCGACGTCGACACAGGTCGTATGGTTCGAGGCCGCCGCGCACCGCTTCAACCTCGCCATCGAAGCATGGGGCGAGGGCGTCGAGTTCACGCAGGACGAACGCGGCGACGTGTTCGGCGAGGTTATCGCCGCGTTCGGCGTGTTCCTCGCGACCCGTCACGATCGGGCATGGGTGTCGTCGGCGATGGCCGAGGGCATCCTCGAACTCGACGGCCTCATCGAAGCGATCGAACAGGCGAAAGATGTGCTTGGCCTGGCACCTGAACAGGGCTCGAACGCTCGCGCCGAGGCCGACGTCGTCATCGAATGAGCGACGGCGTCGGTTTCTCGCCCCTTGCGGGCCTCTCGCCGCCGCGCCCGACCACCGTCCAGTTCGACGGCCATGTCTACCGCATTCGCGGCGCGATGGCCGATGTGTGGCTCGAGGCATGGGCGCGCTGGTCGGTCGAGCGGGTCATGCTGGCGATGCTGGACTCGAAAACCGACGAATACCGCTATTACCGTTCGATGTCGCGGGGCGCCGAGGGCGCGGCGGCGGCGATGGAGGCGTCGCGGCGCCTGTTCGGGCACGCAGCGGGAACGGACTGGTGGGTAGCCGACCGGCTCGCGTTTCAATCGGTCGGTTGGGCGGGCGTCGGCGGCGAGCTGTATTCGCAAGGGTTGCGCCCGGCCGAGGTGCCCCTCGCCGTATGGCTCGCCGGGGCGTTTCGCGTGCTCATGCTCTCGGCGCCTAAGGAGAGTAGGGCTGCGGTAGAAGGGTCGTTGATGATGCTGCCCGACGGGTACGATACGGGTGAGTTGCCTAGTGACGCGTCGGAATTTTTCACGCCGTAACAGGTAGTCGACCACTTCGGGGGGAGTGCGCATATGGCCGTCGGTCGGGCTGAAATTCTCATCGTGGCCGACGCCAACGAGTTCGACCGCCAGATGCGCAAGGCCGACCAGTCCGCTAAGCGCACGTTCGGCGGCATCAAGCGCGACGCCGACGCCGCGTCAAGGTCGGTCGACGGCACGAATTCATCAGTGCGGCGCCTCGCCGCGGCCCTCGGCGGCCTCTCTGCGGGCCTGCGCCGCACCACGAAAGACACGAACACCTACCGCGACGCCAACGGGAAACTACACGACGAGCATGGCCGGTTCGTGGCCGACGCCCGCCGCGGTTTCGCCGGTATCGACCTCTCCCTCAAGGGCCTCCTCGGGTCCCTCGGCGGCGTCGTCGGGATCATGGGCAAAGTGACCGCCGGGGGCCTGGGCCTCGGCGCGATCGCCGGCGGCCTCGGCGCCGCCGCCGTGAGCGCCGCGCAACTGGTCGCCGCGCTCGCCCCGGCCGTCGGCATCGTCGCCGCCGCCCCGGCCGCTATCGGCCTCCTCGTCGGCGCCGTCGCCACCCTACAAGTCGCTCTCGTCGGCGTCGGCGACGCGTTCGCGGCCGCCGTATCGGGTGATACGGCGGCGTTCAATGAGGCCATGGCGGGCCTGGCACCGAACGCGCAGGCCGCCGCGCTCGCACTACAGGAGATAACGCCCCAGTTCACGGCGCTGCGGGAGAGCGTGCAGGGCGCGTTCTTCGAAGGATTCGACACGACCCTACGGAACATCGCGGCGACCCTCGTCGGGCCGCTCACCGAGGGCATGACCGCCGCGGCCGCGGGCCTGGCCGGGATCACGACGCGCCTGGGCGAGGTCGTCACCGGGGGTGCCGGGATCACATTCATTCAAACGACGTTCGCGGCCCTGTCGGCCGTCCTGGCGAACTTGCAGGAACCGCTCGCGCTCCTGGTGACCTCATTCCTATCGCTTGGGTCGAGTATCAGTACCGCATTCGGCGGCCCCGAGGCCGGTGCCGCGCTGGGCGCCATGATCGAACAGTTCGCGGCGTTCGTGCAGAACGCGGCCGACTCGGGCGCGGCGGTTTCGTGGGTCGAGGGCGCGCTCGCGGTGTTCTCCCAACTGGGTGCGATCGTGGGGTCGGTGTCGGGCATCCTCGGCACCATCGGGGAGGTCGCGTCGCGTACGGGCGGTAATATCCTCGGCGCGTTCGGGGCCGCGCTCGAGTCGGTGAACCAGTTCCTAGCGTCGGCCGAGGGCATCTCGACCCTCACGAGCATATTTACGACCTTGAATGCGGTCGGTCAAGCGTTCGGCGTAATCCTGAGTGGACTGTTGCCGATCATTGCGCCCCTGGTCAGTACCCTCGTGAGCGGCCTCATTCCCGTCCTGAGTGCCATAACCCCTCTGATTCTGCAAATTGCGGCGGCCGCGGGCCCCCTGTTCACGCAAATCCTGGCCGCCGTTTTGCCCCTTATTCCCCCACTTGTCCAAATTGCGCAGCAAATTTTGCCCCTGCTCGCGACGCTGTTCTCGGCCGTCGTCGCCGCCGTCGCCCCCCTACTCGAGGTACTGGTCAATCTGCTCGTGACCGTCCTCACACCGCTCCTGCCTGCACTTATGCCACTCATCGAAATTTTCGGTGAGCTGGCCGGAATGCTCGCGAGCGCCCTCGTCCCGATTTTCCAGCTACTCGGCGAAATCCTGCTATGGGTCGTCAACGAAATCATCGTCCCGTTCCTCATTCCCATTATCGAGTTGCTGGTCGAATGGCTCGGTAAACAACTCGTAGAGACCGTCACCAATCTCGGAGACGTCTTTCAGGTCGTCATCGAAGCCATTGTCGCGGTCGCCACCTGGCTAGGCGAGCAATGGTCACTCCAAATTGAAGTGATGCGCCTGGGCTGGAAACTCCTGCAAGACAAACTGCGTGCCGGTTACGAATTCATTAAATCGAACGTGATCGATCCCGTAATGCAAGTGTTCTCGGGCCTGCGCGACCTGTTCGACGCGGTCGTATCGGCCATCACTGGCGACTGGGACGGCGCCGTCGACAGCCTGCGATCGGGCGTCGGGAAAATCAAGGATGCCGTATCAGATATGTGGGATCCCCTATGGCAGGGTTTCAAATCCGCTATCAACTCGGTCATCAACGGATGGAACGGTCTGTCGTTCACGTTCCCCTCGGTGAACATCCCCGGACTCGGCACCGTCGGCGGCATCACCGTGTCGACGCCGAACATTCCGACCCTGCAAACCTCGGGTTTCTCTTTCGGCGAGGGCATGGTCAACCTGCACCCGAATGAGGCCATCGTCAACGCCAAGGACCGGCGCGGCCTCAACATGCTCGCGACCGCGCTCGAGATGGCCGGCGCGAACACCGGCCCCGGTATCGTCGTGCAGTCCGGCGCCATCGTCATCGAATTCATCGGCTCGACGCCCGACGCCGCACAGGCCCGCCGCGTCGGCGAGGCCGCCGGTGACGGCCTCATGCGCACCCTCGCCACCCGTGGCGCCACCCACGCTGTTCGGAGGTTCTAGATGCCCTACAACCATTACAACCCGAACAACCCCGCCAGCGTCGGGAACGAATACGCGCCGGTCGTCGCCACCGACTACACGCCCGAGTTGTTCCTCGAACGCGGATACAGCTTTCGGCAGGACATCATCGGATCGCAATACCGCTGGCTGTCGATGTTCGTGAACGAACTGCCACCGTGGCCGGTGCCCGGCCACGCCTACCTGTTCACGCTGTACCGGCGCGGGCAAGAGGGCAACACGGGGCCGATGGAGAAAGTCACCATTCCCATCTCGACGTCCTCGACCAGCGGGTGCACCGTCGTCAACGGCGGCGGGTCGGCCACGACCGCGCTCACGAACCCGAGCGACAACTCCTATGTGCGGTTCGGTGTCACCAATGGCGCCGAGGCGTTCATCCGCGCCGGGTTCGACACCGCTGCGACCCTGTACTCGGATATCCTCGCTGGCAAACGCATCGTCAACGTCTCCATCGTCTACTCGGCGTTCGCCCAGCCAGGGAACGAAGCGCCGCTTCCGATCACGGTTTACCACCGGCGCACCTCCGACGCGGTGCGCATCAACATGGGTACGCTCTCAGTCCCGTTGACGGCCTCGTCGATTCTCGCCACCCAGCGGCACAACATCGGCGAACTCAACTCCTATGAGGTCACCGACGGGTTCGCGGGCTCGCCGTTGACCGATATCAACTACCGGGTGCCGTGGCGATACGGCGGCCTGGGCCTGAACGATTTCCGTACCGCCGGCGACCAGCGCATCGAACTCCATACGGCCGCCGCGACCGTCGAGGGCCTGCGCGAGGTGTACATCAACTATCTCGCGCTCGAGGTCACGTACTGCGATGAGAATCGGCAGGGCGTGATCGGGTTCGTGCGCGGCGCCGATTACAACGCGTCCTGTGTCGTCTCCCCGAACGGTTACATGATCGGTCGGAACACGTTCTGCGGCGGCATCGGCATGGTCAAGCCGCACAACCCGACCACTATCGCGACCCTCGATTCCTACCAGGGAACCATCACCCTCAAACGGGCCGACTACGGGCCGTACAACAACGCCGGCACGCCGGGGAAACTGCGGTCACTGCGCACCATCGAACCGTTCCCCGACCACCCTGGGGTGGCTATCCAGCTTACCGGCGCCGAGGGCGAGGAACCGGTCGTGAGCGTGACCGACATCGTGCCCCAGATCATCATGCATGACCCCTCGGGGCCCGCGGCCCTGTTCGCGAATGACCCCTCATACCCATGGGGGCACACGTACGGCCTGCAAGCGTTGCTGAACGTGTTCTCGGGCCGCTCGGTCGTTCAGGAAATCGACCAGTATGCGGCCGGCCCCGATACGCTTTACGCGCATATTCGATTCTGGGTGCGGTCGTTCGGGGCTACATCGCCGCTGCGTATTGAGATCGAAACCCAATCCCAAGCAGGGGGCGCAACGGTATATACCCTCACACACGCCGAATGGCTCACCTATCCCGAGATAGCGGACGGGTGGCGTCAAATTGACGCGCAGGTGTTGATTCCGCTGATTGTTGATGACGACGGCACCGTACTCACGCCGGCCGCGCCGCGCTTCGTATCCGATACAGCCTCATTCCGGCCGTGGCAAATCCTCGGTGAACGGGTCGACACGGTCGCGTTCGACTCGGCGAATCCCGACGACACCGGTATCGGCACCTATGGCGACGAGGACGCCGAGGGGGGCGCCGAGGGCGCGTTCAACAACACGGCCGACACCGATGTCGCGGTCGTGTGGTCGGTGCACCCGCCGACGGTCACCGGGTTCACTGCAAGCGTCGCCACCCAAGACCTCGGGCACGTCGACCCCACGTGCCCGGGCGAGAGCACGCAGATACCGACCGGACTGCAATATCTCCATCTCACATGGGACGCCGTCGCCGAGGGCGGCCCCGAGTTCGCCGGGTTCGGGTATTACGAAATCCAGCGCGCTAACAGTGTCGTCGGCGAGGCGGGTGTGGGCACCGCCGTGTTCTACCCGATCGCGCGCCTCTACTCGCCGCTGCTCACCGAGTTCGATGACTACGAGTATGCGTCGGGCCGCAACAACTCCTATCGCATCATCGTCGTCAACGCGAACGGCATCGAAGGGAGCGTCGCGGGCGATATCGAGGTCGGCCCGACCCCGACCGCCGTCAACGACAACGGCGGCATCTGCAACGCGCTCACGTTCACCTCGAACGCCGACCCCGACATGAACCGGGCCTATCCGGCGTCGTGGCCGTCGGCGCCCGCCATCAAAGAATTCACGTTCCTTGAGGCCGAGGAACGGGTGCTGCAACGGTTCCATCGCCGCGACTACTCGGTGGCGTTCCGTCCGGCCGAGCGGGGCGGTGTGCAGTTCACGCGCACGCTCCTCACGAACTCGGCGACGATCCCCCTGTCGAGCCTGCGAGACGGGTTCACGCCTATCCGTAACACCGCTTGGGCCGACCTGCCGTACGTGTGCGTTCGCGACCAGCATGGCAACCGCTGGTTCGCGAACGTCAACGTTCCATCGGGCACTATCCAGAACGGGGAGAAACTACAGCTCGTGCAGGCCGTCATCACCGAGGTCACTGTCGAGCCGTACCCGGTCGAGGTGCACCTGTGCGAGGGCATGTCCTCGTCGGCGGCGCTGCCTGGCGTCGTCTACGACAATCGGTACGCCATCACCCCCGCTACGCCCGAGATGGACGGTACCGACAGCCTTCAGTCGTATGCGGGTCTGCGCCTGCCCTACTTCGGGCAACAGGTCGTGCCGCTATCGGCGCGCTACGACGGCACAGACGGGTGGGTGTTCTACTTCGACGACGGCACCCTCGGGTTCCGTATCGAGAACGGTGCCAACGACGCGAGTTTCGCGTCCGACCCGGTCCCCTACGTCGCCGGCGACATGTTCTATGCCCGTGTCGTCTACACCGCGACCGGGGCGACCTCGACCGCGCAATTCGCGACCGCACCCGATAACAACGGCACCCCAGGGGTGTTTACGAACTTGACGACGACGATGGTGTCGAATGATCCTGTCGACCCGTCGTTCCCCGATATCCCGCTCACCGTCGGCGCCATCGCCGACGGCACCACCGATTTCCTCGGCGGCGCCACCGGTGGCGCGGGTGGCTGGACTGGCGTTATCCGTGAAATGTATTTCGAAGTGGATAGCACACCGGTCGCTATCCCGCGGTTCGACGATGAGGAACCCGGCACTACCGAATTTCTCGACAGTGCCAACCCTGATATCGAATGGGCCGTCGACGGCGGTATCTGCGAGGCTGGTGACGAGGGATGACCGATGCCGTGCACGCGCTCGACCTCGTCGCCGGCGTCGGCCAGCGCACCGAGTCGTTTATCTTCCGTGCGATCGATGGCGGGTCGGGTGCGGTCCTGGGCGAGGTGCACCCTTCGAGGGGGGCGACGGTGACCATTGACCAGGCCGCCGGGACGGTCATTACGAGGGCGCTCACCCTCGAGTTCGACGAGGTCGAGTCCGCTGCGATCAATCCGTTGTCGACGCGTATTGAGCCGTTCATGCTGGTCGGGGGCGTCGAGTATCCGCTCGGGCATTACCTGTTCACCGAACCGGTACGGCAGGACTACGCCGAATACGGCACCGAGGCGGGTGAGGGCGTCCGGTCGATCATGTCGTCGCCGCTGGCCGACCGTATGGCCATCCTCGACACCGAGCTCGAGCATGGGTTCACCGCCGACGACGATGCCGCCAGCGATGTACTGCGGGCCCTCATCGCGGGCCTGCCGTTCACCGCTGAAATCGATGACTCGGCGTCGGTCATCGCGAACACGTGGGCCGCGGGCACGACCCGCGTCGCCGTCGCCGGGACGGTCGCCGAACTCGGCGGGTACCTCGCGCCCTGGTTCAACCATCAGGGCGTGTTGCAGGCGCGGCGCCGGTTCGAGCCCGCTCTCGTGATCCCCGATTTCGATTGGGACGCCTCCCCGCATGTCTACCGGGACACGATCACCCGCGCCGATGCGCTGGCGTACACGCCGAACCGGTACGTGGTCGTCGGGAACGGCGGCACCGTCAACGGGGCCCCGGTCGTCGCCTACTGCGATGTTCCCTCGACCGCGCCGCACTCGGCGCTGAACATCGGGTTCGTTCGGCCTCACGTGGTCGAGGTGCAGGTGTCGGGCCTCGCGCAGGCGCAGGAATACGCCGAGAACATGTGTCTGCAACAGACGGTGGCCGAAACGATCCAGGTGTCGGGGCCGGCCGACCCGCGGTATGAAGCGCACCAGGTCGTCAAGTTCGAGGGCGAATTGTGGCTTCATACGGCCTGGTCGATGGAGCTGGCCGCGGGCGGCACGATGCGACACACGCTGCAACGGGCCTACCAGCCGACGGCGGCCCCGGACACGCCCACCATCTTCGCTTAGGGAGGCCCGGCCGTGCCGTACCTGTATCAGTCCTACCCGCCGCAATACGTCATCGACGCCGCCACCTCCGCGGTCAAAGCGGCCATCGACAACGCCGCCCGGCTCGGCCTGGTCTGGCGCATCATCCCCGGGTCGGTGGTCGGGCGCGGCATGAACGACCCCATGTCGACGCGTGTCGTCCTCGACGGCGACACCGACCACGGTCGCGCTATCTCTATGGTCGGTGCCATCCGGGCAGGCCAGCGCGTGTGGTGCGTGCAGGTGCCGCCGGCGGGCCTGTACATCATGGGCATCATCGGGCCCTCGGTCACGATCCCGACCACGTCGGTGTTCACGTCGCTTGTGGGGGGGACATGGACGAAACCGGTTGGCCTCTCTTACGCCGACATCACCGTCGCCGGCGCGGGCGGCGGTTCGGGTGGTGCGGTCGCGTGCGCGGCGGGTGAGTCGTCGATGGGCGGCGGCGGCGGTGGCGGGGCGACCGCGAGGGCCCGCGCCTCGGCCGCGCAGCTCCCGGCGGCGGTGGCCGTCGGTGTCGGCACCGGCGGTGCCGCCGGTGTGGCAACGGCCGGTGTGGCGGCGGGTACGGGTGGCACGTCGTCGTTCGGGGCGTTGTTGACGGCGACGGGAGGCGTCGGTGGTGTGTGCAGGGCGGCGTCGGCGATTATGCACGGTGTTGACTCGGGGAATGGTGCCTCGACGATCGGGGGGACCCTGGCGGGCATCATGCACTCGGGTACGGCGGGCACGCCGGGTTGGGGCGGTGACAATGGGCTGGGCATCTCGGGTTGCGGTGGCGCGTCGCATCTGGGAGGCGGCGGCCGCGGGCGGGTCACGACGTCGGCGGGGCAGGGCGTGAATGGCCTCTCGGGTCGCCAGTACGGGGGCGGGGCGTCGGGGTCGATCAATTCGGGTGTGCAGGTCGCGCGGGTGGGTGCGGATGGTGCGCAAGGCATCGTGTTCGTCGAGGAATATTACTAACCGTTACGCCCCGATTTCGCACACTTGTGCGCTGGGGTGTGTCGGGTGCCCGACAGAAAGCGGTATGCTCGCCCGAACCGCCGTACCACTGTGAGGGGAACGCGAATGGCCGAGGTTCACGACTGGCATCTACTCGACGCCGAGGCGGGCCTCGAGGCCCGACAAGTCACCGCCGAGGGCGAACCCAACCGGTGGGAAGTGCGCAGGACCGGCGGCGTCGGCGTCAAGGGCCTCGACGATGAACAGTTCGACGGCCTGCGGGCCGGGCGCCTGGCGTTCGAGGAACTGTAATGCTCGACCTCATCGAATCGCCGTACGCGAGGACGACCGACGCCACATACAGCGTCTACTACCATCTCAAGGCGCATGTTGCCAGCGCGCGCTACGGCGGCGGGTACGTGCGCAAACCCGGGTTTCATTCCTCGGTCGAGGATAATCTCGAGGACTGGCCCGACAACTACTCGATTCGCGAGGCCATCAACCGGCGCGAGCCTCGTGACGTCGGCCGCGCGCTGGACATCACGCTCTCTGATGCGGACATGCGCACGCTCACGCGGCGCCTGGTCTGGGCCGTGGAAACCGACGACCCTCGGCTCGAGGGCCTACGCGAGTTCTTCGGTACCCTCGACGGCCGCACCGTATACGGGCGCTCGCGGCGAGGCCCGGACACCGACTGGTATTCCTCGACCGCCGACAGTAGCCACTTGTGGCACATCCACCTCAGTTTTTTCACGCCGTTCGCCGGCAACTGGGCGGCGCTGGCCGGTCTCGTGTCGATCCTCATCGGCGAATCACTCACCGACTACCTCAACGGGGGCACGATGGAACGCAACATCGCCGAACACGGCGACTCGGGCACGTGGGTCAAATTCGTGCAGCGCTACCTGCAAGATTTCGGGGCGACCCTCGAACGCGATGGCCAATGGGGCGACCAGACCACCGCTGCCGCGAAGTGGGTGTTCGTCCACCGGTTCGGGGGCGACCCGGCCGACTACGACGGGCGCAGCATGACCGATTGGATGTTGCGCGAGTTCATCCGCCGCGACCAGGACGCCCGTACCGCCGCTGCCATCAAGGCCGCTGTTGCGAAGCTCCCGACCGCAGCGCCGACACAGGCGCAGGTCGACGCCGCCGTCGCGACGTTCCTCAAGGCGAACCCGATCAAGCTGCCCACCGGTGTGAGCGTGAACCTCGGGAACGTCACCGGCACGCTGTTCTACGGCGGGTAGGGCATGGCCGGGGCGCCGGCGCGATCGAACGGGCATGACCACGGGCCGCACCTCGGGTTTATCCACATCGACGGCCAATCACTCGTGACCGACCTCAACGCAGTGAGCCACGCTATGGTTCGCGTTGAGACCACCGTCAACCACACACGTACCGAGGTGACCAGCATCGACAACAGGCTGAGACAGCTCGAGGTGAAAGTCTGGGCGATACCGTCCGGCGCTCTCGTCGTCGCGGGTATCGCGCTCCTCATCTCCATATGGGACAAATTCGGAGGTTAGTGATGCCTAAGTTCAAAGACTGGTCGGGGCCCGCGCGTAAACGCCTGTACCGCGCCCTGCCACTCATCGGGTCGGCGCTGGCACTGTTCGGCATCTTGAGTGATGCCAAAGCGGCGGTCGTCGTCGGCATCATCGGCATTCTCATCGGCCCCGGCGCTGGTGAGGTTGCGGCGCGGCACGTGCCCGACGAGGATTAGAGACGTCCCCCGGTCGAGGGCCCGGGGGGCATACGGGGGGAATGCGGGTCGGCCATGAACCGGGGGGGGATATGGCCGACCCGCTGTTCATTTCGAGCGGACCTCGAACGTGTCGGGTCCCGTTCGCACGAGGTCGAGGGTATCGACCTCGACGTCGAGGACGTCGGCGGCCTCGAGGAACGCGGCCTCGGGCGAGGACCATGTCGACTGTAGTTGGCCGGTGCTCTCGACCAGGCCCCAACGGTAATCGTGTTCCGAGGCCCCGAACCCCGGTGTTTGGAATACAATGCGCATGTTGACCCGTTCTATTCCGAGGCCCCGCCGCTTACCCGGCGGGGCCTCCCCCTTGCCTATGCGGCCATCCTGTCGGCGGTCGCTTTCTTGAGGTCGGACACCCATTTACGGCAGTTCCCGGCGTCGCCGCCGAACTCCTCGGCAAGCTGGCGCCCCGTCGGCCACGCCTGCGTACGGCCCCAGAACTTGCGCACGAACACCCGAACGTCCTCGCGGTCGATGCAGTGCTCGGCGATGAGCACGTCGGCCTCGGCCGCGGTGAGGCCCTTACCGCCGCCTGCGCCGACGACATGCAGCTCGACGCGCTCGACGCGCGCGGGCACGACGACCTCGGCCGCGCGCGCGTTGTCGATGGCGGCGCGCGCGTCCTCCTCGAGCGCGCGCTCGGCGTCGGGAACCTCGGCGGCGGCGAGCGCGTGCGCGGCGAGCCAAGGGTTGTGCGCGGCGACCTCGTCGGGCGCGAGCGCGCGCGCGCCGATGTAGCGCGCGGCCGACCGCGCGAGGATTTCCGCGCGCACGGCCGGTGTGAGGATGCCGCGCGCGTCGGCGGCGCGCTCGGCGTGCGCGTGCAGGATGGCCCAGAACCAGCGCGTGCCGCGGGGGCCTCGGTTGGCGCGGGTGCCGTAGGTGACGATGGCGTTGATGCGCCGTTCGGTGTCGACGGCGGTCGCGTCCTGGGAGGTCGCGCCCCGGCCGAGGATGCCGCGGTATTTCCCGCGCCGCTTCGCCTCGGCCGCGGTCAACTCGTGAAACATGACGGCGGCGATGATCGGGAACGGCGCGTAGATGAGCGACCCGCCGCCCCACGCGGCAAGGTAGGCCATGAACAACGACATGCCCCACATGCCCAGGGCGTACCGGTCGACGCCGGCGCGGCCGGTCACCTGGTGCCAGAACGACAGGCCGCCGGCGGTCGCGAGCACGCCCTCGAATACGAGGAACACCGAGATACGGGCGTTGAGGGCCCCGAGGCCGACGTCGCCGAGGTTCGCTTGGATACCGTGCGCCGAGAGGTTCGTCGCGGCGATGGCGACGAGGGCGACCATGGCCGCGCCGCCGATGAGCGCGAGGCGCGCGGTGCGCGCGCGGTGCCCCTCGGTGGTGCCGCGCTCGCGCGCGCGGTCGGCGCGCACCTCGGCCATCGCGCGCCATTCGACGGCGCGCGCCTCATTCCAGGCACGCGCGGCCTCGCGTGCGCGCGCGCGGCCCTTGCGCGTCGCGTAGTGCAAGAGGACGTACAGGGCGGCCTGCCCGACGAACAGGCCGATGATGAGGGCGGCCGTGCGCATGGGGTCGAGGGTCGCGAGGTAGTCGGTAACGCTGGTAGGGTCGATGCTGTTCACATTCACTCCGCATGGTGAGTCGTGAGGCGGGGTCCGCGTTGATGGGGTAGCGCGGGCCCCGCCGTCGTGTCCCCGGTCATGGTATTGCCCGAGGCATGGCGCGTGTCGTGGTCGTCTGCTAGCCTCAGAACTCGAGA
>LLBZ010000492.1_pt15 | contig 21262 bp, 18 predicted proteins | sample 1489421 | NCBI WGS metagenome assembly LLBZ01 (sample SAMN04092657, study PRJNA295927) | soil metagenome | biome: Soil prokaryotic community; feature: Bulk soil; isolation source: soil from tomato rhizosphere | host: tomato cultivar Moneymaker | place: South Korea | collected 2011-11-01 | reverse complement strand
CTGTCGAACCTCGATGCGAAATTGCGCACGATGGCGCGGCAGGAAATCAAGCATCTCGAGGATGCCCGCCTCATTGCCTATACGCGCGGTGTAGGCGATGCCGTCCAGGCCGGGGATATCGAACAACTGACTGCCCTGGCAAGGCCTGTTGCGGGCGGATCGAACGTCGAGAGTTTACTGTTGTTCGATATGCAAGGACGCGAACTACTTCACCTGATCAAACAGTCAGACGGATCGTTCCCAGCAGTTACCCAGCCAGGCAGCCCCACGACATTGGAGATTGTCGGAAATATACTGGCCGAGGATAACCCCAACAGTCTGCCGCAACGGGATTTGGCGCTTGATCCTGTAAATGGGCGTTATTACTACTTCACGACCATTCCGGTGGTGGCGAGGAATCAAGTCGTCGGCGCGGCTGTGGTGGGCACGTCTCTTAACACCCTGCTCGCGCAGTTGAAAAGCACTTCTCTTGCCGATGTGATCCTGTATGGGGAGAACGGCCAGGCCATTGCATCCTCGCTCGGAGGTGCAGGTACGGAAGCCCTGTTCACGCGTACCATCTCTATCACCCCCGAAATGTATCGCCAAGCGATGTCCCAGGACGATACCATACAAGGTGAAAATTTTACAACTGGCGGCCGCTCGTACAGCCTGGCACGCGGCCCGCTCAAAGTGGGTGGAGATAGCATTGCTATATTTGCTGTTGTCCTGCCGAGTGACTTCGTTGTCCAATCCGGTTCCCTGAATCGCAACATTTATATTGCCTTATATTCTGCAGCGATGATCGCGGTGATCATCATCGGCTATTTGGTGGCGCGTCTGATCATCAATCCGTTATTCAAGCTCGTACACACTTCACACTCCATTGCGGGCGGCGACCTGACCAAACGGACCGAGATCGTGAGCAAGGATGAGATCGGAGTGCTGGCCAATACCTTCGACAAAATGACCGAGAATTTGCAGCAGCGCACTCTGGAGCTGGAGAAAACGAACCGCATTCTTGAACAGATGGATCGCGCCAAGATGCGCTTTATTCACGTCGCGGCGCACGAGCTTCGAACGCCTCTCACTCTGGTGCAGGGCTATGCCCAGATGATCCAGATCAAGTCCAAGGGGAACGAGGATTTCACAAAGTACAGCAGTGAAATTCGGGATGGCTCCAAACGCATGGTCGAGATCATCGACAACATGCTGGATGTCTCGCGGATCGACACGAACCAGCTCGAGATAATGCTCTCAGACGTAGAGCTCCAACCGGTGATCGAGAAGGTAAGGAACATATTTCAATCGGCGCTGGAGGAACGCAAGATTTCTCTGATGACTACGGGGCTGGCCGAGCTGCCCTTCGTTTGTGGGGACAAAGACCTGCTGTATAAGGTCTTTTATCATGTGATTGGCAACGCCATCAAGTACACACCGGATGGAGGGCAGATCACCGTCAGTGGGCGCAAGATCGATGGATACACCCCAGCCGAAATCGAGATCGCCGTTCAGGATACAGGAATCGGGGTCGACCGCGAAAATCAGGAGCTGGTCTTCGAGAAGTTCTACCAGACCGGCGAAGTCCTTTTGCATTCCTCGGGCAAGACCAAGTTCAAGGGCGGCGGTCCGGGGCTGGGGTTGGCGATCGCACGCGGCATTGTCAATGCCCATCGCGGACGAATCTGGCTGGAAAGCCCGGGATACGACGAAGAGGCTTACCCCGGCACGACTGTCTTTGTGAGATTGCCCGTCGAAGGCGCCCCTCGTGAAAACCGTTGAGCACGAACGGCTGGACTGGACGATCGTTGTCATTATTATTCTGGTGATCGGATTCCTGTGCGTGATCTTCGCTGGGCAGCTGGCCGCGCGCTTCGCGCCAAGCTGGCAACTGAACACCGATATGGAATCCCATCTCGACCCGAACAGCACGTTCGTCGCCAGCCGGCCTGATGGATTCATCGAGCCGGTAGATGCTGCCATTCTGACGCAGCCTGGTTGGGTTAACGAATTCCTCACGCCGGGTGTCGCCATCATTACAGGTACACCATTCCCAGAATGGACACTTCCCTCTCCGCCCGCGCCGACAACGACGACGGCTTTCACCGCGACTGGCACACCAATCGTAGTGGCCAGCCCTACTAATACTCTGGTTTTCATTCCGTGGACGGCAACTTCCACCCGCAAACCAAAACCGACAAAAACACAGCCTCCTTCGACGAACCCTCCGGACACACCCACGTTCGCCCCCTCAACGCCGGCCGCTACGCAAACGTTTACATCGACCGCGACCGTTACTGCTACCCCCACGCCGATCGCAACGCAGACGCCTGTCATCATTCCCACCGATACAACTCCTCCGGAAATCGGGACATCGCCGGATGGAGATGTATATATCCTGCAAGCCGGCGGCACGCTCACACTGGGTATCAACCTGGTAGCGAATGGAGATGGCAGCTATGACCTCGTTTACTATGAGCGACCGGCGCCCGGCGGCACAGGTATTTTCCTTGACTGGGTCATCGTAGAAATCGGCGATGGAATCAATTGGTATACAGTTTTTAATTGGGGAAACAACATCGCCGACACAAATAGCAATATGGACTTTAATACTTTGCCTAATCCTCAAGTCCCGGAAGAGACAGACCAGCGTGATATTCCCACGTCTGCCTTATATAACGGCACCGGCATCGCCATAGATGTGGACGCGATCGTCCCACCAGGCACCTACTCGTACATACGGTTTACAGCTCCAGTGGGCGATTCCGATAATCAAATGGAGATCGATGCGGTAGAGGTCCTACCATAAAAAGGAGGGCGGGTTGGCTACCCGCCAAAGCATATGTTTAAGAATGGCGCTGGCTATGCTAGCCAGCGCCATTCTTATTTCTAAACGCTGACCACTATTCACTGTTCTGCGTTGGTTCCGCCGTCGGCGCTTGACCCGGGCCGTGGCCAAAGCCATGCCCACGACCGAACCCGAAGCCGCCCGGGCCGCCGAGGAAGCCCTGCTCGAGGCCTTCGAGGAGCCAGTCTGCGTGTTCCTGGGTGATCGTCCCATCGTCCAGCGCCTGCTGGATGCGCTCACGCATCGCGGCCGTGTGCTCGGACTGGATCGCGTCCTGCACATCCTGCAGCTCTACGCCGGCCTCGGTCGCGATTTCCTCGAGCGTCTTCCCGCTCCGGAGCTCGTTGATCAGTTCATCGGTTGTCATATTCAGCGCCTCCGCCGCGGCCTGCAATCCGGCCAGGCCCATACCGCGCCCGCCCGGACCACCCCCGTGCAGCAACCTGCTCGACGGACTCTGCGCATACACGCTCGTCGCCCCGACGGCACCGATCACAACGAGGGCAACCAGCAATCCTGCGATCAAAACAGACATTTTGTTTTTCATTGGTACTCTCCATAAAATTGGTATGTGGCTGGATCGCATCCAACCTGCACATATCTTATCTGGAGGCTGTTATGACGCTGTGAAGAGCTTATGAGGAAATTGTGGAGGTTGAGACCACTCAAGAGCGAGTAAATCCGTGTCGCCTTGCAATACTGATGGTTTTTCCGAGTTGTAAGCTGTTCGTAAAGGCGCAAAACCGGTGTTCGGACAGATAATGTGGTCATCATTGCGAGGGTGCTTCACTCCCTCAACAGAGACATCATAGCTTCATCATAGACGTCGCAGCACATTACAGACTTCATAGCTTCATCATAGACACCGCAGCACAACACAGACATCGCAGACTCATCACACACATAGAGCTCTCAATACAGCCAAAGCTCTCGCAATGATCGGTGGGCAGGTGGGCTGGTTCTCAGCAAGATCGAGAACCAGCCTGTTGCTTTAATGGGGTATATGAATCGACTCTTGTCCTATATACATCGCGAACTTTCCCGCAAGTGTTCCCGTCTTAACTCTCAATATCAGCCTTGCGAAGGTTAGATCCTTCAGCTACGCCTCAGGACATGCCCTCGCAAGGCTCAGATAAATACTTTGCAAGGAGGAAATCACTGTGGCATCAAAAAAGAAATTTGCACTGGGTATTATTCTGTTTGTTTTTGTAACCCTGGGGACACTGATATTCAGGCTTTATCGCCAGGCACTCGGTCCTGCGTTAGAGCTGCCAACGTTCACACAACCGCCTCCCACCTTGACTACATTTCCAATTGCAGAAGTCACATCTCCTAGCACAGCTACGGCGTCTCAGCCCACGGTAACACAAACCGCTGCGCCACAGCCTCTGTGCGGCGGACCCGCTGTGATGAATATCCTCGCCGTTGGTTCGGATGCGCGCGGCGACCATTACCTTTACGGTTTGGCGGACATTATCCGCCTGGTACGCGTGGATTTTGTGGAGGCGCGCGTGACGATCCTCGAGGTGATCAGCGACCTGTGGGTGGAGATTCCCGAAATCTCAGATCATTATGGGATCACGCAAGGCAAATTGAACCAGGCGTATCTGTACGGCAATAAAGGGCTCGGCTATTATGACGGTCCCGGCGAGGGACCTGGCTTGCTGGCGCGTACGCTCAACCTCAACTTCGGCGCGCGGCCCGATCATTACATTGCCGTCAACATGCGGACGTTCGAAGCCGTCGTAGATGCCATCGGTGGGATCGACGTGGATCTGCCTGAGGAGATCAGTGTCCGATCGAAGGATAACCCCAAAGGGTTTGCCATTCCCGAAGGGAAGCATCACATCGACGGCGAGACCGCGTTGTGGATTGCGCGCATCCGCGAGTTTGGCACGTTCAGCCGCGCCGAGAACCAGAACATCGTCATGTGTGCACTGCGGAAGAAGCTGCTCAGCCCCGAGGTGATTCCTGCTATCCCGGAGCTTGTGCGCAGCTTTCGCAGCTACGTGCAAACAGACTTCAGTCCCGAGGAGATCAACCAGCTGGCTTGCCTTGCCACACAAATAAAGGGAACAGATGTGATGTTCGCCAGCTTCCCCATGGATGAGTTCAAGGTCGATAAGATGTACGATCCGCAGCTGAAGGCCACGACCTCTGTTCTGGATGCAGACTTCAACGTACTGCGTGATTACATCGACCGCTTCCAGCAAGGGACGTGGCCGGAGCCAGCCCCAGTAGTCGAGCCTTCCGAGATTGAATTTTCGTGTGAGGATTAACAATCTTGTAGGGGTAGGCAGCTGCCAAACCCTACAAGATGATCATATAATGTTTACATGACACCGTGCCTCAAACGCAAATCAATGCGCCTAGCGGAATATGATTATTCCATGCCGGGCGCATATTTCGTTACTTCTTGTACCAGAAACAGGGAATTACTGTCTGACCGTCCCGAAGCAAAATTAGCAGTGGAATTAGCTTGGCAGGCATTGTTGGATATATTTGCCAACATTGAATTGGGGGAATTCGTTGTAATGCCAAATCACATTCATTGCATTGTTTGGATTATGGGAGAAGGTTCATATCGTCTACATCCCGGAACATGGAAACAGGATGATCTTTGTAGAGGTGGACAACTGCCCGACTCTACGAAGGTTACACAATTTAAAACGCTTAGCAACATCATCGGCGCCTTCAAGACCACCGTCGCAACACGTGTCAACAAATTGCGCGGCCAAATTGGAGCACCTGTCTGGCAAAAAAGTTTCTATGATCGAGTTGTCCGCAACGAGCAGGAGTTAGAATTGATACAGAGATACATTCTCCACAATCCCATCAAATGGGAAGAGGACCGAGACAATCCTGTTGGTTCCAGGTTTTGCTCTTCGGCAAAGTCCATTGATGATTATTGGAATGAAATATGTAATTAACACATGTAGGAGACAGCAGCTGCTGTCTCCTACATGTGTAACATGTCATTTTTCACTTGACCCATCCCCTTTCCAGTCCTACAATTCAATTGCCTGACAATATAAATTTCGCTCTCACAAGGAGAATATAAATGGCTGACTATCTGTTCCGCGGGAACCTGGCCAAGCTCGATCGCGACGTCTACGAATTGACACAGCTCGAAGCCGAGCGGCAAGCCCGCAAATTGATCCTCATTCCTTCCGAGTCGACGGCGCCGATGGCGGTGCGGGAGGCGCTCAGTTCTGCGTTCCAGAATATTTACGCGGAAGGCTACCCCGAAGAGGAGACGCGCTGGATGTCCGAAGAAGAAATCCTGGACTACCCGGCGCGTTTGGGTGATTACCGCCGCAACGGAGACCCGCGCTACTACAAAGGTGTGGAATACGCGGACGTGGTCGAGGCGTTGGCCCGCCGCCGCGCGGCCGAGACCTTCGCAGCAAACGGATTCACAGCCGATCAGATCTACGTCAACGTACAGGCGCTATCCGGCGCACCCGCGAACAATGCGGTCTACCAGGCATTGGTGCCCCTCGGCGAGACCATCATGGGACTGAACCTCCTGCACGGCGGACATCTCTCGCACGGCTCGTCAGTCAATCGCTCGGGGAAATGGTTCAAGGCCGTCCATTACACCGTAGATGAGAATGAGCGGCTCGATTACGAGAAAATCCTCGGACAGGCATTGGAAGCAAAGCCGAAATTGATCATTGCAGGATATTCCTCCTACTCGTGGATTCCGGACTGGGAGAAATTCCGGGCGATCGCGGATGAGGTGGGTGCATACTTCTTAGCAGACATTTCCCACATTGGCGGGTTGGTCGCGGCGGGTGTAGTGCCTTCACCAGTTGGCATTGCCCATGTGGTGATGTCTACCACACACAAGAGCCTCGACGGCCCACGCGGGGCGGTGCTGCTGACAACTGACGCGGCGATCGCAAAAAAGCTCGATTCAGCCGTATTCCCCGGCGAGCAGGGTGGACCGCATGTGAACGTCTTTGCCGCGCTGGCACTCACGTTCAAGCTTGCGCAAACAAAACAATTCAAGCAATTGCAGGAACAGACGATCAAGAATGCCCAGGCAATGGCAGACCAGTTCCAAAAGCGCGGACTGCGCGTCCCGTTTGGCGGCACGGACAGTCATCTGGTCAATGTGGATGTGACCACGATCAAGTCCCCCGATGCCGTTGGGCTCAGCGGCGACCAGGCCGCGCGGATCCTCGACATTGTTGGCATTGTTGTCAATCGCAATACAATTCCTGGCGACAAGAACTCACGAGATCCCTCAGGCATCCGTCTCGGCACGCCGTGGATCACACAACGCGGCTTCAAGGAAAAAGAGACGCGCGAGCTAACCGACATTATGGCAGATGTATTGCTCGCCTGCGCACCGCACGCGGTGGATACCGTCCGCAAGGGGCGCCAGCGCCGGGCAAAGGTCGATTTCAATGTATTGAACGATGCCAGGCTGCGTGTGCGGAAGATGGCGGAAGAAGCAGGGATTGATTTCAAATACAAGAAGAGTGGCTATCCTCACTTCTATTACATCGACGACAGGATCGACGAGCCGCTGGTCAATAAATTGCTCGGACAGAAGGACGCGCCGCCTCATGCTGTTTTTGAATTGAGTGGCGAACGCGTGCGACAGGTCCTGGATTATGCTGCATCGTCTGATCTCTCTGCTTTGAAGAAAGGGAAGAGTCAGGCGACCACGATCGCAACGCCACGTGGTGTCATCGCGGGCGCGCTGGTCAACGTGGATAATGAAACCTACCAACTGCTGATTCCGGTTGAGAACGCGGCGCTGGTCGCGACCTGGCTGCGTGACCTGTCTGATGGCTACACGTCGTTCAAACTGGATGGTGAAAGGGATTACAGCGAAAAGCATTTGCCGGGTCCGTTCGTGGTGGAGCAGGTCAAACGGGCAAAGGTCAAGAACGCCTGGCCCGGCCTTGGACAGGCCGTCAACGAGGACAAACCGTACTTTATCGGGATCAACTCCGAAGTCCAGAAAGAGCCGCTGCCCGTCTTTGAGTGGAACGATGTCGAAGGTGAGTTAAAACGTACAGCGTTGTACGAAGTCCACAAGTCCCTGGGCGGACGAATGGTCCCGTTTGCGGGCTGGGAGATGCCGGTGCAATACTCGGGCATTTTCGAAGAGCACCTGGCGACACGCAATGCGGCGGGACTGTTCGATGTCTCGCACATGGGCGTCTATGAAGTACGCGGTCCGGACGCGGCTTCCTTTCTTGATACGGTCTGCGGCAACGACTGCGGCGGGCTGCAGCCGGGCGAGAGTCTCTACAGTCACTTCCTCACGCCCGACGCCGACGTGATCGACGATACCCTTGTCTACCGCCGCGGCCCGGACAAGTTCCTCGTGGTGGTCAACGCCTCGAATGACGACAAGGACCGCACGTGGTTCGAGTCGGTGCGGAATGGAACGGTGCGGATCGACAACGCACGGCCCTGGGCGCGAACCTATGGCTATAACGCCGAGATCCGCAACCTGCGCGACCCGAAGGCAGGCGAGGACATGCGCGTGGACATCGCGCTGCAAGGACCGAAGTCGCGCGACATCCTGCTCGCAATGGGCGTGGATGACAAAACCCGTGCGCGCATCATGAAGCTGAAGAGAACCGAACTGTGTGATGCCGTTGCCGGTGGGTTCGATCTGATCGTCTCGCGCACGGGCTATACAGGCGAGAAGATGGCCTTCGAATTGTTCGTCCATCCCGAGCGCGCCGCCGATTTCTGGAACGCGGTGCTCAAGGCAGGTGAGCCGTATGGCTTGAGGCCGGTCGGGCTGGGAGCGCGTGATTCCCTCCGTACGGAAGCAGGCTTGCCACTCTATGGTCACGAAATGGGACTCGGCTCCGGCAAGTTCGGCGAACGTGACCTGGGTGTGGCCGAAGGTGGGTTCGGTTCGTACGTCAAGCCGTACAAGCCATGGTTTATCGGGCGGGATGCCTATGTGGCCCGCGAGCAGAAGCGCAGGGGTGTCCTGGTACGCTTCCGTTTCGACGAGCCGCGCGTCCGCATGGCGCACCCCGGCGATCCCGTGGTGAACGGCAATGGCGAGCGCATTGGCTGGGTGACCTCCTGCGCCATCGACGGCGAGCGCTTCCTGACCGGTCAGGCGTATCTGGAGAATCGCTATACCAAACTGGATACCCCGATCGGAATCCACCAGGGCGGAAATACGGATCGCCCGGCGACCGCGGCGAAAGTGGTGAGCAGATTTCCAAAGCTCTAGAGATTAGAGACTGGCGATTGGGACGGCGGAGGGTGGCTGCTGTCCCAGTTTGTTTAGACGGGATAAAGGGGCTGTATAATTACAAAGTACGTGTTGGGATCCGTATCCAAAAAGGAAATCATCATGACACAGAAACAACGCGAGGAATCAGAGAGGGAACAGGAAGAACAACGGAGACTGCGCCAGCAGGAACGCCTCAAACTGGAGCAAGAGCAGGAGCAGCAACGAAAACTGCGGCAGCAGGAACGGCTGCAACTGGAACGGGAACAGGAAGAGCACCGGAAACTACGCCAGCAGGAACGTCTCAAACTGGAGCAAGAACAGGAAGAGAAACAAAAACTACGCCGACAGGACCAGCAGAAATTGGAACAGCAACAGGTGGAGAAACAAAAGCTGCGACGACAGGAGCAGGAAAAACTGGAAGAGCGGCAGCAACAGAAGAAACCATAAATACTATAGTCATTGCTGACGGGTCAGACATATCTAGAAAATGGATACAGCAAAGAAGGCACGCCAATTGGGATTCACCAGGGCGGTAATATGGACCGTCCCGCGCGACACCAAGAGCAGTAAGCCATTCCCGAAGCTGTAGCAACCGCTGGTCGAGCAGTCTGAGCGCCTTTCGAGGGCGTAGCGAGACCATAGTCTGGAGGCTAGAGATTGGGACGGTGGATACTCTACCGTCCCTTTTGTTTATAAGATAAAAAGTGGCTGTATAATTGATTCAAGATGGCTGCTGTAAAAGTCCCGACGATTGACAAACGCAAGCGCATTCCACAAAAAGCGATCGACCATGTCGTAAAGCAGATTGTAGAAAGGTTCAAGCCGCAGAAGATCATTTTATTCGGCTCATACGCGCGCGGGAATCCGCGACCTGAAAGCGATGTGGATTTGTTGGTTGTTATGGACACAAGTCTGAAAGATGTACAGCAAGCCATTCAGATCTGCCAGCAAATCGAGTACAGATTTGGTCTCGATTTGATCGTCCATACCCCAAAGTATTTAGCCGAACGTTTGACAATGGGTGACTGGTTTCTACGAGATGTGGTCAACGAGGGAAAAGTTCTCTATGAAGCCCGCAACGTCTGAATGGGAAACAAAAGCGGAAGGGGACTTCATCACCGCTGGACGAGAGTTGCGTGCTCGCAAATCCCCAAATTATGATGCCGTGTGTTTTCATGCACAACAGTGTGCCGAGAAGTACTTAAAGGCTGTTTTGCAGGAAAACGAAAGAAACATTCCCAAGATTCATAATTGAATTGATGTTGCTTTGCGAAGAGATTGACAGCAGTTTTGAAATGCTACGTGCCGATTTGGTTACTATGGAGCGGTACGCTGTACGAATACGTTATCCTGGTGAAAGTGCAGAAAAGGGAGATGCTCAAGCTGCTTACGCCGCGGCTGAAACAACGCGAAAGTTTATTAGGCAGAAATTAGGATTAAAGTAATAGGTATGGCTTACAAGAACACTTCATGACGGGCCAGGCGTACTTAGAAAACGGCCACATTAAGGAAGGCACGCCAATCGGGATTCATCAGGGTGGAAATATGAACCGCCCGGCGACGGCAGCGAAGGTGGTGAGTCGGTTCGCTAAGCTTTAGCGAGAAGAGACTGGAGATTAGAGATTGGGACGGTGGATACTCTGCCGTCCCAATTTGCTTTAACATAAGAAGAGGGAGTGATGGCAACTAAGAGGAAATAGGGCCTGGCGGATTGAGATTTTCACAATCCTATTCTGATAGTAAGCTGATAGTTGTAACCCGTGGGCAAACATGCTACACTGAATTCCACAAACTCGTTCACAAACAAAGAGTGGGAAACTTTATATTTCAAGGAGGAAACATGAAACCACTAGACCTTAGTCCCGAGGCAAACTGGCGCAAACGGTTCCGGGCCACAGATATCCGCTGGACGTTCATCGCTGTGCAAAACCCGCAGCGGGGCGTGGTCTGTACAAACAAGGATGGGATTTATCAGCTCTATGCCTGGGACATTCTCACCGGTGAGCTGAGACAAGTCACGGACCAGCCCGCCGGCGTGATCTGGGGCATGATTTCCTCCGACGGAAATTACATTTACTATCTCAAAGATGAGGGCGGCAACGAGATCGGCCATTTCGTCCGTGTGCCATTCGCGGGCGGCACGGAGGAGGATCTTTCTCCGGACTTTCCTCCGTATAGTGCGTTTATTGCAACGCAAAACCGCCTGGGACACCTGACGGGGTTTATGGCGAATACGCAGGATGGGTTCAACGTCTATGTCAAGGAAGAGGGCCAAGCGCCGAGATTGCTCTATCACAGTGAAAACATCTGCTTTGGTCCCACCTTGTCCTGTGACGGGAAGATCGCGGTGATCGAGTCATCAGACCGGTCTAAAAGCATGGATATGTCTCTGCTTGCCATCGATATGGACAACGGCCAGCTGATCCGCGAGCTTTGGGAGGAAGGAGCGAATATGCAACTCCCGCTCTTTTCGCCGATCCCTGGGGACCCGCGTCTGGTCTTGTCTTCCAGCAGCTCGGGCGTCGAACGTCCGTGGATCTGGAACGCGCTCACTGGCGAATGTATCCCGCTTCATGTGGATGAGATTCCCGGTGCCATCGAAGCTCATGCCTGGGCTGACGATGGCGAACACATCCTGCTCTGCCAGGTCTATCAGGCGCAGTTCCAGCTCTACCGCTACGAGGTCCGTACGCATACGGCTGTAAAGCTCCAGCATCTGGTGGGGACGCTCGGCTGGTGGACAGGTGGCTATTTCGCGCCAGACGGAGAGATTTGGGTCACATGGGAAGACTTCGCGCACCCACCGCGACTGATCGCGTTGGACCAGGAGACGGGCGCGTTCAAACGCGATGTGCTTAAAGCAGGTGACGTGCCAGAGGGAAAAGCTTCCCGATCCGTAACCCTGGTCTCAGAAAATGGAGACACAATCCAGGGCTGGCTGGCCGTCCCGGACGGCGAGGGTCCATTCCCGGTAGTGTTGGAGACGCACGGCGGCCCGACCTCCGTCCGGTCCTCCCGCTTTTCGCCGCGAGGGCAAGCCTGGTTGGATCACGGCTTTGCGTTCTTTACCCTCAACTATCACGGCTCGATCACATTTGGAAAAGCGTTCGAGAAATCCATTTGGGGAAACCTCGGCGACCTCGAGATCCAGGATATGGCTGCTGTCTACAAGTGGCTGGTAGAAAACGGGATTGCCCAACCGGATGCCGTCCTGCTGACAGGCGAATCGTATGGAGGCTTTCTGACTTTGCAGGCCCTTGGCCGTCGCCCCGAATTGTGGGCAGGCGGCATGGCGGAGATCGCCATCGGCGATTGGAAAACGATGTATGAGGACCAGTCTGAGTCGCTGCGAGGCTACCAGCGCGCCTTGTTCGGCGGCGGGCCCGACGAAGTGCCTGAAGCGACGCGTAGGAGCTCCCCGATTACCTATGCTGAAAACATCAGAGCGCCGATCCTGGTGATCCAGGGAGAAAACGATACTCGTACCCCGGCCAGGCAATTGAGACTTTACGAGGAGAAATTGAAGTCTTTGGGGAAACAGATCCAGGTCCACTGGTTCAACGCCGGGCATGGCTCGATGGCCCAGGAACAACAGATCGAGCACCAGGAGCTGCAGCTGAGCTTTGCCTATCGTGTGCTGGGGTAGCAAATCGTCACTGTCATGGAATGATCTGTACGATAGACAGTTGCGGTGTATTTACAAGCACCCGAAGAGATCCGTCACGGAAATACACCGAATAATATTCACTGGCAGGCACATCCTCCGCGTGGATGAGCTCCATCTCCTCTTAATACCATTGCCAACCTATTCAACCTGCCAGGCCTTTCAAAACTGAAAAGCAGGGGAAGACCGATTCAGCACCTTCCATACAGCGACTAATTTAAAATGCGAATTCAATGATTAAATTCTCCTTTTCGAGGGAGAATTATTCATGTTTATTCTTTATGGATGGAAGCTTTGTCTTCCGCAAGAACGTGATGATATGAGGGTACTATAATGAATGAATCAAGCAATCCTCCTGACAGCGCGGTTCCCAATGTCCACGTGCCGGAAAATAAGAAGGTGCTTTCCTATCTCAAGGAATTGCATCCGTACCATGAGATCATCGTGCCGTTTGCTGTCAAGAAAGTCAGCCAGGAGATTACCCCTGCCGATTTTATCGGGCGGTTTGCTGCCATGCCTGGTTTGCCGGAAGACAGTAAGTATGTGATCTATGGACTGGAGGCGCTTGTGCACCCGGCTACCGGCATCATCTTTGGGCTCATCACCGGGACCCACGTGATCTATCGCCTGCCGGATCATCTCCTCGATGAAGCGCGGCGAGACAGTACCAACTTCCGCGTGATGAAAGATATCGAGGGAAATGGGATGGATGATTTGGAAAGCAACTGGATCAGCAGCCCATCGATTACCGAACAACTGGTATACAAATGCTTCGAGTATTACGGTTCGTCCGCCCCGGCACCAAAAGAGTTGCGCCTGAGCTTCGATTCGAACCCCAATATGCCCAGCACACGCGAGTTTGAGAAGCAGGAACGATGGCGCTGGCTGCGGGCTCTGGGGGCCATCCCTATTGCTTGCGTACTATGCGTGCTGCTTTTGTACGCCATCAATTATGTGATCAAGCTTTTTTGATCCAGGAGTCGCACAGGCGCACACAGCGTTTTCAATGGACCTGTATGGGTCGTGACGTTCGTGAGGTTGGGAGATATATTCACCTCTTCGCTAAAGAATCGGCATGAATTACCATTCCTGTGTGGGAAGGGTAGACATTAGATTCCCTGCGTCGGGAAAAAGCTCGTAACCCTGGCGTTCGATCAACGTCATGTACCCGTATCCACACAAAATATCCTGGAGTTCATGAAAGATGAAGAAACGTTCTACGAAGCTGCTCCTGATCCTTGCAGCCGTCCTGGTCCTTACTTATATTATCCTGGAAGAGATTGAGGTTGAAGTTTCTATTAATGGTGTGGTGTGCAACCATAGCTCAACCGGCGTCTGGCTTGCCGTGAGTGAAGGCCAGAGAACCCGCACGTCTTCGCTGGCTCCCGGCCAGTGCACAAATTTTTTCAGGGAAGATGTTGAAGCCATCTGGGGCAAGGCGTGCAGCACCGATGCCTGTGGTTATCAGGCCTGGAAACTAGGGGCAGGGCGTTTCGTGATTTATGACGATACAACGTCTCCCTCCGGTTCTGTTCTGCGGATCGAAGGCTGGGGGGCCGGGAGCAGTTGGCACATCACCGGCGATTGGCCCAAACCGGAGCTTTCCTCTATCGGTTATTCGCTTGTAAAATAAAGACCCGCATGCCCAAACCATTTCATCAAATCTATCCAAATCAGGCCGTGGCGATCTGTACGCGTGAGCAGGCGCGGCAACTAGTGAATTACGATCACCATGTTGTCGATGTAGATAGCCGTCCCGGCGTGCTGCTCACGTATGAATGGATGCCGGTGGAGAAACACACAGGTCCCTTTGTATTGACGGTCGTGTTCCACCACCCCGAAAAACATCCGCGTGCACCCCAGGCGATCCAGTCCATTGTGGACGAACTGACATTTCAAGTACGCGGACAGCCGCGCTGAACCCGGCATAACAACGGCTTCGATTTCTTTTCAGGTATAATCACGGCTCGCGAAAAGAAAGCCGAAGATGCTGTTCAATTCCGCCGCGTTCCTTATCTTTTTCCCCGTCGTCACAACCGCATATTTTCTATTACCGCATCGCTTCCGCTGGATGCTGCTGCTGGCTGCCAGCTGCTATTTCTACATGGCATTTATCCCCAAATACATCCTCATCCTGGCCGTGACCATTACGGTGGATTATTTTGCGGGTTTGGGTCTGGAACGATTTGAAGGCCAAAAAAAGCGCTGGATTTTGATCGCCAGTATTCTAACCAACGTTGGGATGCTGGCTTTCTTCAAGTACTTCAACTTCGCCAACGAGAACCTGGCGGCCCTCGCAAACTTCATCGGCTGGAACTACCCCATCCAGAGTCTCTCGATCCTTCTTCCGATCGGGCTGTCCTTTCATACGTTTCAGTCGCTGAGCTATACCATCGAAGTGTATCGCGGCCATCAAAAGGCCGAGCGGCATTTCGGGTATCTGGCGCTCTACGTGATGTATTACCCGCAGCTGGTGGCAGGCCCCATCGAGCGTCCGCAGAACATCCTGCATCAGTTGCACGAGGAACACCACTTTGATTATCCGCGTGTGACGGAGGGCCTGAAGCGTATGGCGTGGGGGATGTTCAAGAAAGTGGTCGTCGCAGACCGTATGGTGCGTTTTGTGAATCCTGTCTACGGAGACCCCACCAGTTACGACGGTCCGGCTCTGGTGCTGGCAACACTGGCTTTTGCCATTCAGATCTACTGTGACTTCTCGGGGTATTCCGATATCGCGCTCGGCTCCGCGCAGGTGATGGGCGTGAAGCTGATGAAAAACTTCGACCATCCCTATTTCGCCCGTTCGATCTCGGAGTTCTGGCGACGCTGGCACATTTCCCTGTCGACCTGGTTTCGCGACTATGTGTACATCCCGCTGGGAGGCAACCGTGTGTCGAAACCGCGCTGGGCGTTCAACCTGCTCCTCACCTTTCTGATCAGCGGCCTGTGGCACGGCGCCAACTGGACGTTCATCATCTGGGGGGCGCTGCATGGAATTTATTTTATTCTTTCTACGTTAACAGAGCCCATCTGGGGACGGCTTTCCGCCATTACGCGCCTGGACCAGCTCCCGCGGCTCAAGTCCGCGTTTGCTATGCTGACCACACTCTCGCTGGTCACTTTCAGCTGGATCTTTTTCCGAGCCGAATCGTTGGGCGATGCACTCTATATAGCCCGTCACCTCGTCAGCGGTTGGCCGTCCTATCTGGCTCAATCCTGGAACATAATCGTGCAGGGCTTACAGAATACAGCCAATCTCGGGCTTTACTCCATCGTCAACGCGTTCTTCACAATCCTCGAACCGGTAACGAGGGAAGCACGCGCTGTCCTCGCGTTGACGGGGTTGGCGCTAGTCATCCTCCTGGTGATCGAGATCCTGCAATACCGTGGAAATCTATTGGAGCAATTGAACCAAAAGCCTGTTTTCTTCCGACGTGCCGTGTATGCCTCGCTTCTGGCCGCCATCCTGATCCTGGGCACGTCTTATGCGAGTGTCCAGCAAGCCTTTATTTACTTCCAGTTTTAGGGCCATAGATGCCTGCCCATGTCCGCGCATTTTTCAGCAGCTTGTTCCAGGTCCTGTTACTGACAGGAGCCATGATCGCACTCGTCTTCGTCGGGATCGGCCCAGACCCGACCCACTATTTTGCAGGCAGCCGCATCCAGCTCGCCCTGCTGAAAAACATACCCAGCCCGCGCATCATCCTCGTTGGAGGGTCCAATGTATCGTTCGGGATGGATGCGGAACTGATGCAGCGTACACTGGGCATCCCCGTGATCAATGATGGATTACATGCCGGCTTGGGCGTGGCGCCGTTACGCGAGCTCCAGGACTACATCCGAACAGGGGATGTGATCATTATCAGCCTCGAGTATCCGATGTTTTCAAGCAGGCAATCTCGAAAGGGTGACCGCACTATGTTGTCAGATTGGATCGAATATTCGCCGCGCAGAGTGAGATATCTTTCCGATGCATGGAGAGAAGCACCCGCCTTGTATTCGGTCATGCTGCAAAGAAAAGTCAATCGATCGGTGAATACGTTTCTATTTGGCGGTTCGCTTGATGAAGAGCGCGATGTTTTCATTGGCACTAAATATAACTCGAACGGTGATTTTATCGGCCATCTTGACCAGGAATCGACGCCGCCTCGTAAGATCACATTTGAGCCCTATCCGGTTTCTGTGGTTCAAGCGGATATGTTTATTTTTCTCGAAGAGTTTCATCAGACTGCCCTTGAAAAGGGCGCGCAGGTCTACTTCGAGGCGCCGGCCAGCCGTGAGAGCAACTGTGAGACCACGGGGGCAACCTCTCTGGCAATCTTTTTCAAGACATTCGAAGAGCGATCATCCATTCCCCTGCTGACCCCGCTGGAGGAGGTGTGCCTGCCTGATCAGTATTTCTTCGATACTGCTTATCACCTCAACGCCAAGGGCAGGCAGGTAAAAACGGAGCGCCTGATTGAGAATTGGCGGAAGCTTACCGCCAGCTCGAATTAAAATTCGAATCAGATTCGTTTTATCTTCTTCCAAAGGAAGACAAGCAAAAAGAATAAAGTCGCTGTTAAGACGATTGCTGCACCAGAGGCAATGCTCAGGTAATAGGAAAGATACAGACCGATCACTCCGGAAAGTGAGGCGATGAGTGATGCAAGTAGCATCATCCGGGATAGTCGCTGGGTAAGCAGATTGGCTGTGGCGGCAGGGGTGATCAGCATGGCAACCATCAGGGCTACGCCAACAGTCTGCAGCGAGACCGCGACGGTCACCGCGATGAGGGATAGCAAAAGGTTATTAAGCAGGCCCACCGGGAGCCGCAAGGTCGTCGCAAGGATGGGGTCAAACGACAGGGTCAGAAATTCCTTGTAGAACGCGAAGATGACCAGGAGGACAAGCATTCCAAAGATCACGATCAGCCACAAACTCTGCGGAGAGACGCTCAACACGTCTCCAAACAGGAAATGACTCAAGTCAACAGCATAGCTTCGCACGGTGGAGATCAAGGCGATCCCCAGTGCAAACATCCCAGCGAAGATAATGCCAATTGCAGTGTCTTCACGGATTTCCGAGCTCTTGCTGATCGCGCCGATCCCCAGGGCGGCCACGATGGCGGTCCCCAGCGCCCACCAGAAGAGAGGTTCGCGCGCGCCACCTGTGAGGAGATAGCCGAGTGCAATGCCCGGCAGAATTGTATGCGCCAGAGCATCCCCAAAGAAAGCCATGCCGCGCAAGACGACGTAGGTTCCAATCACCGCGCAAAGGGTCCCGACGAGGACGGCAGCGATCATGCCACGCTGCATGAATTCGTACTGGAGAGGCTCAAGGAAAAACATGCATTACTCTGGTGGACAACAATCGTCCACCACCATCGTTCCCCCGGGATCGATTTTTAAGCGGCCGCCATAGGCCTGCGCCAGGTGATCTGTGTGCATGACCTGTTGCGGCACATCAAAAGCAATGATGCGGCGATTGAGCAGCATGATACGGTCGAAGTGACGAGCGGCCTGGTCAAGGTCATGCGTTGCCACCATAACCGTGACGTTTTGACTTCGCAAGGTGTCCAGTAGATTCAGCAGCCCTTCCTGCGAGGGCGTATCCAGTCCGCTTAGGGGTTCATCCATCAGCATGAGCTCAGCTTCCTGGGCAAGTGCCCGTGCAATGAACATACGCTGCTGTTGCCCGCCGGAAAGTTGACCGATCTGACGCTCGGCCAGGTCGGACAATTCAACGATCTCCAGCGCGCGATGGACATGCTCCCAATCCTTTTTATGCGGCCAATTCAAGAGGCCGAGTTTTGCCGAGCGTCCCATCATTACAGCATCTGCTACGCTCACGGGGAAATTCCAGTCCACCTGGCTGCGCTGCGGGATATAGGCAATGCAAACATGTACGTACGGACGCGAGCCAAAAATATTGACCTCGCCGGCATTGGGTTGCAGCACACCGGCCACCACCTTGAATAAGGTACTTTTTCCCGCGCCGTTCGGCCCCACGACGGCGATCCGTTCCCCCGCGTGAAGGTGAAACGTTATTTCCTCGAGCGCCGCCCGCCCGTCGTAACGGACGCTGACATGTTGCACATCGAGGATGGGTTTGTTCAATTCATGATCGGTATGTGGGTACATTCATCCTATTTTTCCTGGGCCGTCCTTGCGGGCAGCCACAGGGAATGTCACTATGCACTGAACAGAGCGAGTCATTGGAGGGCTAAAACGATCTTGGCCACGTTGTCTCTCATCATATCGATATAGGTCGCGGCGGGGCTGCCCTCGGTCAGAGATTCGAGGTGCAGGTCACCGACAACCTTCACGCCTGTTTCGGCCGCGATCTGGCGCGCAAGGTCCGGGTTATCGGAGGCGTCCAGGAAGATCGCCGGCGCTTCATAAAGCCTGATCTGCTCGATGAGGTCGGCCATCTGCTGGGCCGAAGGAGCCGACTCGGCGCTGAAGCTCGGAATCACGGCCCCGACCACTGTAAAGCCATAGCGCTCGGCAAAGTAACCGAAGGCTTCATGGTTTGTGACCAGCACTCTGCGTTGCGGCGCGATCTGCGCGACCTGCTCATCGATCCAGGCATCCAGTTCTGTGAGCTCATCGATATAAGCGCTGGCGTTCGCTTGATAGACCTCCGCGCCTTCAGGATCGAACCGAGCCAACCCTTCACGGATATGATCAACGTACACGATCACGTTATTCGGGTCGAGCCACACATGCGGATCTGTTCCCTGCTCATCCGACAGAAGGCGCAAACCTGTTGAGACATCGATTACATTTTCTGGGCTGCCAACACTTTCCAAAAGAGAATCCAGAAAATCCTCATAATGGGCGCCATGGATGATCAGCACCTTGCTGTCTGCGATCCTGGTTGCATCCTGCGCCACCGGCTGATAAGAGTGAGGGTCGGCTCCCGCGGGCAAAAGCGAGTCGACCGTAAGCCGATCACCCGCAACATTACGTGCGATGTCTGCAAGAAGGGTAGTGCTCGCCAATACATCAGGTGCAGACTCCCTGGAGCAAGCGGTGAGAGCGACAGCAAGTAGTAAGCTAAGTGTCCAGATTCTGGGACGGTGTCCCATCGTTAATTCTCCCAGCGCGATGTGTGATAGATCGCAGACGCAATCATCAAAAGCCCAATGGCCCTGCTGTGATTTTTGAGATCGGAAGCCGGCGAGGTTCTTCCCTGTGGATTTGCTCCGCCTTCAATTTCGCTCCGATCGCGGCAGTTGCGGGAATAGCAGCACAAATGACGCACATAGGACCTTTTTACTCCTGATCCAAATCCATGCTTTCACTGGGAAGAAACTCCTTCTTGAGCAGGAAATACGCACCGGTAAAGTGATCATCGATGCTTCCAACGAGCAATGCCCTGCGGCTTGGGAGCATGTGGACCACTTCCCAGCCTTCCAGGCCATGCTCCTCCAGGGCAGGAACAGGAAAACCTTTGCTTAGCGGATCATCGCCCATGAGCGCTCCGGCTGGAAGGTAGACCATTTTATAGCGAAAAACCTTACCGCCCTGTTGAAGCCGCTTCTTCGCGGATTCAACGCGGGCGCGGCGGCTGCGCACGCGCTCCGCTTCGATCTGGTCCCGCATCTTCGCAAAGTCAGGCGAATCCAAAATCTCCTGCGCAACTTCGAGAATGGATTCATCGTCGCTCATTGTCGCGCTCAGCAGAAACTCATAGCCGCGGCGGTCACCCAGCCGGACGAGGCCCTCTGCGGCGTCGAGCTGGGTCATCCACTCCTCATCTTCTGTCATGAGTTCATAAAGGGTTTCAACGTCGCGCATTCGAACAAGTTCATCAATCTGGGAAGCCATATTTCCTCCGGCAGCATCTTGACTGGGATTTTATCACTTCAAGACAGGAGTTTAGTGTAATCAAGCTGTTTATAGCTTTCAACAAGAGCCTATACAACCGGGGAATCTAGTGTATGATTTGTGGGATGCTCACGAGCTAAGTGTATGCTGAAAAAGTTTACAAGCCAGTTCCTTCTCGATCTGGGGGGCATGGAGGGGGAGTATCGTGATTTTCATCTAAAAGACGACATCCGACAAAGTAGTTTTTACATCGTTATTGTGATCGTCGGCATCATGAGTACCATCAGAGAAGATGCTGCCCTCTACGCGGGGCGACCAGACTTGCTCCTCTGGATGATTCTTGCCCGCGGAGGAGTTGCTTTTGTCTCCATCCTGACCCTGATCGCGATCCGCAGCACGGCCAATGTAAAAATCTATGATCGCCTCATGCTGGCGTGGTTAAGCATTGTGATTCTGTTTCTTCTACTATTCAATTTTACGCGCCCGGCGAATTTTCTGACGAGCTCTTATGATGTGATTCTGCCCCTGGCAATTTACATCGTTTCGCCATTCAAGATTATCTACAGCCTGGTGCTGGGAATTGCTTTTTCGACAGGTATCCTCTACATCGATTACTTTCATAAAACAGGTATAGACACCGACACGCTCAACATGGTCTTGGTTGGGCAGTTCATCGCGCATATTATCGGTTTGACCTCCAGCATCCAGATCCAGTCCTATCGCCGCAAGTC
>LLBZ010001928.1_pt7 | contig 21429 bp, 20 predicted proteins | sample 1489421 | NCBI WGS metagenome assembly LLBZ01 (sample SAMN04092657, study PRJNA295927) | soil metagenome | biome: Soil prokaryotic community; feature: Bulk soil; isolation source: soil from tomato rhizosphere | host: tomato cultivar Moneymaker | place: South Korea | collected 2011-11-01 | reverse complement strand
CAAGTTTTCACCATAGGCTACAACCGAGCCTAAGAGTGCTGCTGCGAGAAATATTGACAATACCGATAGTTTGACTTTTTTAACCATGATAATAAGTATGGAATTCAATATAACTGAGTTGGGGAACCTGTTCCTGAAAATATCTTCTTTAAAGATCATTCCAAAGAATATTCTGCAATAATAGCACAGTTATATTAATTTGAATAACTTGACATAGTGTGCAATTTGGAATCACGAAAAAATTTTAGAAATTGTTGGCGTGCAACAGTTCTTGGACCATGATGTCGATAAAAACTTAACCAATCTCATAGACAGTGGAAAATTGCTTTTCAAAAATGTGGACATTTGCAAAGGGTGTATTTAGAACCGACTGTCCCGAAAAAACTTGGGAAATCACAGAATGTGGAACAAATATCGATGACCTTGTCATCCTTTTTGATATCTGTTTAATTCATATAATCGTAATTTGATTTGTCAATTTAACAATGACAATTAATCATAAATTTACATATTACTGTACAAATATCTCAAAGAGTAGTCTTTTGTCTTAAATCTAAGAGTTTTGCAGCATTCATTTCCCTTCCCTAAGCTCACAATACTCAAAAATTGGTTGTTCCAATGGCTTACCCCTTTTTAAGCAGTAAAGTTCTAAAAAATTGTTAAGACAAGATTGTCTAAGAATCCATGAGAACAGATATGATATGAGGGCCCCCTGTTAAACTACCATTTATAATGTGCTGTAACTGTGAGTAAAATCAAAGACTTGTTAGAGTCTTGTTTTACTAAAACATTCGATATCACTTATACTCTAGCAAACTAAATTTTTTTACCCATGAACATAGCCATAGAAGGAAATGGTATGTAAAACCACAATACCCTTGTATGGCTAGTAAAGTGGATCTGGTACTGTCGAGAAGCGTACAGACAAGATTTTATACACTTAATCTATGGGATTATGTACTGGACTATTTATGCTCTATTGACAAGACTTTTCTCACTAAAGATAGGATGTTTGAGATATCTACTGCATTAATAATATTATTCGCACTGGTTAAAGACATCTCCACTTTGCACTTTATACTGAGGAATGTTTGTCATTTAATCCGAATCGGGTGCGCAATCTATTCTTCGCATAAACTTGAACTTGTCCATACATCAGAACTGATATTAATCCGACTATTGCTCCAATCGCCAGAGATAATGGAAACACAATAGCAAAGGAATTAACGAAAATTGGGAGGACATCAACCAGTGTTGTAAATTCCATGTCGGAAAGACTCAACGGCATAAGGTAATTACCTAGTGCTAGAGGTAATAACGGATATCCAATTATATAAAATAATGACCCGGCTATTGCACCAGCCAATATCGATCTAAACTTCACAGTAGATGTCTTTCTCATGAAAGGTAATTTTCCATGTATCATGAGATCAATAATGATAAAGGGCACAGCAGATAATAAATAATAAGGTAAAAAGAGCGAGAGTTCTTGTGAAGGCAGAATTGTCGAAACGGAATTTAGGATGATTACACCAATACCTACCAAGCTAATATAACCGAATTTCTTGAAAGTACTAATCGTTAATAAAATAATAAATGAATTAACCAATGGTAAAAAGACCAAAGCTAATAAAGATTCCAGGAGAGGAGAGAGATTAAAATTGAATAATTCGCCATTGGAGATTGGTAACGAGAAAATGTAAACATATGTGATTAGGTTGACCCATAAAGCAATCAATCCAACTACAAGGAAGATGCGATTAACATTCTTAGAAACCGATTCCTTTAGACGAGAACTTAATAGAATTAGTCCCATTACTGTCCCAATTGAATTAACAAGCATTCCTGTTATTAACAATAGATGAGTAGGACTAAGAAATCCATCAACTCCAAAAACTTCATGCCAAATAAAATCACTTGGTCCCGAAACTATAGAGACTGCTGATCCTATTATTAAGAATTTAAAAGAGAGAGAGAGAGGATCTTTTCTGATTACTGCATTCGTTATCAGCAAATAAGCTGCAATTATGGCAGAAATGGACAGAAGCAATATCCCACTATACAAGAGAGTATGCGAGGGAGTAAAGAAGGTTTCTGGCTGTAGTAACAAATGAGAAGTCACATCCCAACTACCTCCACTAATTTGAAGAATTGAACCCGTAGAAGCAATACAGAATAAGAAGATACATTTATGTAACTTTTGTTCGCTCAAAAAGGGCCTCGAAAACATAGACTTTATGTCAATATTAGACATATAAATATTACTGACCAGTCAGTCATAATACAGGGTATAAACATCTAGTGAGATTAGAAAAACAAAAATCATGAGACTCAAGGCCTTTCTAACATACTCTTTTTGATATTCATTAAAATGTGGAGGCAGATCGAAAGAGGGTTATATACATCTTTAATGCAGCATGAGAACAACAAAACTTGGATTGTAAATTCGGCTAACTTTATGCTTAGCTATGTTCATGCACGCGGCAATATGTTAAATACGTATTATACCCTAAATTTCGTAATCTCGTTTGAAAGAGGGGACAAAATCAATTATATTATCATACTTTCTCACAAAATCATTACCTTTAGGAGTTGCCAAAAACCTTTGTTGTTTTTCATCGAACGTCAATAAATCAAGCCTTATCAAGTCAGCAAGATATTGATTAAGGCGTCTATAGGAACTATAATAACTTAATTTATTTTTGGTTTGGTACTTGCCAATGCAGCTTTTGACAATCAAGTAAAAAATCTGACACTTGTCACGATACTTTGTTTTACCTCTATCTTTTCCTTCGACCAACAACCGAATTTCGTTCACAATTTAAATGTAAGCAAATTAACCAATGGATAAAAAAAATTGTACTTTTAGGTAAAAATTATTCTTTACGATGCATTGCTTCGAACTGAGCGAAAGAAAACATTCAAGGGTAATTAAATCATGATTTAACATATTCTTGTAAACAGAGATTGCCTACCGATAAAAATTCGCTTGATAAAGTCGTATGGGTTTTTGACTCGTTGCTCAAAATCTCGATTCTTTGTTCAAATTAACAATAAAACTCTATTTGGGAAAGTACTTTAGCAATTAAGACTTGTAAAACTGATATTCATTTTTTCAAATAGAAACAGAGTAAAATAAAAGGGACGATGTGCATTTAGACTAACTCTAATGTCCCAGGGATCGTAAGTGATATTTGTCATCACATTTTACCAATAACTTTTTTCTTCCGCCTATCCTTAATCAACCAATACGTAATTAGTATAATTCCAAAAATGGGAAACGAAGAAATAAACAAGTAAGGAAATATCGCTAGTAGTGTTGATGGTTCAAAAACATTCAATAATGTATTTACAAAATCCCGGTATTTATTTTATGGTTTGATATGGTATCAATCGAATTTCATGATATTTCAAGTGCCATCAGATTCGCATCCTCGCCATCCCGATAATAAGACTTTAAAATTGATTTTGTTTGAAAACCAAGTTTTTGATAGAGAGAAATAGCTGATATATTGCTAGTTCTAACCTCCAAGTATATCTCATCACCTTTTCGGGAAGAAATTCCATTAATTCCCTCTATCATTAGGGCTTCGCCAATCTTTTTACCTCTATGTTCTTGAAGTAGTGCTATTGACACTACGTGTCCCTTTTTAACGAACCCTAATTTTCTAAAGTTTGAAAAACCAAATTCCAATTTGCACATTATATATCCTACTATCAGGTTGTTGATTTCAGCAACAATGAATGCTTCTGGAATTTCTCGCAAAAGAGATTCGAAAAAATATTCGGTATAATGCTCAGGCAAAGTTTTCAGATTTATATCAATGACTGCATTTAGATCCTCATAGGTGCATCTACGTATATTGTATCCGTTAACTCTCCTTAATGCTAGCTGCAAACAATCTATATTATTTGAAACAAAATATTTAAATTTATCAAGGTACTGATCCGGCTGTATTGAATTTATTGAGTGCGAATTTTCATGAGTAACGGGAATCGAGTTTAGTTATTATGACCTTTACAAAACGAGAGGAATGGAAAAAGACTATTCTAATTGCTTACCCATCTAAGTTCGCAGTCTCAGAGGCTTTGAGTCTTGCGGAATCAGCTGGTTACAATGTTATAAGAACTGTCTCGCAGAAGAACATCACAAGATCCAAGTTTGGAATTGGAAAAGGAAAAGCAGAAGAAGTGAAGGAAATTGTTTCAAATTTGGAAATTGATACAATAATTTTTGATGAAATGTTAAAACCTAGTCAGCAATACAACTTAGCAAGGCTCTGCAAGGTAGAGATAATAGACAGAGAGAAATTAATTTTAGAGATATTTTTAGAGCGGGCCACAACAAATGAATCCAAGATACAAGTAAAATTGGCGCAGTTAAAATACGATATTGTCCGAGTAAAAGAAAAAACTAGGTTAGCTAAATTAGGAGAGCAACCTGGTTTTTATGGGCTTGGAAAATACGATGCAGATATTCATCTACTTGACATAAAGCGACGTACTACATTGTTAAAGAAAAAGCTAAAATCAGAGGAGAGAAAAAGGGCACTTCACAGAGTGCAGAGACTAAATAACAAATTACCATTGATAGCCCTTGCTGGTTATACGTCCGCCGGGAAAACTACGTTATTTAATTTGTTATCAGAGGAGAAAAAGGATACCAGCAAGAGTGTCTTTACTACTTTAACTACCTACACTCGTTCGTTCCTCATTAAAGATAGAAAAGTTTTGATATCTGATACCATAGGGTTTATTAGTAGACTTCCTCCCTATATGATAGAAGCATTCAAATCCACATTGTCAGAGTTGAATTACGCTGATATAATCCTTCTAGTTATTGATGTTAGCGAGGACTCCCTCGTCATACGAAAAAAATTGAAAAGCTCCTTAGAAATACTGTCAAGATTAGAACTTCCCCTTGACAAATGCATACTAGTCTTAAACAAAATAGACAGAGTAAAGAGTAACGAGATAAAAGATAAGTTAAATGATTTAGTAATTACAAGGGGCATGAGTCAAGTTGTTTCCATCTCCGCGGAATTAGGATACAACATACCTAGGCTAATGGAGATAATTGAGAATAGGATAAACGATCCCCAAATTTATTGAGATCTCCATTTTGTTTTTATACAACAAAACGTCATCGAAAAGATTAAAGGGAATCCAGCATGAATTATAGAAAACATTTGAGTAGCAACAGGCAGTTCTTTGAATTTGAATGGTACCTAAGAGATTTTCTTTTTAGAGCTAACAATAACAAAACAGGGGAATTTTACAAGTTATTTGAGACCAAAGATATAGTGAGCAACTTCCAAGAAAAATATTTTAGATACAGGACATGGAATGTTGACCAGATAAGTTCGGCCTTGTCGAATGTTTTACCAGCACTACAGGCTAAAGGTGCAATTACCTACGACCCCACTCGTGGAATTGTGCAACTAAATTCAAAACTTGACCGCAAGCAATGTTCTTTATGCTATTATATTAATTGCCTCGGAGAAGAGGAAATAAAATTGTGTTTAAGATGCGGATCTGAAAAATTAGTTGAATTCCCCAATCCTAAGAAACTTTAACTATTTATTTTGGATATTTATCCGCACCTAATAGATTAATTAGTAGGAGAGTCTGAATTAATTGAAGTATACGGGGCCATAATATGTCTTTATCAAATCGAATGCATGGGCTAAACCCATTAGTAAACAAGGGTCTGGAATGGATGTACATTGATCAACCCACTAGGGAGAAATTGGACAATTTGGCAAAGAAATATCCATTGCATGAACTAAATATAGAGGACTGTTTATCCAAAAATCAGCTACCCAAGATTGACCGATATGATGACCATGTATTCATAATCCTGCAATTTCCTACCACACAGAAAGAAAAAACATCTCCCAGGTTTAGTCAACTCTCGTTATTCATAGGTCGGGATTTTCTAATTTCTATACATCAAGGAGATCTTAAACCATTGTCTGAACTGTTTCAAGCTTGTAGTATAGACAAAGGAAAGAATAAACAAAATATTATGGGTAGTTCCCCAGGATATTTGCTGCACTCAATCCTGGATGTTTTAGTTGACGACTTGCTTCACATCTTGATGAAGGTAATAGGAAATATAGACGATATTGAAGACGCAGTTTTTGATGATAAGCTTGCAATTGCAAAAGAAATCTCAATTTTGAGAAGAGAGGTTACAACTCTGCGCAGGATTGTTGTACCTTTAAAAAGGATCATGTTAGAAATAATTTCTAGAGATGTAAAGAGATTTTCTGAAGGTGTTGAAGGAGAAGATTTGATTGAATACTTTGATGATATCAATGATCATGTTTCCAAAGTACTTGAAGCACTTGAGGAATCAAAAGAAACAATTGAAATTTACAAAGATACTGACCACATGTTAAGTAGCGAGAAGACAAACAAGATACTTAGTTTCCTGACAATATTATTCACTTTATCAATTCCAGTAACGGTAGTTGGTACTTTTTTTGGAATGAATATCATCATTCCAGGTAGCGTCAACTTCAGTTACAATATTTTTGACTTTATACCGTTGATAATCACGATGTGTTTTTCTGTCGGCGCGGTCATAATAATGCTTTATTACTTTAGGAAATTAGGATGGATGAATAACCTTACTAAATAAATTAGTAACAACACAATGTATTTGACCTTATACGGAGAGTCACCATCTATAATTTAGTATATTTTCACTATAACTTTTGAAATAACATTATTGGTCAATTTATTGAGGAAAAAGGCAATCATCGCATCATTTTTTACGTTTGTAGCAATCCTTACTAGTTTTAGTTTTGGAAATACAATAGGACTAATTCAATTCTAATTTATCCCATTCATATTGATGAATCCATCTAAGAATTTGGACATATTGAGGTTAATAATACTCAGATTTTCGCCAATATTACTAGTATCACTCATCTTACAAGTGATCAGGAAGACGGCTTACCTACTCGTGAGAAAAATAGTAGTTGAAATCACCTATTTTCATATTGGAGAATAGTCTCGATCTAAACTTCAGATATCCAAGTCAAAATATTTTCATTTACTTTATTAGATATCCTATTCAATTGATCCAATACTATCGATGATTCCTTTGTATCTAACAACTCTTGGATTATTTCTAGAGCCCAAATTGTTTGAGATCGCCTAGAAATCAAATGATTGCCTTCAATACTCTGATTAAACATTTTCCTTATCGAAATGTGTGAAAAATTTTGGCCTGGGATCGCCCCATGAAAATGCAAAACATGAGGATGAACCATGACGATTTCACCGACCTTCAAAGGTTTGATGCTAAAATCCTCCCAACAAAGATCTACTAATCTTGTGGACGATTTGAGATTAAATTCACCTACGATTCCATTTCCTGAAACAGGTATCAATATTTGCTCTGTTTCATGATAATGTACTGTGGTTACTGACCCGTCAATAAATTCAACGAAATATGTCTCTTGATCTTGACTATTAGATTCGTTAAATACCTGTCTCATAATTACCTTTCCATCAAAGTATAAACGGTTGACTTCCCTAATAGGGGAGTCATAGAGATTTTTTTGGATCATATGCTTGATCAACCCTTCAAGAATTTAATCTAATAGGATAGCAAGAGAGTAGGAGAGCAAAACATGGATAAAAATAAAGTTGATTCAGGTATCGATTATTACATTTAAAGATGATTTGTCAACATTTTGATGACTATTGATATGTCTTTTGAGGTAAGAATTTGAAAAGGTCCGCTGGAAATAAAAACAAATATCTATATTATGAGAAGTGATCATAAATTTTTGAAATCGAAGCGAGGTCACCAAAAATTACCCTTATCTGAGCAATCTAGTTCTGCACCACATTTTGGGCATCTAAGATGGCAGGTAGATAACTCACCCATTATTGTTCCACATCTAATACATTCTACTTTGTGCTTTTGATTTTTCGTCCTGTCTTTGACTCCGTAGCTTTCATTAACCATCTCCCATTTGTTTAAAGGACTTTCTGACTAATATCTTGTTCTCAATTCTATTATCCATAGATACTTTGGCGTTTTTTAGAAGTTAAATTGGCTCTACATTTACTAATAGAAATCCAATATCAAACCATACTCAAAAGTCGAACGAAAGTTGACGCTGCAGTTATATGTAAAGACTTGATCCGTTGAGGGCAGTTTAAACAAGTATTAGATCATGATCCTAAATATTATTCTCACAATATTTATCTCATTGAAGTTAACTTTGGTACACTATCATAAAATCAACAAAAAGCGTTCTGTCATTTCAAACTAACTCGATAGCTGCATTCGGTACATACATCAACGGATATTAAAACTACATGGGGTTTTTCATAATAGTATTTTATTTTTCTTTCGATTATTTTGCTGCATAAATCACACTTGACATTTCGATAGAAATCATCAATTTCTATTGTCATATCACTCAATGGGAATATCTAATACTTGAAATTTCTGATCGAAAACAAGGCTTTCAAGGTTCAAGATGATTGGCTCTGGAGTTGAAAGGGGTCTTTCTCCTTATCAAAAGGGGGGGATTTCCATCGAGGGTGTCGGTGCGATATTCATTATTTCAAAATATATCCCATAGGCGTCGAAATATTAAGTTGATAAACGGATTTTACGATCAAAGTCACAAAGTGCAAAGAATTTAAAAATCTCTTCGTTAAGAATTCTTGCTTCAAACTTCATACATTGTATACTGAGTTATTTGTATTTTCGTAATTTAACAACATAGCTTTAATTATCCTTCCTTGTAGGTAAGTACAGGAAAAGATGAGCCTGTCAAAAACAGATTATGACATCATTGTTGCTGGCGGTGGGCTAGCAGGACTAATAGTAGCTTCTTCCGCAGCCTACTATTCTAACCAAAGATTAAAAATTTTAGTGATAGATAGGAACTCGATAGACATCCAAGGTAGAAAAACCATATCTGGTTGGATTTGCGGAGACGCCGTTGGAAAAAATACGGTAGACTATATGACTAACAGAATTAAGATTTCATGGGGTTTTCCTGAAATAGAACACCCAGTAAAAGGTGTAGTTGCATTTTCACCTGATCATGAAACCAAAGTGTCTTTTGATGGAGAAGGATATATTCTTAATAGAAAACAACTTCCGCAAAAGCAAATATCAGAGGCTTCTAAATTAGGAGTTGAAACAAAGAGTAACATAATAATTCGCAAATTAATTACTAATGAAAATTACGTAGTCGGTGTAGAAGGAGAAGATTCCAAGACCAGAGAGATTTTTAAGAAAACTGCAAAGGTTGTAGTCGACTGCACAGGCGTAACTTCTGTTTTGAGGACCAACCTTCCCATAAAATCACACATTCAAAAAAAGATTGATAGAAATGACTTAGAATCCACGGGGCGTTATATTTATGACTTTGATACAGAAGGTAAAGAAGACAAAACGTATTTTGATCCAGACTATTGTATAATTCATTTAGATCAAAAACTGGCCCCCGGTGGATATGGTTGGGTATTTCCAAAAGGAAAATCCAAAGTAAATATTGGATTGGGAGTCCAACAAAAATTGTTTGAAAAGGCAAATAAGGAATTGGGTAAAAAAAGAGATTTAAAAAAATTGATTGACGATTATGTTGGTGCAAATCCGGTAATAAATAATCCGAGATTATCAAATGGGATTGAAGACCAAGGCAACGAATGGGGAACATGGCAAGTTTCAGTAAGAAGACAGAATGATTGCATGGTTGCAAATGGTTATATAATGGTCGGTGATTCAGCATGGATGCCCAAACCTCTTGATGCTGGTGGGATAGGGCCTGCTATTATTGCTGCCACCATCGCAGGAAAAGATGTAGTACATGCAATTGAGGCAAATGACGTTTCAGAGAATGGTCTCTGGCAATATAACAAGAATTTTATCAATGAATATGGTTATAAGACAGCCGGGCTGGAGGTATTTAGAAGAATGTTACAACAATTAAGTAATGATCAAATAAATTATGGAATGAAACATTTTCTATCAAAAATGGATATCGATAAGATCACCAACGGGGAACATCCAGAATTCAGCTCCCTAAGCAAGTTAGGTATGATGATAAGAGGTGCATTGAATAAAAAATTAGCAGAAGATTTAAGATTTACTTCCAAAATGAATGAACATTTAGTGGTACATTATAGAAATTATCCCGAGACGCCTGCCGGTTTCCCTGATTGGTCAGCGAAATTGAATTCTTATTTGACCGAGGCTTTTTCAAGATTTTCCTAATCTTGAAAAACGTTGGTCATTTTCAATGAGATTGAATTTTTTATTTTTTGCTGTCTCAAATATCAGATTTATTTTCAAATCTATTTAGAAAATCAGTTCTTCTTTGTTCTTCAGTCATAGTAATTCTCACATCTTCAATGATCCTTTTTCCAACATCAAGTTTTTTTCTAACTCCAGGGACTATATTATCATAAAATGAAAAAGGATAAATTTGATCATAAAAAGATTGTATTATTGCAAATAAGGACAAAGAAGTCTCAATATCATTTCTCCGAAGATTATCATAAATCATTCTCTTGATCTCCCCAATGCAATCCAAAAGACCTGTCAGGTAGGCACCATGAGAGACCTCTAAATCTAGATGGCTACTAATCTTTGGTTTTTTTTCGACAATTTCCTTTAGAATACAAGCTTCAACATACTCTTGTTCTGCGGGCCAAAGATAACGATCTAAATCAGAAATTACAAATTTCTTCAGATCCCTGATTAGATTGAGTGCCTTATCAATCAAATCAGTTGCCTCTTGAATTTTGTTACTATGTAATAAAATAATAGCCTTACTACAAGAAGAAATTATTTCTCTATTTTCTTTGATTAGTTTTTCTCTACTTGATTCTACTTGCTTCAAATGGCTTGAAAATTCATTTAAAGAAGACTCCATCGATGAATAATCTATTTCCAAGATCATATAGAATCTTGAGACACAGATTATAAATACTAGCTTTCGTATGAGAACCAATTTATTGCATTAGTATTGAAACCTGAAATACATGACCAATATTCGGCGAAGCAGAGGATACAACTTTGAACATAAATTGGTAAAAAAGCTGAATAGCGGAGATTGGATTGCAAGAAGGTTAGGAGGATCCAGTACTGGTTTACCAGATATTGTGGCAGTAAACAACAGATTGTCAATTTTACTAGCCATCGAAGCAAAATCAGCTACTGGTAATAGTATTTATGTACCGCCCGATCAGATAGTGAGATGCCACATGATTACTAAAATGTTTGAGGCATACAATGAGAAGCACATAATTTTAGCTTTTAAATTTATGAGAATCAAGAGACAAATAATAGCTGGAAAAACTAACTATGTTCCTAGAAAAACAAAAGAGTATTACAAAATATTAAAGTTCAAGAAGACACCCAAAACATATCCAATCATAAAGTGCAATTATGAAGGGGATACTTTTGCAATTCATAATGCTAAGATTCGAAAAGTAAATTTGAAAAATTTTCAAATCCCGTGAATATGGATAATTCTTAAAAGATATGACTGATTGATAAAGATTGTTGACAGATGTTCTTTGGAGAGAAGGGTGGCTAAAACCGTTATCTATTGAATCACTACCAAACGATTCTTGCTCGGTTTGTAAGAAGGATTTTGAGAATTTAGACTTTATAACTTCATGCGAGTTCTGCGACATAGGATTGTCCCATGACAGTTGTTGCAATAGTCATCTAATTAAATCTCATATCGACCAAATAGAGGCAAAGATCGAGAAGCATAAGGAAAAAAAATTACATTCCTTTCAATAAACACAAAAGAATCCAAGTCGTTTTTTAATACTGGAGGGCCATAAATAAAATAATGGAGACAAAAGAAAATCTTGATAGTATTAAAGGGTTTGAACCTATATCATCGGATCAAATGTATCAGATAGAGAACAATGGCGAAAATGAATTTTCTATGAAAAAGATTTTGATGATGGAAAACGCTGGCTCTAGAATAGCTGATTTTGTAATTAGCGAGTTTGGTGATACTATTTTAAATAAATCGATTATAGCAGTTTGTGGTAAGGGTAACAACGGAGGGGATGCACTTGTTGCCATGCGTCACTTGTCTGGATACATTTTAGCTAAAAATTTATCAGAGAAACCACCACAATTGGCTGTAATCCTATTGTGTAGTCCAAACGACTTGAAGACTAGCGAGGCCATCTCCAATTGGAAAATTATTGAAAAAATTGACTCTATTAAGACATACACCATGAAATCATGCACCTTAGAGGATATCAAGGAAAGAATAAAAACCTCAGACATAATTTTGGATGGGATTTTTGGTACTGGTATAAAAGGAGATATTAATGAACCCTATTCTAGTATTATTAGTTTCATCAATACTAGAAAAGGTAATTCATATGTTCTCTCAGTAGATATACCTTCTGGTTTGAATCCAGACACTGGAGAAATAAAGGACAAAACAATAATTGCTGATACCACTATAACTTTTCACAGACCTAAACATGGACACTTTAATAATGGTGCATCTGTAATAGGCAAGTTGATCGTAAAAAAAATAGGCATCCCATTTGAAACTGAAAGAGGAGTCGTTAATAAAAATTGAAGGTGGAGCAATTCTTAGTTGGTGAAATGGCAAACTTTACATATCTACTGATTGATGAAAAAAATAATTCATGCATTATAGTAGATCCTTCTTGGGATTTGGAGGTAATCTTTGAATACATAAAGAAGAATGCTCTTAAAATTAATTTCATTATTAACACTCATTCTCATTTTGATCATACAATTGGTAACGAACAAGTTGCAAAGCTAACAGGAGCCAAGATTATGCAACATACTTCCTCTCCCCTTCACAAGGATAGTGCATTAGAAGATGGAGATCGGATTACTTTTGGGAATTCCACCATAGATATTATCCATACACCCGGACATTCTAAGGACAGCATTTGTCTGATTTTGGACAACAAAATGATACTTACAGGCGATACTATATTTGTGGGCAGTTGTGGTCGTCTGGACTTACCTGGTGGAAGTGCAAGCGAGATGTTTGATTCGATTTATGGCAAATTAATCAATCTGGATAGCGAGTTAGTTGTATTACCAGGTCATCATTATGGATCCAAGAAGACTTCGTCGATCAGAGAAGAAAAAGAGAATAATTTTGTATTCAAGTTCAAGAATAAGAATGAATTTCTTAGTTTCATGAGTAAATAGTTTGTTAAACTATCCCTATTTCTATTCATGTGTAGAAGACTAGCCAATTATGATTTTTGACTAAATTTTTGAATTATTGACTATCATTTTGACTATTTTGACCAAGGTTTTGAACAACTCATAAAAACGTGTTTTGTTAATTTACTCGTAACTACATTATAATGACTAAGATTACAGAAGAAGGAAAAAGAATAATCATTAAGAAATTTCTAAAATCCAAAACTCTTGACCAGATCAATGAAGAAACAGGACGGTCAAAAGGCTCAATTTTCAATACAGTCCATGCATGGAAAAAAGATATTGGAGAGGACAATGTGGAGGAAATCAGAAGATTCATAAAGATTTTGAATCATTCGGATATCTCAATCAATGAATGCATAACAGGATTTCGAATTACCAATATGTTAAAACAATTTAACGTAAATGACGAATTTGAACTTGATTATTTTGACCCGGCGAATGACAATCAACTATCAGGATCTACTTCACAATTGCACCTCAATACCCAGTCAGATTTGACTGATCAAATTAAGGAGAACCGATCATCACTGTCAAATGATAATAATGAATTATATGAATTCATTAGCAAGATATACGAAGGCTGTAAGGACAATAACATACGTCCCGAAGATTTAGTAGAATGGGCTAAAAACTTGATTGAATTTGCACCAACGCTTGATGACATGTCTGATAAAATCGACCTTCATAAAGAACCCCTCAATCAATTTAGAGAACAGTACACTATCCCAAAGGTTTCAGAATTGTCAACGTACATCGAAGGCAAGAAAATACATATTTTCAATCTCGAAAAACAATTAAAAGTACTAACTAATCGCATCCAAGATTTTGAAAGCAAGTTAAATAATAAAACAGAACAATTGGATAATTTATACCAAAAAGAAAACTCCATCCTTCAGTATCTAAAATGGTATTCAGATTTGCAAGACGTTTTAAAAAATAATTATAATATAGATATCAAAAAAATTTACAGAAATTTTGCCAAGGCGATTAATGATTTTGAAAAGTATGATTTTGATCCAAGCAAAATAATAAAAGATTACGAGAGTATGGATACCCTTAGAGAAGAATTTCATGCATATAAGAGAAATATCGATACCCAGATCCAACTCAGAAATGATCTATCGTGACAAGTTACATCACTGGAATATCGAGTTTCCTGTTTTGAGGAAACAATCAATAATCTCAACGAATTGCAGAGCATGGGTTTTGGAATGAAAGAGTTTGAGCAATTATCCAACCTTATTTCGGGGATAGCATTGGCTAATAATATTGACCTTTCTTTATCAATAAAAAAATTCCTCAAAGATGTCAGAAGCCAGTATAACAACAAGCTTGGATTCGAAGCAACAATAAATCAGCTAAATGAGGAAAAAAGAAACATAGAAAATGAAATTCCAGCTTATAGAGAGTACATACATACAAAAGTTTCCGCAATACGGAATTTGGATTATTTACAAGACAAGGGTGTAACCACAATTGACGTTATTGGAATAAGTCTATTAATGAAGGCCTTCTTAAGCGGTAATTTTGTATTATTCCCTGCTAATACAGATGCAAATAACAAACCTGATAATAGAGCGAGAAACTACAGTATTCAGGACTGGCAAATATTTATTGACGACTTAAAGAAGTTAAAGGATTTGAAGGATGAGATAAACGATAAAAAAACTGAATGAAAAGAAATTAAGACACGAATTGATAGCAAGCTTGTCGAAAAGCAACAAGTAGACAGTCAAATAAGAGGATCAACATCTGAACTTAATAGTTTGACCTTGCAGGGCATTTACATTATGAACACTCTAAATCAATATAATGTTAAGATGTATACCGATATGACTTTAGATAAGATACTCCCGATGGTATTTGTCAATATCTTCTGCGTAATTGATTCACAAGTGTCTGGACCCATTGGCAATGATGAATCAGAGGAGCATTTAGAGGAGAAATAACATTTATAGAAAAAATATAATGAATTGAATCGAATTGATATTCTGATCCTCACTAAAAATATTAAACTTTTTGATTAGTCAAAACTTTGTGAGAAATGACCTAATCATTCAATCTTTGTAAAAGATTCCGGAGAAAGTAAAACAATGTAGTATGCGATCTATACTCTTTTTAGATGCATGAATCTGCATTGATACCCAATCAAAATTATTACAACAATTGGCACTTCCCCTCGTAATGTGCGCAGTTTTTTCGGTTTTTCTTACTGAACAGATAATCCAAATGACCTATCAACCAAAGTAAGATTTTATATTTAATATTAGTTAATGCTTTGGTGCCCAGTAGTTTTATCAACTGTATTAGTTCTAGAAATGATATACATGAACTTCAAGCATTCAAGTCAGACAAATCTGCTTTTATTTTTCTAATTTCGTACACCGCCACATCTACTATACCGGGTTTAACAGTGGCAGGGGCCAACCCAGATTTGATAAAGTATACTCCTCCTGCAGACGCAGAGTATATTCATTATGGGGAATGTAAATCGGTTAGAGTTATTCCAGCAACTCCTGACGGAAAACCTACACCGGCCATCATCACAAAGACTGCACTCGATATTTCCAGTATCCCTATCTACGTAGTTGATTCAGGATCAGAAATAAAACCAAAATTGCCCTATGTTAGCATTAACTCTCCTGCAGGAAAAAATATTCTTGACGAACCAGGGTTGGATTATCATAAAACAGTGGAAAATTATGAAATGGGTAAGATGCTGGGCAAACAAATGTCCAAGGTAAATGATACTATTATCTTAGGCGAAAGCGTACCGGGAGGTACGACGACCGCTCTTGGAGTGATGCAGGCAATGGGTGTTAATGCGTTTAACAAAGTTGGTAGCAGTATGCCCGATAATCCACATCTTCTGAAAAATAAATTAATAGAATTGGCTTTGGTTAGATCCGGTTTAAAGACTGGTGATTGTTCGAATGATCCGTTCAAGGCTATATCCAACCTCGGGGACCCAATGATGCCAACTGCCGCAGGAATTGCCGATGGGGTTATATCAAACGGCAAGAAAGTTATCCTCGCAGGCGGAACTCAAATGTGCTGCATCATGAAAATAATGAAATCACTAGATATTGATTTGAAACACAATGTCTGCTTAGGAACGACATCATACTTGTATAACGATGAAAAGTCGGATCTAATTGGCTTATTGGATCAGATTGATCAAGATGTAGCAGTCTTTCATATCGATTTGGCATTGCATAAATCAACAAAAATGGGCCTTAGAGCATATGCCGAGGGATTTGTAAAGGAAGGTGCAGGGGCAGGTGGTACAGCGATTGCTGCTTTCTTAAATAACGAAGATCTTACGCAAGATTATTTCTTAAAAAATTTAGAGGATAACTATCTTAGAACGATTGAAGAGCCGAGACCAATTTCGTTGAACAAAAAGAGTGAATAATTCGATACTTTAAATACCAGAGCTTTGGAATGACAAAATTATGAAAGGAGTAGAAAAGATGAAGGGAATTGGTTTGTTATTGATTGCAATTGTATTTTTTTCAGTTTACGTCTACATTTTGTTTGCTACAGATTATGGTATACTACTTGTAAAGATTACTGTTGCAGTTATAGTCGGAGTAATTTGCTTCATACTAGGATGGATAGGAATCACACTAACCATCAATGAAAAGGAACAATAAATGAATGGAAGAATTATTTTCGACGAACAAAAAGATCCGTAACTGTTTGATATATTCTAGGCGCCACATCTCTCACAATCTGCGTATGGTCAATTTGGTAACTACAATCAAATTTTGAAAGTAATCTAGTAACGTGTGTTTCGGAATCTGAGACGGCGTTTTTCTTGGTTTCACTCTTAACGTGAGAAAAAAAATGCAAAGTACCCCCTGATGGCTTTAAAGATGACAATGCAACATCCAAGAATTCATGTGCCCTTTCAGGTAACGGTAATAAGATTCTATCAAAACTATTTAGGTAATTAGGGGATTGAAGTATCTTCCTTGCATCACCATGAAGAGATACAATACGCTGACCAGCCCTATTAATATTAGAATTTATCACGCTCAGGATATACGCATCTAGATTAGAATCAATATTAAGAACTCTGATAGGTTTTTTTTTCACCATAACAACTGAGAATGTACCAACGCCTGCGAACATATTCAAAACTGATTCACCCGATCTTACCAACTCTGAAATCCGAAGTCTCTCCGTGGACAATCTTGGCGAAAAATACGACGTAGCCACGTTAACCAAAAATTTACAACCAAATTCCTTGTAAATTGTAAGGTATTTTTCTTGACCAGCAATAAAATCAACGCCACGCAATCTATATTCTCCTGAAACAGAATTACTCTGATTTAGAACTGTTTTGATATTCTTCATATTTTCGATCAACATCTTTCCTATTACATGCTTATTATGCATAATCGATTCAGGGATCTTAATTATAGCGATATCACCTATAATATCATATGATGAGTAAAGTACTTTCAGTTCATCTTCTGGTAACGTTCCTCGCAGTAACATTTTTAAATGTTTACTCATGATGTTGTTTTCATAGTATCTGTTAATTTTTTAAATAATAGTAATTTCCTTCTGTTTTCTGCTGCCTATCTAGTCTACTATTTTCTTTGTTTACTCTGGGCCTGCCGGAAGTTTCGTCTCTTCTAAATGAAATCGAAAGAGATTTAAGAAATTCATTCATTCCCGTCTCTTTGGAAATTGGAGCTGTACCCGAACCTTCTACTCCTGGTGTTCCATCGAATATGATAAGTCTATCTGAAACAAGATCTATTAGCTGGATATCATGGTCGATAATTAATGCAGATTTTCCTTTGGATTTAATAAATCGTTGTATAAACTTGGCTATAATTATCCTATCCTCAATGTCCAAAAATGCAGAAGGTTCATCTAGAGCGTATATGTCTGCCTCTCTTATCAAAGACAATGAAACTGCCACCTTCTGGAGCTCCCCACCACTTAAACCTTTTACTGATTTGTCATAAAGTTTCTTCAAACCTAATGGGGAAAATACATGTTCTTCAGCTAAGGTTCCCTCAAATGGACCATTATTGACTGAGTAAATCAGTGATCGAACATCTCCCTCTATTTCTTGGTTCAGGTATTGTGGTTTGTAAGATATCTTTGCATTCGTTTCCAGACTTCCGTTATCTAATTTATCTACACCGGCCAGTATCTTCATGAAGGTTGTTTTACCTAATGCATTTGCCCCCACTATTCCTATAACTTCGCCTTGTTGGATACTTCCTCCTTCTATTTTTACTCTAAACTGTCCAAGGGTTTTTTCAAGAGCGGGGTATTGTATAATTGATGACATTGAGAGTACGGATTCGATGACGCTTGAAATATCAAATTTATAAGCCTTGTCCCTAAACCTGATATTTTCTGTTGGGATATAACCTTCCAAGAAATTATTAATTCCAACCTTGGTACTCTGTAAAGACGAAACAATCCCATAAGCACCTGGCTCACCATATGTTATGTAAATATTGTCGGATAAATAGTCCAGTAATGACATATCGTGTTCTACAATCATTACACTTTTTCCCTCTTTTGCTAGATTACTTATCACCCTACCTACTGCCAATCTTTGGAAGATATCGTTAAAAGATGAAGGTTCGTCAAAAAAATAGTAGTCTGCATCTTTAGCAGCAGCTACAGCAACAGCAACACGTTGTAACTCTCCTCCACTCAGTGTATTCAATTGTTTATTCAATGAATTACTCAGGCCCAAGTCCGAGACAAGAGTTTGAGTCACATTCCTTTCATCATATTTTTTCATTAATTCAGCAACAGTTCCCTTAAATACTTTGGGTATTAGGTAAACGAGCTGAGGTTTTATAGAAGTTCTCAACGTTTTGTTTTGAATTTTTTCAAAATGTTTTCGTAACTCTATATTGGTTGTTCTTTTCAATATTTCATCCCAAGAAGGAGCTTTTTCAAATTCTCCAAAATTAGGCCTCAGGTTTCCTGACAGGAGGTTTATAATGGTAGATTTTCCCATTCCATTTCTACCCACCAATCCGGTCACAGTTCCCTCTTTAGGTATTGGTATCTTGTATAATCTAAAACTGTTTATTCCATACTGATGAATCTTATCAACGCCTATTTCTTGGGCTAGATTGACAATTACTATCGCATCAAATGGACATTTCTTAATGCATATAGTACAACCTGTGCATAAATCTTCGGAAATTACTGCCTTCCCATCATCTGGTCTCTGGATAATACACTCACCACCGGTTTTGTTTACAGGGCAATATATTATGCATTCAAGTCCACATTTTCTTGGCTGACACAAGTCCTGATCAAGCACAGCAACCCTATGAATCAAATTACTGCGTTTATCCAATCTTTACATAATATTCGTCGATCTTTTATATAAATCCTGGATTCGGACAATATATTAGTAGACATACAAACAACTAAAAAGAAATTTGAATATTGCCTTGTGGTTAATCTACGGTTCAGCAGAAGCATAATTGCACAAAATGAGATTGTATATTATCAAATAACAAAAATTGACTTATTGTAATACAGCTACATACTGATATAAGCACTATTATATAGCGCTTTTCTTATCAAGGCTAGCTCTTAGATGAATTGCCTAAGTAGTGAATGGAGTTTATACTCAGAGTTAATCTATAATATCAATTTGGCATGTTATCTTGCTCACATAGTAAGGATTAAATTAACGAAAACTACATGTTTAGGTTAGCCGGCCATAGCGTTAGGGCCCGACCCGGTCCCATTCCGAACCCGGAAGTCAAACCTAATGTCGCTGCTGGATACTGACGTGCGAGAGCCGTTGGGAAACAGCAGTGCTGGCGCCTTTCTTTTAGAACAAAAAGTTTTTGGTAAATTAGACAAAATTTCTATTGTTTTCCAAAAAATTTAGTATTAACCTTATTCCAAATCCGGTAGCTCCTTTTGGGTTATAGCTTTTCTCGGCCGTACCATCTTGGGTCCAAGCAGTTCCAGCAATGTCAAAATGAGCCCAAGGTATATTTTCGACAAAATTAGATAAGAATGCAGCAGCTGTTATCGTTCCCCCTGTTCGACCCCCAATGTTCTTCATAGATGCGACATTACTTTTTATGAGATCAAAGAATTCTTCATACAATGGCAGTTGCCAAATTTTTTCTCCAGTGGAACCGGCAGAGACCTTTAATTGCTGAATTAATTTATCATTATTACCAATAACCCCTGCCACGTTAGTTCCCAACGCGATAATACAAGCCCCGGTCAAGGTAGCAAAATCAATAACGTATTTTGGAGAATATTTTGAAATCCCATAAGATAGAGCATCGGCCAAAATCATCCTTCCTTCAGCGTCAGTATTTAGTACTTCCACAGTTTTACCATTGTACATATGAACAATATCCCCCGGTCTGTAAGATGATCCAGAGGGCATATTCTCAACTGCGGGAATAATTGCTACAACATTTATTGGAAGTGCAAGGTTTCCTACAGCTTTCATTATTCCCAAGACTGTGCATCCCCCACTCTTGTCAAACTTCATTTCATCCATCCGATCACTTGGTTTAATAGAAATACCGCCAGTATCAAAGGTGACTGCTTTACCAACTAAAAGAATTGGTTTTTCATTTTTTTCTGAATTATTATAATTCACAATGATAACTTTAGGTTCATTTTGACTCCCTTTGCCGACTGAAATGATTCCATTCAAACCCATTTCCTTGATTTGAGATTGATCTAATATTTGGACAGTAATATTATTTGTAGACTCTAATGATTTTGCTGCATGAGCCAATGTACCTGGATTGATGTGATTTGGAGGAGAGTTGGCTAGGTCTCTAGAAAAAAAAACTGCGTCACAAATTATCTTGGTTTTGTTTATTTGTGATAGTTCCTCTTCTCTTTTGCTGCCGTCAGTAATTATGTTTATATTACAATTGTCAGAAAACGATAAATCTTGATCCTGTTCGGATTTATTTTCTTTAAATTTGCTGAATTCATACTGAGATAGCACTAGTCCCTCAATCAGTGGTTCGAAGAACGTGGGTTCAGAAAAAAATTTTAGAATATTGATCCTAGTAAAGTTTAGCTCTTTGCATCGAAGTGAAATAAGACCCCCAATATGCCTTATGCGATCAGAATTTAACTTATTTAACTCACCGAGTCCTACTAAGAGAATCGTAATAGGGGTTTCATCCAAACTAGTAGCCAAA
>LLBZ010011531.1_pt4 | contig 21462 bp, 12 predicted proteins | sample 1489421 | NCBI WGS metagenome assembly LLBZ01 (sample SAMN04092657, study PRJNA295927) | soil metagenome | biome: Soil prokaryotic community; feature: Bulk soil; isolation source: soil from tomato rhizosphere | host: tomato cultivar Moneymaker | place: South Korea | collected 2011-11-01 | reverse complement strand
CTGGCGCTCGAAGAGTTCCTGGAGACTTTGCTCCAAGGGATACACCCGCTCGGTCCGGTTCCATTCACCGAGCACCAGCTTCTCCTCAGCCTGAGTGAGCAAGGGGATTTCGTCGATCGGACGGTCGGGAGACGCCGTCACGCTGGTCAGCAGGACTTCGAGATGATTCGCGATCCCGGTGATCGTCTCTGCGTCGAAGAGGTCTGTCTGGTAAAGAAGGATGCCTTTGAGGCCGTCGCGAACCGCGACGATGCGCAGGGATAGATCGAACTTCTCCATCGGGTACTCGAACGCCTCTTCCGTGATGGCGAGCGAGGCCGACTGGATGCTCATCGGGCGCTGCAGATCGAACATCACCTGGAAGAGGGGAGTGCGGCTCATATCCCGCTGAGGCTGCAATTCCTCTACCAGCCTTTCGAAAGGAACATCCTGGTTGGCCAGAGCGCCGAGCACTACTTCCTGAACTCGATGCAGCAACTCAGTGAAACTGAGGCGACCCGACAGGTCCGTGCGCAGAACGAGCGAATTGACGAAGAATCCCATCAAGGCGTCCATCTGGCCGCTTCGGTTGGCAATCGCGCCGCCGACCACGATGTCCGTCTGACCGCTGTAGCGACTGAGCAGCGCCTGAAAGGCCGTCAGCAATGTAACGAACAGGGTCACACCATGCGCCCGACTCAGCGCCTGGATCGAGGCCGAGAGCTCTCTCGATAGCATGAAGGAGTATTCCCGTCCCTGATGGCTCGGGGCATCCGGCCGCGAGCTGATCGCCGGCAGCTCAAGCGCGTGCGGCATTCCCTTCAACCGCGCCTTCCAGTAATCGAGCTGTCTTTCCAGCACCTGGCCTTCCAGCCAACCCCGCTGCCAGGAAGCGTAATCTACGTACTGGAAGGGCAGCTCGGGCAGCGGCGACGGCTTGTTCAGTAAGAAAGCGTCGTATAAGGCCGCCAGGTCCTGCAGGAACACCTCCATCGACCATCCGTCGCCGGCGATATGGTGCATTCCCACCAGGTAGATATGTTCAGCATCGCCGATCCGCAACAATTTCGCCCGCAGTAGCGGGCCGCGCGCGAGGTCGAAGGGCCGCTGCACTTCCTCCCGAATGAGCCGCTCGACCTCCGTCTTCGGATCCGCCTCCCCTGACCGCAGATCGATCACCGGGATCTGAACCGGCCACGGAGGATTGATGATTTGCATGGGGGTCCCGGAGTCCTCGACGAAAGTGGTCCGCAGAACCTCATGCCGCTGCACAATACCTTCCATCGCCCGCTCCAGCACGCGGACTTGCAGGTCGCCCTCGATGCGGAGCACGCTCTGCATGTTGTAGAGGGTAGGGTCCGTTTCGAACTGGCGAAGGAACCAGAGCCGCTGCTGCGCATAGGAAAGCGGCAATGGATGCTCTCGCGACACTCGTTCGATCGGCGCGGGGGCGGCGCTGCCAGATGCCCCGCTTCGAGCCTCTTCTACGGCCTGCGCCAGGGCGGCCACCGTCGGAGCCTCGAACAGGCGGCGCAACGGCAACTCTATCTGAAGCAGCTTCCGAATCCTGGCTATGACCTGGATGGCCAGCAGCGAGTGCCCGCCCAGCCCGAAGAAATTGTCTTCGATGCCGACCCGCTCCACGCGCAGGACTTCGGCCCAAATCTCCGCCAGTATTTCCTCCACCCGGTCGCGGGGCGCGAGGTACTCCTGGCTCAGATCCCGCGCGCTGTCCTTAGGCATCGGCAGGGCTTTACGGTCAATCTTCTCGTTAGCTGTGAGCGGCATCCGGTCCAGCAGCTCGATCGCGCTGGGTACCATGTAGTGCGGCAGCCGCTCTCGCAAGTAGGTCTTCAGCGAAGCGCCATCCTCCCCCGCGCGGGCCACGACGTAGCCCACGAGACGCTTGTCGCCAGGCTCATCCTCCCGCACGATCACTACCGAACGGATGACCCCCGGATGCTGGTTCAGCGTCGCTTCGATCTCTGGCAGTTCGATCCGGAATCCCCGCAGCTTCACTTGGTGATCGAGCCTTGCGACGAAGTCGAAGGAACCGTCCGGCAACAGTCGAACGAGGTCCGAGGTTTTGTACAACCGGGCGCCGGGCTTCTCGCTGAATGGGTCCGGCACGAACTTCTCCGCCGTCAGCTCGGGCCGTCCCAGATAACCGCGACCCACGCAAATCCCTCCGACGTGCAGTTCCCCCGCCACCCCGATTGGGACCGGTTGCCCGCCCTCGTCCAAGACGTAGAGCCTTATGTTTTTGAGGGGCTTCCCCAGGGGCGCGTAATTCAGCCCGGTCAGCGGCCCTTCGACCAGCAGATGATTCACATCATCCGAACACTCGGTCGGGCCATAAGCGTTCAACAAAGAGACCCGCGGATAGAGGGCGGCCCATCGTCGGCAGAGACGGACAGGCAAGGGCTCGGCATTGGAGATCATCCAGCGGAGCTTTTGCAGGCTGAGGCGTCGCTCGCCGTATTCCTCTTGGTGCTCGACCATCGCGCCCAGCAGTGTGGGGACCGTTTCCAGCACGGTAGCTTCCAGACGCTGTACTTCCGCCAGGAGGTGAGCGCCATCCCGCGCGTGCGTCTCGCCGATGATCTGGACGACTCCTCCCACCAGCAGGACCGAGAAAATCTGCCACACCGAGACATCGAAGGAGGCCGAGGCGTTCTGCGCGACGATATCCTCCGCACTCAATCCCAGATCGTCCACCTTCGCCCAGAGGTGGTTCATCATGCCGCCATGTTCGACCATGGCCCCTTTGGGCCGTCCGGTCGAACCCGACGTATAAAGCACATAGGCCAGGTCATCGGGGTAGATGAGCACGCCGGGGTTCTCGCCGCTTTGCCGGTCGATCGCTTCCCATTCCAGATCGATGCAGATGCTCCGGGAGGAGTGGGGCGGAAGTTCGGCCTGGAGGGCCTCCTCGGTTAAGAGCACGCCGGCCGCCGCGTCCTCCAACATGAACGCCAGGCGATCCTCGGGATAAGTTATGTCGAGCGGCACATAGACGCCGCCCGCTTTCCAGACGGCCAGGATGGATACAACCCAGTCCAAGCCGCGTTCCAGATAGACGCCGACGCGCACCTCTCGTCCCACACCGGCGCTTCTCATATGGTGAGCCAGCCGGTTGGCCTTCTCATTCAGTTCTCGATAGCTAAGTTCTACGGCTTCGTAGGCTACCGCCGTAGCGTCCGGAGTTCGGCGCGCCTGGGCTTCCAGCCGCTCCACAATCGATTCCTGGGGATATGGCTTCTGGGTCTGATTCCAGTCGAAGACCACCTGCTGGCGCTCCTGGCTATCCATCCACGGCAGGTCCAGCAGTCTGGCCTGCGGCTGCGCGGCCAGACCGGACAATAAATTCCTCCACAAACGCAGGAAACGCCGAATCGTCTCTGGACGGAAAAGGTCGGTATTGTATTCGACGTAGGAGAGCAGGCCGCGGCGCGTCTCAATGACGTTGAAGTCTAAGTCGTATTTGGCCGCCGTCAGCGGCACCGGGATCAGTTGCACCTCCAGGCCCGCGAACCGCAAATTCTCCGCGTTCCGGTCGAAGTTGAAGGTCACGTCCACCAGAGGCGAGCGCCCCGGAACCCGTTCGGGGTTCAACTTTCGGACCAACTCTCCCAGCCCGTACTCCCGGTGCTCAAGGGCCGCCAGCAAAGTATCGCGCGTCATCGCCAATAGATCTGAGACCGTGGACAGGTGCGAGACCGCGATTCGAACGGGCAGCAAGTTGATGAGGTAGCCGACCAGCCCCTGTTCAGACTTTCCGGACCGCCTTGAGACGTTGATGCCGAGGACCAGGTCTTCCTCCCCGCTGAGGCGCCGAACCAGCGCGGCGAAGCCGCCGAATAGCGTCATAAACAACGTGGTGCTGTGAGCGGCACTCAGGGCCTCCAGAGCCTCCGCCAGAGCGGGCTCGATTAAAAGGCTCTCGGCAGCCCCGTTGTAAGTTTTGGCGTTGGGGCGGAGGTCATCGGCGGGTATCTCAAGGACCGGCGGTTGTGTGCGGAATAGGCGTAGCCAGTACTCTTCGGAGGCCGACCATTTCTCAGTCCCTCGAATCTTCTCCTGGCGTTCGACGTAGGCTGCGTAGCTGGGCGGTGTTGGAAGGCTGCCATCCCGGCCCTCGAAGAAGCTCGAATACAACGCTCCCAACTCGCGGAGCAGCGTCTGCATTGACGCGCCATCGACGACGATGTGATGGCTCATCAGGAGAAGCACATGCGCCTGCGGACCCGTCCGGAATAGCTTTGCGCGGAGCAATGGCGGCGCCGTGAGGTCGAAGCTTCCGGCCGTTTCGCGTCTCAGGCATTCCTGTTGCTCGGAACCGGAAAGATGGGAAATATCTTCCACATCGAGTTCCATCCGAAACTCGCCGGCGACGGTAAGGGTCTCGCCGTCCGGGTCAACGCTTGTGCGCAAGGCGTCATGGCGGCCCACTACCGCTTCCAGTGCCTTCTGTAGCGCGCTGACCAGAAGTGCGCCCCGCAGTTCGATCGCGTTACAGACGTTGTAAGCGACTGAAGCCCGACTCTCGATCTGCGCCAGCAGCCACAATTCTTTTTGCGCTTCCGTCAGCGGAAGCCGGATTTCATTCTTCAGCACAATCTCTTCTGAAATTTGCATAGACGACTCGCTTTCTCCAACTGCTTTTCACCGCCATGACGGCGGATCAATAGGAAACTGCGACGCGGGAAAATCACCAGGGCGCGAAGCGTCGGCAGGTGACAGTGCCGCCTGTGGGGCGGCGCGAGGGAAATTCAAGGGGCCTGTTGAGGGAGCCGGGTAAACCGAGAATCCAATCTAGAAACGCAAGGCTTAGATGGAGAGCGTCAATCAGGAGTCCTTCTGGGCGGCACTCGGCGCTGTAAAATTCAGTACGCCCTCACAAAACGCCTTCCAGTCGGGCGTAACGTGATCGAAGGTGACTTGTTCGTCTCGGTAAACGCTAGCCGTCACCACATAGTCGTCGTGAAGGAAGAAGAACTCGGTCACCTCGCCGGAATCGGCCGCCTCCTCCGGCCGGACCACGAGCGGCTGAACCCGCTCTTGCCACTCAGGGAATCGCCGTAATTCCTCGGCAAGGTACGCCTTACAGTAATTGCTTATGCGTTTCATGTGTCCTCTCTTGATCAGGTCGTTAATTGCCTCAATCAGCTGCGAGAAGCTATCCGAGCACTTGCAGCAAGCGTTGCCCCGGACTCTCGCTCGCCTTTTGGTGGAGGCCGATCGACTCCGGGAGATGCTCGCGGGCGTCGTCGATCACCAGGCTGAGGTAGCGCTCGTCCTCCTCGAAGACCAATCCCTTCTCCTGTAGCTGCGCGAGCGTCGCGCCGACGTCGGAGCCGGGGAACGTCGCGAGGAGGTTCTTGGCACCTTTGGGCCGGCCCTCCAGATGAAGCAGCGCGGCGGCCGCCTCGTTGTCGAGCAAGTGTTCAGTGACCGAGCCGTCTCGCGTGTCGTAGACGAACCTGACATCGTCCCGAGACCTCCACTCCAGCGTCGGATGCGGGCGACTGCGATCCTGCCAACGAGAGCGCCAGTATTCCACTTGTTGCCGGACTTGGGCGCTCCAGGCGCTGACGGCCGCGATGTAGTCCGCGTTGTAATTGTGGTCGGAGAAGTAATAGGCGATGTTCCGCAGCTTCTCTTCGCCGAATGGATAAATGAACGAGTAGAAGTCGCTCGGATGCAGATCCAAACCGTACTGCGCGGCCTGGACGAAGTAGGGGCTGTAGCGGTCGAATCGCACGTGGAACGCATCCGAGGGCGGCGGCAGATGGACAAGGTGCCGTAGCACCCGCACATATTTCTCGAACACCTCTTCCGGCTCGCCGGGGAAACCGATGAGCAGATTCCACTCGGGTTCGACGCCGCAGGCCAGGCAGTACTTGAGCAGGTTCAGGTTTTGATAAGCGGTGGTGCCCTTTCGCATCAGCTTGAGCGTCGAGGTGGCCAAGGACTCGATTCCTGGTTGAATCCTTTTCACGTGGGCGCGGGCGAGGGTCTCGACATCGGCGCGGCTCAGGTCGGCTTTCACCTCGTAAAACAGCTCCACGTTCTCGGGCGGATCGAGGTAGGGCAGCACCTCCTGGAGGTAACTTTTGGGCAAGATGTTGTCGACGGCGTTGAAGATCGAACACACGGGGGCGTAGCGGAAGAGATCATTGAATTGCGCGATCGCCGCCGTCGGCGACATCGCGCGATAGGCCATGGTTCCGCCGTTCAGGCCGCAGAAGGTGCAGTGCGCCTTTTGCCCCCACCAGCAGCCCCGGGAAGTCTCGAAAGGAAGAACCGGAGTGATTTCGGTCGCGGCGAAGTTGCTCGCCAGCGTATCGAGAAAGGGCTGGTAGTTCAGCGGGATCGGGTGGTTAATGTCCAGTTCCTCGCCGATCGAATTGAGGTCGCTGACTGGCGTCCTAGCGTTCTCTTTACTGAACACACCCCGGATACCCTCGGCGGACGGCCGGCCGCTGAGACAGGTCGTGACGAACTTCGGAAAACTGATGAGTCCGGGACCGCTGAAGACATAGTCGATCTGTGGAATGTTTTCTGCGAGCTCGATGCCCATCGGCGCTTCGCAGTTCGCCCCGCCCATCACGGTGACGACGGCCGGATTGCGATCCTTTATCCGCTGGGCCATGGCGAATGAGGCCACGTTCTGACAGAACATGGAGGTGAAGCCTACCAAGTCCTCATCATCAAGCGAATACTTGGCTATCAATCGATCGAGGAGGGTCCCGAGACCCTTTCGCTTCCGCAGAATCGTCTGCTTCTTGCTCATCATCTCCGAATTATCGCCGGGGAAACAGCGCTGAAAGTAGGCGTCGATGTTCTCCTCAACGTCGGGGAAGGCCAGGTTCCTGAAGAGCCAGTCACCCATCGCGGCCATGTTCGTCTCCAGGGAATTGGTGATGTAGCAGTAGAGCCTGACGCTGAAATATTGTGCGATGTCCTGGTTCAGATAAAGAACCCGGACCCGGACCCGGTCCCCAAACTGCTCTTCGACCACCTGCTTAATCTGTGTGAGAGCGATCGAGGGGAACCACAAAGCAGAAAACGGCATGTTGATCAGTGATATTTTGTACATGGCACCTTCCTCGCGCATGTTCTTCCCACTTTATTTAAAGTGATTCGAACGATGTCGCTACAGTTCAGTCTCGGCAATTAGTTCAGCCCGCCTCCATTGATGTAAACCCGCGCTTAAGATTAGGGCAGGATACGATGTCGTCTACCAATAGACGCGGCCTCATCCGGGGATGCTTTCCATTCGCTGGCGCACCGAGAGCGGACGCATGTCGGTCCACACCTCGTTGATGTAGTTCAGGCACTCCTGCTTGGTGCCGGTCTTTTCGCACGAACGCCAGCCCAGCGGCAGCGGGCGTTCTCCAAACCAGATGGAATACTGTTCTTCGTGGTTCAGCACGACCACGTAGGTTCGAGTGTCTTCTCGTTCATTCTCAAGCATCGCTTCCTCCTAAAACTCTCCGCCGCCCGGGAGGCGGGAAAAAAACACCGTCCGGCCGCGAGTGTGCGGCCTGCGTTAGTCGAAGTTCGTCGTCATCGATCGATTTCGAACGTAGAGTGTGGGTTTCTTCGCCTCGAATTCACTTTCGTAAAGAAAGGTTCCTGGCTCATCTTCAAGCGGGTTCCGCACTCGCAGCGACGGGGCCTGGGCGCGGCGGCGCGGCCTTTCCGGAGGCCGCTTCCGCCGCCGCGAGCGCCTTCACGGTCTGATGCTGAAGCACCGCGAGGGGAGTGATACTCAAGCCGGCGTCGCGGGCTCGGGTCGCGAGGTCGACCGAGCTGAGGCTGTCACCGCCGAGATCAAAAAACTTGTCCTCGACGCCGACCTGCTCGAGTTCCAGGACTTCGGCGAACAGGTCGGCCAAGAGCTGCTCCGTCGGAGTTTGCGGAGGCCGGCTATGGGAGGAGAAGTCCGGGGCCGGCAGCGCATTTCGATCAAGCTTTCCAGTGGGGGTCAGCGGCAGCGCCGACAGCGGCAGAATCGCCGCCGGCACCATGTAGTCAGGAAGCCGCTCCGCCAGATAGCTCCGCAGGTCGGATCCGCTGACACTTTGACCGTCGGCCGGCACTACGTAACCGAGTATCTGCTTCGGGCGAGAACCATCTTCGCGCGCAATCATCACGCTCTGGGACACGGCCGGATGAGACCGGAGCGCGGCCTCAATCTCGCCGAGCTCGACGCGGAAGCCGCGGATTTTGACCTGCTGGTCAGCGCGCCCAACATAATCGAGCACGCCTTCGGGCCGCCGGCGGCCTATGTCCCCGGTTCTGTAGAGGCGACTGCCGGGAGGCCCGAAGGGGTTCGCCAAGAAGCGCTCGGCCGTTAGGGCGGCTCTTCCCAGGTAGCCCCGCGCCAGTCCCACCCCAGCCACAAAGATCTCCCCCGTAACTCCTACAGGGACCGGCCTCAGCCCCTCGTCCAGGATGTGGATATCGTTGTTGGGGATAGGATGTCCGATGGCGACATCTTCCGGCGCAGACTCGCCCACGTCGTACCATGCACAGTCTGCCGATACCTCGGAGGCGCCATAGAGGTTTAGCAATCGTGCGGACGGCAGCATTTCGCGGAAGCGGCGTGCGACCTCCGGCGAGAGCGCCTCTCCGCTGCTGACCCACAACGTAAGCTGCCGGAGGCGAGTGCCGATGTCGGGAGTATTCGACAACATCGTGCGGAGCAGCGATGGCACAACCACCAGTCTCGTGACGCGGGCAGCTTGCAGGCTCTGGACAAATGCGGCTGTATCTTTCACCACCACATCCGGCACCAGCGCCACAGGGACGCCCTGCAACAGGTGGCCGAAAATCTCCCAGAATGAATCGAGAAAACTGAGCGAGGTCTTCACGCATCCGATTTCGTCGCTGCGGAATGGAAAACGCTCCCACATCCAATGCAGCCGGTTCAACATTCCCAGCTCGGTGCCAAGCACTCCCTTCGGCTGGCCCGTGGATCCCGAAGTGTAGATCACATAAACTAGCTGATTAACATCGCCGTCCAGACTGAGATCCGCCTCCGATTCCGTTTCAATCCCAGCATCTGACCCAGCGCCCGGCCAGGCATCCGGAGCACGCAAGTCCAAGACTTCCACGCCGTTGTCCACACCGAGGCACTTTCGCCAGTCCTCCGCCAGCCCCGCGCATAACACGAAACCAACTCGCGAGTCCTTGATGATGTAGGAAAGGCGGTTCGGCGGATACCCCGGATCCAGAGGAAGATAGGCCCCGCCGGCCTTCACGATGCCCAGCAGTCCCGCCAGCATCTCTAGGGAGCGATTCATATAAACGCCGACCAGAACGTCTGTCCCGACTCCACGACGGCGGAGCGCGCGAGCGATTTGATTCGCCCGGCGATTGAGCTGGTCGAAGGTGATCTTCTGGTTCCCGCACCAGGCTGCCAAACGCTCCGGATGGTGAGCGGCCCGGCTTTCGAACAGCGTCTTGAGCGACCTGTAGTTCATTTTTTATTGATTGAAATTCTCGATCGTCAGTGTTGCAGTGCCGCCTTGTTACTTACGGCAGATGCGCCGGCTTCCCACAACTCCGCATTGAGTAGCGCGCCGCCCGCCGCGCCCCGGACAAGGTTGTTCACCACATACGTGAGCCTCAAATCGAAGACCTCGTCCTCGGTTGTTAGATTACCGACCGCAATAGCCATGCCTTCGTGATGGTTCGCATCCTGCATCGGGCGCGGCCTCCCTTTCTCACCCAATACCACGATCGGGGATTGCGGAGTCGAGTGAAGGCGCAGAGATCGCAGCGGATTGAAGCTGGACAAGGTGTCCGCCACTTCGTCCGCGCTCCGGATCGGCGCCCGCGATTTGATTCGTACCTCTACGAAGTGACCTTCTTGAACGCAGGTCCGGTTGCAGGTGACGGAGATTTTGAATGAATCCCCAATGATTTTCTTCACCTCTCTCCAGATATTCTCCTCGGTGGCTTCGGAAGAGCCGTGAAGCGGATAGATATTACCGAGCACCAGATCCCGCGCGTACTTGGCGTCCCCACGCCCGGAGAGGGATTGGTAAGTGGTGACGACCACCTCTCGCAACCCGTACCTCGCTTCGAGAGGCGCCAGCGCCAGAACCAGGCCCGAGGTGACACAGTTGGGGTTCTTAACGAAGCGCGCGCCCACAAGGGCGCTTCTATTCACTTCCGGCACTACGAGGGCGATTTCAGGATCGAACCTTCGGTAGGGGCTATTGGAGAAAACCACACGGCCGTGCTTGATCAGCTCTTCCTCGAACTCTCCGGCCCTTTCCGGAATCGAAGAGAACACTGCCGTGCAGTCAGAGCGCAATAAGTCGTCGAATGAAGAGATGTGCATTCCGTCGATTCCTTCCGGAACCGGGAACGGGCACCAGAAGCTGCCATAGTGGTGTTGCAGCGCGCTCTCCTTCTCCTCCCACACGGCCCGGTAGGACGCGCCTGCGGTCGCGCCGCTTCCGACGACCCTGGTCAGCTCGAAGCGCGGGTGCTGGAGCAGGAGGCTCACCAACCGACGCCCCACCATCCCCGTCGCGCCTAGAACCCCCACTTTCCGCTTCTCGACTTGCAGTTCCTTCTGCCCATTCTCCGCACGCATAACCTGCACGCTCCTTCTTCCACCTGCTGATTGTCCAGCATGTAAAGAAAACGCTCCGCCCAATCGCTAACATGTTATGAGCGGAACCAAGCTGCTCCCGCTTGGCTAAGTAATTAACATCTCTTTTTGGCCGAACAGCCTTTCGGCCGTAGTGCCTTGCGCATTACAGACATCGATCAGCCGATTCGATTCGATGATGGGGGGGGATTCGGCGGTGTATTTGATATTCATTATGTGATTGAGCCATGGCTCTTGGCCCATTGCGTAAATGTAAACTTCCCGGCATCTGAGTCGTTTGATGACTTCCATCCCTTCATCGCAATTCGAGCCCGCGAGGCGACGTGACTCATCCATGCTGCGTTCGATCCGGCTCGTTAGCAGAGGCCCGTACAGCCAAGTCAGCGGCGCTCCGTCGCACTCCATCCCGATAAACAAGACATCGATACCCCCGATAATCTCCCGGATGTGATCGTAAAGCGCCGGCTCGATATTGGATGAGTCCGCGGCGAACAGGATTGAGCGCTTGCCGATGCGTATCAGGTAAGCCTGTTTGCTCGTGATATCGAGATCAGCATGCTCGCCCAGGAAAGGCAATCCCGTTAGGGAACCGGACTCGAACGGTATGGATTCCAAACTCCCCAGCGCGATCACATTCTTGAACCCAATTGCTTCGAGCGTCAGTTTTAAAGAAGGGTCTTGCAGGGCTCCGGTCGAATTGCCCGGAACGACAATCGATTTCACCTTATGGCGAATCTGAAGAAGCGTCTCGAATAAAATATGGTCCTGATGATTATGCGTGATCACCACGTAATCAATGCTCTCGGGCAGGTCCTCGAATGTATATCTCGAGGTCTCGCATTCATATGTGTAACTGATGACCGGATCGAAAAGCAGCGACAGACCTTGTGTTTCGATCAAAATACAAGCATGTCCGAAGTACCGCAATCTGGCTCTGGGATTGGCGTGCGGTTCGGGGCGCCGCGCCGGCTGAGAGGTAAAGAACGATTCGAACTGACGTTCCTGATCCCTTCGAATCTCGAACCTCTCCTTGATCTCAGGAAGCGGTTTGGGAGTGGATTTCATGCGCGCGAGTTCATCGATGGCATCGCTTGAAAACGGTATCTCTACATGAATGCTCTGCTCGTTGAGCAATCTGGGCGTGCTGAGTATGAACGGTCGATCGTCGCCGGCGGTCCGGGAGATCATCAAACTTTGAGCTCTGTCCGAGTAGAATTTGCTCTGATAAAGAAGAGGCTCGATCAGCCGGAACGAAGGGTGATGATTGAGGTCATATATAAGCTCGACATAACCTCGCAGCGCGGGCGGCACCTGTTCGTACAACGGACGCAGGGAAAATCCCTTCGCTTTTTGTTGGAGCATTGTACCCAGGGCGTCTATTGCAGACGACAGGTTGATCAAATCAGCTCTGTTCTTGATTGTTTGCTCGCGAAGCCTTCTGATCTCATCCACGCGCTTCCCGTCGTAGTCTATGAACGGACCGCCGAGCATCTTCGGATTCTTCACTGCGGCCGCATGCACCCTCGGGGCGGATATATACGAATCCATTATTTTGAGATGACGTTCAGTGATATTTCTCGCCAACGTTGCCGGAGGGATCAGGTGAGACCATGCATACCATTGGTCAATCAACGGCTCGATCTGTATGTCCGGTCTTAAATATACAGGTTCGAAATCATTCATAAGTTCCTTCTATTTCTCCGCCATCTCCACCGCTAGTCGTCCCGCGACCGGTCCTGCGGTCCGTACTATCCAACTGCTGCTCGGCCATCGCAGCCTGGCAACCACGGCCCGCTACCTGCGCATTGCCACCAGCAAGGTGTGCTCCACCTCCAGTCCACTCGATTTCAGTTCGTATGACCAACGCCAAATCAATTGAGAAACTGTGTAAGGAAGAGGTCGGGGTCAAGACAGAGCTACCGCATGTTCCGCCAAAAGTTCTGTTCTATCGCCGGGAAATGAGGCTGATTTGATGGGGGACCGCTTCAGCTCACCAAGCCGTGGCCCGGTAACAAACCTACAAACCTGATACGTATTACTTTTGATTGTTTAGGCAGCACGACCCGCCGGTTGGACCAAGTCTCTTTCAACTACTACGCTGGCCTGGTAGTTAATGGCGGTCAGGAAGATCATTACACGATTCTTGTCTTTCATCGTTCGATCAAAGATGCCGTTAATGCCTTTCAACGAGCCGCCCTTTATTAGGACTTTATCACCGCGACTGAACGGCCCATCCAGGGTGACAAAACCATCATCATCAATTCTCGACTGAATTAAAGCGATGATCTCGTCATCAACTGGAACTGGGGCGTAGTTGATACTTAAGACTTTTTGCACTCCCCTGCTATTCGAGACCTTGTGCAATAATGTCTCGGCATTAAATCGCCCAAATATGTAACGGGGAAACAGAGGCCGCGGAAAATAGATCGCCTTGCCGGTGAACTCGTTGAGTTGTTTATGCCTAATGCGAGGATAAAAAGTTTCGAGTTTCCAAGCGGCAAGGTTTCTCCCCGCGCGATCTTCTTCGTTGGTTTTAGTGTAGATCACATACCAGCGTGCGACGTCCGTATCAGTATTCATAAAGACCTACGATTCGAAAATTGAATCTGGAACCTGTTTCTGAATCAGCGATTATCGCCGTGCGCAGCTTGAACTGATTCAACCAGAGACTTTACAATCACATCCGCTCAAAGATGTTGCTTCGTGAGTTATATACCCTCCCATATATCCTCACTGCCTCCTAAACATTTCGCCCAGTGAGCTTACGTTAACGGGGAGGGCTATGATTTTGCAATCAAAGACCTCTCAAACTTTTGTCCAAAAAAATCTCATTGATTAATCAATGAAGTTTCAAGAAAGTAAAGCAGGCAAGCGCTTCTACGAGTTTGGTGTATTCCGCCTCGATCTTGAGGAGAGACTGCTGTCATCACATGACGGAGAAACTATCCCTCTCGCACTAAAGATTTTCGAGACCCTGGTCTTCCTGATTGAGAACAAAGGACGCATTGTAAAAAAAGAAGAGATGATGAAGAGGCTGTGGCCAGATCGTTATGTAGAGGTGTCAAATCTCTCGCAGAACATTTACATGCTTAGAAAGATACTCGGGGAGAATTCGGGCAACGATAAATACATCGAGAATATCCCCAGGAGAGGTTATCGATTTATCGGAACTGTAAATGAAGTACAGGAGGTGATTGAAAAGACTGAGGAAGCACTGGCGTCCGTGGAAGAACCTGCGCCTAAAGCGCAACAGGAAAAACCCGCGCGACCTGATGAGGCAAAGAGAACGATCGCCGTATTGCCGATGGTTAATGAGACCGGAGATCCGGCTTGGGAATATCTCGCTGACGGAGTTACTGACAGCCTGATCAAACGTCTCTCACACCTTCCGCAACTGCACGTCATAGCGCGAAGCCTGGTGGACCGTTACAAAGATAAAGAGATTGACGCGTTGAAGATCGGGCGTGAGCTGACTTCCGATACGGTGTTGGTCACTCGAGTGGTAGCACGCGAAGGTAAATTGATCATTAGGGCGGAACTGGTTGAAGTCTCGACTGGCTGGCGGGCTTGGGGAGAGGAGTACCAGCCGCGGCTTTCCGACATTCGCAAGTTGGAGGCTGAAGTCTCGACAAATATTTCCGCAACGCTTCATCTCAAACTGATGGAAGAAGAGAAGAAGCGTCTCGGTAAGTACGAGACTAGAAGTATCGAAGCTTATCAGGCTTTTTTAATAGGCCGTTATTGCCGGAGCAAACGAACGGGCGATGGCTACCGGAAAGCCATTGAGTATTTCGAAGAAGCTACCAAACTCGATCTCGGCTACGCGCTGGCCTACTCTGCTTTGGCTAATTCATATATAGCCTATGATTTCCATGGGATTTTGCCTCCCTGGGAAACGAGTGTAAAAGCGAAGACCGCGGCAATCAATGCGCTGGTGATTGACGATACACTTGCCGAAGCACACACCGCACTTGCATGCGTTATGATGATGTATGAGAGAGACTGGTCGAACGCCGAAAGAGAATTCAAACGCGCTATCGAGCTCGATCCGGAATTCGCACACGCTCATAACTGGTATTCATATTTTTTAATGGCGATGGGCCGCATCGACGAGTCGTTTGCTGAGAACCAGATCGGCCTCAGATTGGATCCTCTCGACGAGAGCGTCAATCAATACCTGGTATGGCATCATATTCATGCGCGTCAGTTTGATCGCGCTATTGTTCAACTCGAGAAGACACTCGCTAACAATCCTGATTTCTTTCTGGCGCGGGTTACGCTCGGAATGGCTTATGAGCAAAAGGGGGAGGTTGCAAAAGGGATTGAGGAATTCAAGAAAGCATACAAGCTGGAGACAAATGCTATCGTGCTTGGCTTTCTTGGACATGCATACACGCATGCTGGAAATATCGGAGCAGCGCAAAGGATACGAGAAGAATTGGAAGAATTATCAAAACGAATTTATGTTCCCTCCTTTAGTACTGGCTTAATCTGCACCTCACTTGGCCAGAACACGCAAGCCTTTGAATGGTTTGGGAGGCATATGCGGCGCAAAACGAGTGGATGAATTGGTGGAAAGTAGTTCCGAACTTGACAGCCGGCGCTATTACGAAGGGTATCCTGCATCGTCACAGCCGGTGCTGCAACGAGTGAAGGGCCGCGTAAGTTAAAAGGACCAGTCTTTCTTTTAGGTTCGAGCAGGTGGATGACCACGCCCCATCCCGAGGCAGAGATTTTGGATTACAGACGAGAGGCAATTTTGCAACAAAGCTATCTCCCCCGTAATCTCTGTAAATACAGATCGGAAGGTTAACGCCCGATACAGGCTCTAAGTTGTTCTGCCAGGATTTTGACATGAGGCTCGTGGATCATTGTGTGATGATCGCCCGGCACCATATGCACGTCTATTCCTCCCATAACCAACTTGCTCCAGCCCAATGTCGGATCATGAGAGGTATCCGCAACCCACTCCCTGGCTCGGAAGAGAGTGATCTGACACGGACTGGTTTGCGGCCTGTAGTTTCGGACGGCTTGAATGTTAGTCGTATAAATGTGCAGAACACGGCGCGTTTGTAGAAGTCCGACATCCGGAGGGATGGCGCCAGCGATCCTCGCTTGCTCCAGGAAGTAGTTCAATTGCTTGTCCGACCCGACGAGCCGTAAGTCGTCAACCGAGATCGGCAGATTGAGATCTCGCGCGAATTGCGCAAGCACTGAAGCAGCATCTTCCTCCAATGTGTGGGCAGGAGCCCAACTGTCCAGCATGGCGATCAAGGCCACCTCGTGCCCATGCTTTCGCAGTTGAAGAGCCATCTCAAAGGCGACGACGCCTCCCATGGAATGACCTGCCAGACAATACGGCCCTTGCGGCTGAACACGCTGCAGCGCTTCGATGTAGTGAGACGCCATTTCCTCGATCCGTATCAAAGGCTCTCGTTCCCCATTCAGACCCGGCGCTTGTAGCCCGTACACCGGCTGATCTTGGCCCAAATGGCGCGCCAGCTCATAGTAGCCGAGCACACCTCCACCAGCCGCGTGAATACAGAAGAGAGGTCGCTTTGCAGCACCAGGCTGAATCTCCACCAAAGGAGAGTAGATGGAAGGGCCACTCTGCCGTCGCGGAAGATCGGCAAGCAGTTCGCTCGTCGTCCGGCTAAAAAGCGTCGCCAGTTCCTGTACTTTCGCAGAGTCGCCTGCCGCGCCGAGAAGTTTTGCGGCGAAGCCAGCCACCATCGGCTCTTCAAACAAGCTGCGCACGCTTAACCCCACCTGCAAGACTTCGCGTACTTGAGAGATCATCTGTGCGGCCAGCAGCGAGTGTCCTCCCAATTCGAAAAAGCTGTCGAAGATGCCGACCCGTTCAACGCCGAGCACTTCGGCCCAGATCCCTGATAAGACCTCTTCAAGAGGAGTGCGAGGGGCCACATATTTGTCTTCTAACTCCGGTCTCGTCCGGTCAGGCGACGGGAGCGCTCGACGATCTACTTTCCCACTAGGTGTCAGCGGCAAGGCGTCAAGAATCAGAAAGTCGGACGGCACCATGTGCTCCGGCAGCCTTTCCTTAAGCCACCAGCGCAACTCAACGGTCGAAGGCGGCGCTAATTCATCGCCCATCACGTAAGCCACTAGCCGCTTGTCGCCGGGCGCATCTTCAAGCGCCAGGACGGTCGCTTCGCGCACAGCTCTATGAGATTTCAATGCCGCTTCAATCTCTTCGAGCTCGATACGGAATCCACGAATCTTCACCTGCTGGTCGCGCCGTCCAAGAAACTCTATGTTTCCGCAAGCCAGGCGGTGCGCCAGGTCGCCTGTCCGGTACATGCGCGCGCCCGGCTCTCGGCTAAATGGATCAGGGATGAACTTCTCGGCTGTTGCTTCCGGACGTTTCAAATATCCGCGAGCCAGCCCCGCGCCGCCGACGTGTAACTCGCCCGGAACTCCGATGGGCACGGGCCGAAGATGCGTGTCCAGGAGATAGATCTGCGTGTTGCTTATGGGACGGCCAATAGGAACTTTGTTCGGATGAGTTGCCTCTACGCTGCCGTCGGTTTCATAAACGGTGTTGGTGATGGTTGCTTCGGTAGGCCCATAGACATTGCAGAACTTGACGCGATGGCCGGTGCAGTCAGCCCAAGTCTGCAACTTACTCGCCGCAGGACTCTCACCCCCGACCGTCAGCACCTCAAGACCGAATGGGACGGTGAGCTTCTTGTGAACCACAGCATCCACCAACTGATGCCAGTAGGCAACGGGTAGATGCAAGGCGTTGACGCCGTGACGCTCACAGAAGTTGAGGAAATCGGAGGCCGAAAGCGCGAAGGGATCATGATGACAGACCAGCGTGGCCCCGCTGATTAATGTGGGAAAGATGTCTTCGGCTGAGGCGTCGAAGCTCAACGAAAAGAATTGCAATAAGCGTTGGCGAGGCTTCAGGCCATAGACTTTCGACATGTGCAGAGCATGATTGACGAGCGCGCGATGCGAGATCATGCTCCCTTTGGGTTTACCCGTAGAGCCTGATGTATAGATTACGTAAACCAGATTTTCGGCACGCGCCGTCCGAGGCGGATTATCCTCACTCTCGCGCGCAATAGAGTTCCAATCCGAGTCGAGGCACACGACCCTTGCAGCATGCGGCGGAAGTTCTTCCACCAACCGCCGCTGCGCGAGCAGCACGGGCACATCTGTATCCTCTAGCATGAAAGCGATTCGCTCTCGCGGATACTGCGGATCCAACGGTACGTATGCGCCGCCCGCTTTCAACGTTCCCCAAATTGCCACCAGCATCTCAAAAGAACGCTCCAGGCATATCCCGACGCGCACCTCCGGGCCAACTCCCAAAGCGCGCAGGTAATGAGCTAGTTGATTCGCTCGCCGATTCAACTCCCTGTAACTCAGCTGCTCTTCTTCGAAGGCGACGGCGACCGCATCAGGAGTTAGCTCAACCTGCTCTTCAAATAACTCGTGAATACATTGATTCAGCGGGTAAGCGGTTCCGGTCTGATTAAATTCGATAAGGACTTGCTGTCGCTCAGCGTCACCGACGATCTCTAACGCACTGATGAAAGATTCTGGACTGCTAACGGTGCTCTTCACGAGGGTATGAAATTGCTCCGCGAGTCGTTCGATATCTTTCACGCGGAAAGAACTTGCGTCGTAATGAAACTCTGCGATCAGGGAGTGATCTTTCTCAATGCAAGAGAGTTTGATCTTGAAACGATCCGCGCAGCAGTAACGCTTCTCAATTGAGAAGCGCACGGTTCGGGCGGAACAACTGGCAAACTCCGGCTCAGATTCAAAGCTCAAAATAGAAAATGGCGCTTCACCGCCATTGGAATCGGGACTTAAAATTTGTTCCCAGGCGAAAGAGTCCTGCCATTTGCCGGCCTCGCGTGTGGCCTCATCAACCTGCTTCAGCACCTCGCCGAATGTCAGGTCCTCGTCTAGATGAATATAAACGGGCAAATATCTCGTCAGGAGCCCTAGCGTTTCTTTCAACTCCTCATATTTCCGACCGTCATAGGCAGTGCCGACAACGATCTCCTGCTCTCCGGTGAGACGCCAGAGCAACACCAGCCAGCAAGCTAACAAAAGGGATGGCAGCGAAACCGCGCGTCTTCTTAAAAGTGTTTCGATCCTCTGCAACTCTTCAGGGCCAATCACTGAACGGTAAATCTCAGGCTCAAATTCCTGCTTTTCATCAAGTCGGTTAGCAAAAGAAAGTGGCAGAGAGAAACACTTTGAGACGTGGCGCTGCTGTCGTCGCCAGTAATCTCTACCGATGGCGGTTTCTTCTACTTCAAGCAGTTCGTTTTGCCACTGGGCTAGATCGGCATACTGTATGGGTTCTTTAGTCGGCTCCTCATTATTCATGCGCGCCGCATAAGAACGGCACAGTTCGCGCCCCAAGTTGTTGAGCGTTGCGCTATCCGCGCAAAGTGATGGCAGAGTAATGAGCAAAATATGCCTGCGCGGTGAGAGGAACGCCAGGCAAACTCGCAACAGTGATCCTCGCTCGAAATCAAAAGGCCGCCGTCTTGCCTCGTCCAGCAGCGCTTCTATACGCGACTCTTGATCTCGCGTGTTCACAACGTTCAGGTCGCACTCCTCTATCACCGGCCTGATGGAAGTCACGGCCTGGATCGGGAAGGTCAGCCCATGCGGGAGAGGAAAGACGGTGCGCAAGATTTCATGGCGGTTGATGATCCGTTCCAGAGTTGCTTTTAAAAGAGCGGTATCGAGATCACCTTCCATCAGGATTGCGCACTGAGCGCAAAAGGGCGAAGCGCCGCCAGCCTGCTGTACCAGCCAGAGATGCTTTTGTTGAGGTGATAGTGGAAAGCCTTCGATCATCTCTTTCGTGATCCCCTTCATGCCCACTTCTCTGCCGTTTCTTTGAGCAGCCAACCGCTTTCCCCGGCACCTCGCGCGATAAGCCTCCGGCTCACATGAAAGTCACGATTGCGTCTTCTCGTAATTGTCTGAAAAACGCGATCACATCGTGGTCTGCGATCAGATTTCCATACCGAGCGCGCAGTAGCTTGCCGATTTCACCGATAGAGCGTGAGCCGTCAATCTGGCCCAAGAACCAGTCGGCAAACTCGGCGGTTTCGTCTGTCACTCCCGCAGCAGCAAATTTTTTCGAGTGCTGAACTGTGATCGACTTTCGTGTCTTGACGCCCCTGCTGTCGAACAATTTTTCGTGGCCGACCGCAACGCCGACGGCAAGCTGTGGGACTTTGGTCCAGACGAAATCTCCCCTTCCGGCGAAGTACTCGACGAAGGGGTCGACACGCTCGTCATTTCGATTCGGCCCCTTTCTGGCGACGAAAAATATGGCGGGATGAACGGGTGCTGCCGCCCATTCGGAAATCGCGGATAAATCCAGATGCTGGTAGCGGTGCATGGAGACATCAAGAAGATCAAAGCCAACGTTCTTGCAGAAGAGCGGCAGATCTAGATGCGTAAACTGGTCTCGGCGGCGGACGCATCCAGGATTGCCGAAGTTGATCCAGATTCCCTGCGGAGCAAGCACTCGATGAATCTCCGCTGCAAATGCCTCCTGGTTAGGCATGATGTCCAATAGGAATTGCGTCATCACACAGGAGAGACTTGACGAGCGAAATGGCAACTGATTCGCGTTAGCCGCGATCAATTTGATCCCGCTTCGTCTTTGCATTGGCCCGCGCAATCTGGCGCAGCTTTGCGCTTGGGGAAACTCATCCGAAGGCAGATTGAGATAGACACTGATCTCTTCGCCACTTAACAGCCTGTCGGCGACCAGGAGTGTGCTGACTGAGAACTCCACTCCAAACGCGACGGGGAAGAGGTTTGCAATATGATAAAGAAGACCGCAGGCGCAGCAACCAAGCACAACTGCCGCCCCCGCCCCCGCCTGACAATATTCCTTGATCGCGCCGGCAAAGAGCGCCGTCGTGAATCTGGCTTCTTCAGTCTCCGACCAATCGCGGTAGAAATATTTGAATAGATCGTTGGCAGGCAAGCCGGTGTTAAAGAGATCACCGAAGAAGCCTAGCTTCTCTGAGTGGCTATCTAAATAGTCCGTCATCGGAGTGATGCTCTCGGCGATGATCTCCAGATTTGCCAGTTGGCCGCGATACGCCGCTTCCAAGCAAGCGAGAGCCGCGCGCGAACGTGATTCTTCTCCACAGGTAGCTATTAATTCTTCACTCCGGCGCACAATCTCCTGGCGCGCGTTCAAGACCCAAGCGGCGTGCGCTAAAAGCAGGTCAACGGGATGATGGACAAGCAGTCTGATATTTTTAATCTTAGGATAAGACGTCCCGCAGACAGCACATTCAAGAGCGCCGGAGACCGTCTCCTGAAGGTCGCCGTGGCACTGCACGCACTGATAATAAGAGCCGCTTTGCATCTACTTCCTCGAAGTCGTTAAGTGGCAGCCCTTCTCATGATCCGTTTTAACTTCCGTTGAATTATCTCTTCATACTCTTTCTCTTGAGCGATGTGCCGCCGCCTCTCCGCCTCGTCGAGCACCTCTCCCAGCATGCTGAGCCTTGTCTCAGGTTGCGCGATGACGCTACGCAGAAGCGTCTCGTAATGTGTTGCCATACGGGAGATGGTCGCGGCTTCAAACAGATCTGTGTTGTATTCGAAGAGACAGGTCAACCCTTCGGTTGTCTCCAGGACGAGAAGCGCCAGATCAAACTTCGAGCCTCCGCCGTCAATACTGATCGGACTGAGGCTCAAACCTGACAGTTCCGGGTCAGACATCGGCGCGTTCTCTGAGACGAACATCACTTGAACCAATGGCGGATATTTCGGATCGCGCGCGGGCTGTAACTCTTCCACCAGCTTCTCGAACGGCA
>LLBZ010013736.1_pt3 | contig 21508 bp, 17 predicted proteins | sample 1489421 | NCBI WGS metagenome assembly LLBZ01 (sample SAMN04092657, study PRJNA295927) | soil metagenome | biome: Soil prokaryotic community; feature: Bulk soil; isolation source: soil from tomato rhizosphere | host: tomato cultivar Moneymaker | place: South Korea | collected 2011-11-01 | reverse complement strand
GCCGTTGATCGCATAGAGCGGCGAGCGACCGCGCAGGGTTTCACCCGCGCCCGAGAGCTTCTGGCGGGTGGGCGAGAAGGACGGGGTCAGCGTCGCGATCGCGTCGGTCACCGAACCGGAAATTGCGAGCTGCTGGTCGAGTTTTTCCTTGTCCACGACGTCGATCGTCAAGGGTAGCGCGTTGACGGGCAGGATGCTGCGAGCGGCCGTGACGATGATCGCTCCTTCGGCCACCGCCTCAGCGGGCACGGATCGCGCGTGGACAGAAGTGGTCAGCAGGATTGCAGTGGTGGAAAGCAGAGTCGGAATCGCCGAACGCATGAAGGAGCCCCTTTTTGCTGGCCGCTCGCTAGCGAAAGAATTGTACTAATGCAAGTCACTCGCAACTGGAGCGAGGTCGCCCAAACGAAGCGCCGCCAAAGGCGTGATCGCGGCGGATCGTTCCCGGAAGCCGTTGAGACGATGCTGATAGTCGTTTCGCTTATGTCAAAAAAGGATTGATATACAGTGATATAGCTGCGTCGCGTTCCGTGCGGATTAGTCGGCGGCGGCAGCTCTTTTGCCCATGAAAGGAGAAACCAGCGAAGCGGTAAATCTGCCACAGAAACAACAGGGGTCGCATCATGAAAAAATCATCGTTCTCCCGCCCGCTTTCGGGCGCTCTGTTCGCATGTCTTTTTGTGGTCTGTGTGAGCGCCTGGGCCATAACCTCAAACGCAGGCTTTCAGCGTTCCGATTATGAAGCGCCGCCACCGGCTCAAGCAGGTAGCAAACATGCTTCAGACGACGAGTTCAACACATTGGCATTCATGCGCGCTCCTATAGACAGCGCAATGGCGCAGCAACTTGCCAGCGCTGACACCAGCGCCGCAGCTTTCTCCTTATCGACCGATGCGGGGGATTTTGCTGGCTTCGACTTCGCCAATGGCACCCGATACCCGGAGCAGGCTATCGCATCGGTTGGCCCGGCCACCTATCAGCCAGGTGCTACCGTCGCCTATGTCCCTATCTCTCTTGACCGGCCGACGCCGAACACAGTCATCGCGCGGGTCATGACGGAGGATGGCACTGGCCTTGTGAGAGGCGTTGCTGGGGTCAACTACCAGGCCATCTATAAATCCGTCATCTTCCGTCCTGGCGATCCGCTCACCAAAACGGTCGAGGTGCCGATCATCCTGGGGATTCCGCAGGCTGATTTTATCGTCAGGTTTGTCGAGGCGCCGTGGGGAGGCAAAATGGGCACCGACCGGGCCTATGTGCAATGCGATTTTCTTAAGGAGGCCACACCCGCACAGACAGCAGGGCGAGAAGCGCGAACGTTCACGCCAAGCGGCACGCTCCAATGGCGGATGAGCAGGGAAACGCTGAAATGGTCGGACGCGGGACATGACAAGGCTTGGTCAACCAAGCTGCCAAACGGCCGCTCGCAGCCTGGCAATCAGGAAACCGGGATCTATCTCGATGGCTGGGTGTACCGTGACGCGGGGATCGAGGCGCCCCTGCGTTACACGGACGAAGGGCTTGTCATGCATAGCCAGAAGTTGAAACAGCCGCTGGAGTGGGATGGGGTTGCCTATGACTACGGCGCGGTTGTTCTGAGCGGTCACAACACCAAGCCGGTGCAGATCGGCCACGGTCAATATGAATTCACTGCCAAGATGCCCGACAGGCGCGGTTCATGGCCGGCATTCTGGCTCATCTCCACAGCCGGCTGGCCGCCAGAAATCGACATTTACGAGGGCTTCGGTTTTGAGAGTTGGTGGGATTTTGATCGATATACCGCCAATACTCTGCACGGCGGCGCCAATATCACACGGACCTTCCAGCAGGGCATATTCATGAACACTGACGAGGTTTATGGCATCGGGGGTTTTACGAAGGGGTTCCACAGTTTTGCCGTGGATATCCAGCCCGATTACATAACCTGGTTCATAGACGGCAAAGAGACCTATCAAGCGGTCAATCCCTTTGCCGGATTCCGCTGGTATCCAATCATGAATGTCGCGGTAAAAACCACTAGCGATTACACCGACGGCTCAGGTGACATGATCGTCAAGGACATTAAGATCTATTCCAATTGACGGGATCAAGCGCGGTCCTCGATCGGAAGGGTGGAACCACCGAACATCAGGGCGCCGCCAACTGCATGGGCGGCGCCGGGACGGATCGCCTATCGAAGTTCATCCTGAGCGGTCGTTCCGCAGTCGGCCAGCCGATGCCATTGAGTGCCTGCCAAACGACGTTGCCTTGCACGAGTTTTCAGAGAATCGGGCGTCGATGATTCTGAGTTTTGACGGAATTGTGACTCGAACGCGTGCCGAAAGTCGTCAAAACTGTCTGGGGGTAAGGGCGGGGGTGTCAGTCAACTTGACTTTTGAGAAAGTCGAGAAGACCAGCCATATCAAGGCGCTATTCGAGGATCGTAAGCGCACCAGCCCTCGAGATCTGCGAAAAAGCTGGGTCTTCACCGACCCCATAGAGGGCTATCTGAGAACTGAGCGCCTATCCGGAGCTGCAGTTCTGCCCATATTGCCACAGGAAGGTACCTCATTCCCCGCCGCCCCGGCTAAAAAGCGGGTCGTGCGTTCAGCGTCCAGATCTGGTCAAGTGCTGCGTGCGATACGATCCATTAAGGGCGCGACGCTGGCCATCCGTTTTCTAGCGTTGGAATTTTCGACAACAGCAGGGGCCGGATGGACAGGCTCGGCATCGACAGGATGTGCCGGTGATCATTATCTCCAGCCTCTAGGCGCATTCTGATGGCGGTCTCCTGAAACTACCATAATTATGGTAAGCGGCTCCGCGATACCCAAGCTAAGTCACGAGGCACGAGGATAGTTCTGCGATTACGGAACGAGATCATTTCTGGTTCATCTGCGGTCGATGCTCACTCAGGATGTCCACGGACGACAATAACATATCGAGAGGAACGCGAGATGTCTCTCCAGAGAAGCGGCGCTCTTTGTCTGCCAGAAATTTTGACGCATTCGTCGGCCTGGCTGAGAGACCTTGCTGCGTCGATCCCTCCCTGTTCCTTGCCCACTAAAGCCATGCCCGGTCATGTCCGGTCAGTCGGAATATTCGTCCAGACATCGCAACCCAAAGGAAAATGCCGAGCATGAATATGCTGGAAGCTAGCGTTGCCCAATTAGACCCCGTCGTCGCCCTTTTGGCATTGGTTCAGATAACCGGCGATCGGTCACTTCTGGATCAGCATGGACCTGCGCTTCGCCTGCGGCCGGGGGACAGGAACCAGACCATGTTTACCGGTGAGCGCCGGGGCGATGAAGGCGGCGCCGACGGTTACGAGGATGCGGCTGCCCAGGTGCGCGCCATGCTTGTCGCCGAAATGAAGGCGGGTGCCAAGCCACTGCTGCCGAACCTTGACCTTCCACTCTTCCGCAAAATGGCCGAATTTGCCGCCGGCCAACCGTTGCCCGACATATCCGTCGGCCCGGCTTATCAACATAGCGGTTTCACCACGGACACGCGTGTGCGTCGACCGCAAAAGGCGCCTCCGTCGGATTTCAAGGTGCTGGTCATCGGAGCGGGCATGATGGGCATCAACGCCGGGGTAAAGCTACAGCAGGCGGGATTCAACTTCACGATCCTTGAGAAGCATGGCGACGTCGGGGGCAACTGGCTGGAAACCCGTTATCCGGGCGCTGCCGTCGATACGCCCAGCCGCAGCTATTCCTACTCCTTCGACCCTAATCCCAACTGGACACGCTTCTACCCGACTGGGCCGGAGTTTCTGCACTATATCCAGGACATTACCGACAAATACCGCCTTCGTCCGCAAATCCAGTTCGACACTGCGGTGAGCGGCGCGCGATGGGATGAGGAGCGCAACCTGTGGGTGGTCGAAGCAAGGCAGGGGGAAAAGACGCAAAGTTACGAGGCCGACTTCGTTATCTGGGCGGTAGGGCCGAATAATGCCCCCAATTTCCCCGATGTGGAGAATCTGGACAAGTTCCGGGGTCCCGTCATGCATACCGCACAATGGGATGCGGACATCGACCTGGAAGGCAAGAAGGTGGTGCTGGTCGGCAGCGCCTGTAGCGGGGTTCAGGTGGCAACCGCTATCGCCGATCAGGTCGGCGACCTGACCATTGTCCAGAGGCAACCGGAATATATTGTGCCCAACCCGCTGGCTCATACCGGCGTTGATGCGCTGGAACGGTGGGCGCTGGAGAATATCCCGTTTGTGCACCAATGGCTGCGATTTCAGGCGGCGGCTCTGGCGTATCAGGATTTGCGCGGCCTCGCCGTGATCGACGAGGAATACCGCGCTCGCACCGGCGGTGCATCGCCGCTCAGCGACATGATCAAGCGTCAGGCGATGGACTATCTGGAAAGCCATTTCGGCGACGATCCCGCCATGAAGGCCGAATTGACGCCGAGCTACCCGCCTTTCGCCAAGCGCATCATCCATGATTGCGGGTTTTTCGACACGGTGAAGAAGCCGCACGTGAAACTGTTGTCGGGGGCAATGAAGAGCGCCGACGAGAATGCTGTCATACTGGCTGACGGGCGCAGGCTGGAATGCGACGCGATCCTGCTTGCCACCGGCTATAAGCTGATGTTCGGGCGTCAGTTCGACATCAGGGGACGAAGCGGCACCTTGCGGGACGCGTTTGATCCTTATCCCTTCTCCTATCTTGGCGTTCTGATCCCCGGCTTTCCGAACATGGTCTATCTGGGCGGTCCTTATAGCCATCTGGTTGCAAATCACGCGGTCGTCAGCGAGCAGCAGGTCCATTACACGATCGAGCTGCTGCAATGGATGGTGGATGAGCGCCTTGCCTCGATCGATGTGACGCGTGAGGCGGCCGACAGGTTCGTGGCAGAAGTCGATGCCGAGCTTAGCCAGACTGTATGGGCTAATAGTGGTAATGCGCACGGCTATTATCGGGATCAGGGCAAGAAGGTCGTGATCGGCATCGCGCGCCATAATTCGCATATCTGGCATGACACCCGCTCGCCGCGTGCGGAGGATTTCGAGATCAGGCGGAAGGCCGATGCGGGCGAAGATGAAGTGCGGACGCCCACCCGCTTGTCCATGTAATCAATTCCAACCCACATAGGCGCGGCAAACCGCCACAAGAGCGGACGCTGATAACATGAGAGAGAGGAGGGCAAATGCCGCTCGACCCATATTTTGCTAAGATGATAGCAGAAGCGCCGCCATATCCCCCGTTGCGCGACATTCCGATCGAGTTCCTGCGGAAATCTTTGCGCGAATCCGCCTCCTCCCGTCCCAGCGTGGAGGTCAGCCTTGCCGATGTCCGGGATCGAACCATTCCCGGTCCGGTAGGTCCGATACGTGTGCGGGTATACACGCCACTCGGGACGGGGCCTTTCCCCATCATCGTCTATTTCCATGGCGGCGGGTTTGTCGTCGGCGACCTGGATACGCAGGATGTCATCCCGCGCTCCCTCGCCGCAGGGGTGGGAAGCGTCGTGATGTCGGTCGATTACCGGCTGGCGCCTGAACATAAATTCCCGGCGGCGCCCGAAGATGCATGGGCTGCCGTACAGTGGGCGGCGGCTCATGCGGAAGAGTTGGGCGGCGATCCGTCCCGCTTGGCGGTTGCGGGGGACAGCGCGGGCGGTGTGCTGGCTTGCGTCATGGCGATCCTGGCGCGGGATGCCGGGGGGCCTCGTCTGACGGCGCAGGTCAACTGGTACGGGCCGGGCGACCATCCTTTGAGCGACAGCGAATCCACACGCGAATTCGGTGACGGGCCGGGTCTCAGGCTCTCCGACGTACATTATTTCTGGGACCTCTATCTCGAAAATGAGGCGCAATATGCCGATTTCCGCGCCAGTCCCGCGCGTGCCAGCAGCCTTGCAGACCTACCCCCTGCGTTCATCGCGACGGCGGAGTGTGACCCCGCTCGTGATGAGACCGAGGCCTATGGACATCTGCTCCGCGCGGCGGGCGTGGAGGCGGAAATCCATCGCTACGCAGGCATGACGCATGGCTTCATGGCCTATGTCGGCGCAGTCGAAGGCGCGCGGCAGTCGATGGACGACGCATGCGCTTTCCTGCGCCGTCGCTTCGGCAGCGAATCATAAGACCGCATCAACAAGGTGTTACCAATGACGGAAGAAGAACGTAAATTCAGCGGGGGCGTGGCGGTTATCACGGGCGCTGGCTCCGGCATCGGCATGGGCCTCGCCAAGCGCGCGGGGAAGGTCGGGATGACGGTCGTCGTCGCTGACCTTGTCGGTGAGCGGGCCGAGCAGGTTGCGCAGGAAATCCGTGCCGAAGGCGGCCTGGCCGAAGCGATGACTGTCGATGTGTCGCGGTATGAAGAGATAGACCGTCTGGCGGAAACGGTGTTCGCCCGCCATGGTTCGGTTCGCCTGCTGATCAACAATGCGGGCATCGAAACCATGGGTTGCTCCTGGGAGATTCCCGCTGAGCGGTGGGAAACCACGCTGAACGTCAACATCCACGGCGTGGTGCATGGGTGCAGGGCGTTCGTACCGAGGATGATCGCTAGCGGCGAGGAGTGTTGGATCGCCAATGTCGCGTCAGGCGCGGCTTTTGGGATGATGCCCGCCAACCTCGCCTATGTGATGTCCAAGCACGCGATCCAGTCCTTCAGCGAAGGCCTGTATCTGGAAATGGACTATATGAACGCGCCGATTCATGTTGCGAGCGTTCTGCCGGGCATGGTGAAGACGCGGATCTTCGACCGGGAGGCTGGCGCCGGCGAAAGCGAGGCGTCACATCCCTACAGGGACTCCATGCGGCTGCGGATGCAGGATTATGGCATGGAACTGCCGGAGGCGTGCGAGAAAATCCTCAGTCAAGTCGCCGCCAACGCATTCTGGGTCTCCACCCATCCCGACCTCCTCAAGCTCTTGATCGACACGCGGATCGAATTTCTGGGAAGCGGAAAGGCACCGGTGCTCAGCGATCAGGTCCGCCAGATGCTGCCTGAGCGATCCTGCGCTGCGTCGGCAGGTGAGTGAGTGCCGTTCGGACGAAGGGGGATTGGGATGAAAGAGCGATTGGGCGGCAAAGGGTTGATCGTGATTGGGTCCGGCACCGGCATAGGGGCGGCCACCGCGCGTCGACTGGCCGCTGAAGGTGCCCGCCTGTGTCTGGCCGACATCAATCTAGCCGCGGCGACGTCGGTGGCGGATCAGATCGCGGGCGAAGGAGGAGAGGCTTTCGCCACCTTCATCGACCTCGCCGACGAAGCGTCGGTCACCAAGGCGGTCGATGCCGCTGCTCAGCGTTTCGGCGGGCTGGACGGCGCGCATGTCAACGCGGCTGACATGCGCTGCATCATGCAGGACAGCGATGTGCTGACGGAAGAGTTGGCGGTATTCGACAGGACGTTGACGGTAAACCTGCGGGGGCATCTGCTCTGCACACGCGCCGTGCTGCCGCATCTGTTGGCTCGCGGCGGTGGCGCGATCGTTTACACCAGTTCGGCTGCTGCCGACATGGGGGATCCGCTTCGGCCGGCTTATGCAGCGTCCAAGGGCGGGCTGAACGCGTTGATGCGGCATGTCGCGTCGAAATGGGGGCGCGGTGGCGTGACGGCCAACTGCGTCGCGCCCGGATATGTGATTACGCCCGAAATGACGGAGAGTGGCGCAATGACGTCCGAACTGCTGTCCCAAATGGGCAGCCAGACGCCATCGCCGCGACTGGGTGACCCGGCCGATATAGCGGCGATGGTCGCCATGCTGTTGTCGGATGACGGGCGCTGGATGAATGGTCAGGTTTATCATGTGAACGGCGGCGCGCTGATGCGTTGATTTACCTCATTCGGGGTAAGCGTTTGCCGTCACGAGCTTTTAGCCATCGATACTGTAGCGGGGCCTCGATCGATGAAGTGGTCAGTGCGCGCTCCAATTTATCATTGATGACGACAGCGGCTGAACAAAAATTAGCAAGATAACAAAGGTTGGAAAATGGGCAGCATCTCAGATCTTGAGACAGTATTGAACGATCCATCGAATATGATGGACATTGGTACGGAACGGCTTTGGTCGATCGACTATGCCGAAGTCGAGGCATTTCAGCTTTCGACTATCGCCAGACGCTTTTCCGAACTGCGAAACCGGCTCGGCATCCTCAACAATCTCGCCGAAGATATCGGGATCACGGAAATCAGCGGCGTGGGCGACATAACCGCGCTCTGCTTCCCGCATACGACTTACAAATCCTACACCGAAAAATTCATCGAGAACAAGGAGTTCGGCAAGCTCACCAACTGGCTGTCGGCGTTCACGACGCATGATCTGAAATCGACGGACACCAGCGGCTGCCAGTCGATGGAGGAATGGATTTCGGTGCTGGAACGCGATACGCCGATCCGGCCGATGTGCTCTTCGGGCACGAGTGGGAAGATTTCCTTCTTCCCCAAAAGCACGGACGAACAGCTCTTTTCCCACTATGGCTATATGTTCGGCAACAGCGGTTTCCGAGACGAGGATGATTCCGGGCTTCAAACCGGCGAGGTTGATTTCTTCTGCCCCTGGCCGGTCGCCAGCGGTCATCATAACCTGCCGACAGCATTCCGCATCTTGCGCGACTTTCATTATGCGGGGCGTCCCGGCAAGCATGTTTACACAGTTGGCGATGGCCATTGGGACCTCGACATGCACTGGCTATCGGCGAAATTGCAGGCGGCGGCAAACCGGGGTGAGACCCTGCAGCTCGATGCAAAACAGGCGGATTTGCGTGAGCGCCTGCGCCAGGTTCGCGAGCGCGAGCTTCAAAACAAAGAGGCGGAGTGGGACGCGTTCCTGAACGAACTGGTGGTTGGTCATGCGGGCGAGAGGGTGTTCGTCATGGCGGCAGCGCCCCAGCTCTACTCCATCGCGCTGGAGGCAGAAAAGCGCGACCTGACCGTGACCCTGACCCCGGACAGCTACATTCAGGCGGGCGGCGGCTCGGGCCTGCGAGGGACAGCTTTCCCCGACGACTGGATGGACGTCGTCCGGCGCCGCATTCCTCACCGCATCAATGAGGTTTACGGCATGTCTGAGATCAATGCCGTTGCGCGCCTTTGCAGCCATGGCGAGTTCCACTTCCCGCCCTGGGTGTTCATGTCCGTTCTGGATCCCGATACGGGCGTCCCACTTGCGCGCGAGGCCGAAGTCACTGGGCGGCTGGCGCTGTTCGATCTTCTACCGCAGACTTATTGGGGCGGTTGCATTTCAGGTGACAGAGTGAAGGTGCAGTTCAGCGGCGAATGTGGCTGTGGACGCAAGGGTCCCCGGATGAGTCCTGAGATTGCGCGCTACAGCAGCCTGAAAGATGACGACAAGATCACCTGCGCGGTGTCCGCTGGCGCTTACGAGCGTGCGACGGACCTGACGTTGACCGCTTGAGCGCTCGGCAAGTGAGCAATTCCCAACTGGAAGCAGATATGTCCGATCCTATTGTGCCGCTCGTCATTCGTGGCAAAATCATAACCGACAATCTCAAGACCCATTCGACCCGGGGCGGAAAGTTCACTTTCCAGTCCCCGGATGTCACGAAATATATCGATCAGCTCGTCCTGTCCGATCCCTGGCAGCAGAATGATCTTTATCAAATCTCGCTGGATGAGATCATCGATTACTTCGTTGATCTGGGGAAGCATCTTGCGCTGGACAGTAATGTCCATGTGCAAAAGGCGCTTGAAATGAGCATCGGTACGTCCAGCTTCAGCGAAGAGATGCTCCGCTTCCAATATGGCCTGATCCCGATGCTGCTCAGCCGCGCCGCAATCGAGGAGCAGATTACCAACAGCATCGGCCGGGAATATCTGGAAGGATGGGTACCGGGCACCGCGGGTGGCCGTGATTATGCCATAAGGGCATTTGGTGCGCGGGCCGTTCACGTCATTGCGGGCAATGGATGGGTTATCGCTCTGCAGACTCTGCTTGTAAACGCCTTCACGCGCAGCGACGCCATCATCAAGATACCGTCCAACGACCTCTATTTCTGTCTTGCCGTCGTTCAGACCATGATCGAAATGGCGCCGGACCACCCCGTGACGAAGCATGTCAGCGTCGCCTACTGGAAGGGCGGGGACGAGAATGTGGAAAGGGCACTGTACCGGCCGATCAACCTTGAGAAGATCGTGGCGTGGGGTGGCTTTTCCTCCATGGAAAGCATTCGCAACTATCTCGGCCCCGGCCTCGACCTCGTGGCACTCGATCCCAAGAGCAGCGCGTCGATCATCGGGCGGGCGGCTTTCGACTCCGAAGCGTCCATGATGCACGCCGCTGAAATGGCAGCTCGCGATATCGGCTATCTGAACCAGGCCGGATGCATCAATGCCCGCACCCTCTACCTCGAATCCGGTACGGACGCTGACGGGATCAAGCGCGCCAATGATTTCGGTCGCGCGGTCTTCGACGCGATGCAGAAACTGCCTTCGCATCTCAGCAGCGCCCACCCGGCTTTCGACACAACCCTCCGCGAAGAGATAGAAGGTGTTCGCCATTCTGGCATATTCCGTGTCTTCGGCGGGCGATCGTCCGAAGGCGGGATCATCGTTTCGCAATATCCCGATGGCGTGGATTTTGCCGACAGGCTGGATTGCCGCGTGGCGAACATAATTCCGGTCGATGAAGTCGATGAGGCCGTCAACCGGCTTACCATCCACACGCAGACCATCGGCATCTATCCCGATGCGCTGAAGAGCGAGATCCGCGACAAATGCGCGCTTCGGGGAGGCCAGCGGCTCACCTCTCTTGGGACAGCGACGTTGGGCGGCTTTGGCGGCCCGCAGGACGGCATCGAACCTGTCCGGCGCATGGTCCGCTGGATACGCGATGACACGGCAATCGCCGACGCGCCCGCTGGCCATTTCGGCGCTGCCGCCTGAGTTCCGACAATATTTGATGAGGACGACTGAAAATGTCTCAACAATCAGACAATAAGGCGATCGTGGCGCGATTCTGGAGCGCCTTTTCGGACTGCCGCTTCGACGAGGCGCTCGACCTTCTGGATGATGACGCGTCATGGTGGGTCGCCGGTGATCTGCCCGGCGTTTCCGGCACCTACACCAAGGACCAATGCGGTCCGATGTTCGCCGGAATCGCTGCGGGCACTAAAGCCGGGGTGCGGGTCACGCCTGGGGTGATGACTGCGGAGGATGACCGCGTGGCCATGGAAGCGACGTCGCAGGCGGTGACGATCGACGGCATCGATTATGCCAATACTTATCATATGCTCCATGTCGTTCGCGACGGGAAGATATTGAAGGTGCGCGAGTATATGGATCCAAGCCGAATTTCGCTGGCCTTCGCTTCTTCGGTCAAGGATCAATAGCCATAGACGGCGAAGGCGCTCGCAAAGTCGTTCCCAAGCGCCGGGATCATGAATGAGTTTGGCAGCGCTGACCTGAAGATGCGCGTCATGGAGAGGATAATCGATTTGGCAGACTCATCGGCGAGGATAGCGGGACCGCAGTTGGCGGCTGGCGGACTGGAATCTGCCAAGGATCGAAAGACCGGTGCGACTTCCGGCGTCGCCGCCGGGGCGGTAGGCGGCTCCTTCGGCCTGATATTGGCAGTGTTTGCCGAAAGCATGCTTTCGCCTGCGGGCATGCATTTCGTTGCCCCATCCCTGCCGCTGATGCAGGCGGAATTCGCCGGTGTGGCGCAAGCCGATATTCTCGTGCCAATGGTCGTCACGCTGCCTGGCTTGATGATCGCCATGTGCGCGCCATTCATGGGCGCGCTTGGCGACCGTATCGGCGTCCGCCCGCTTCTGATCTGGTCGATGGTCGCTTATATGATCATCGGAATACTGCCTTACTGGCTGGAATCGCTCTATGCGATCATTGGCGTGCGTTTCCTGTTCGGCATTGCGGAATCCGCCTTGGCCGTTTGTGGGACGCCATTGATCGCTGCCGGATTCCTGGCGGGCCGCAGGCGTGCCATGATAAGTGGCCGGGTAGCCTTCATCGGTTTGTCGTCGATGTTTTTGGCGATGTGCGGCGGCTGGGCGGCCCAGTCCGGCTGGCGTACGGCCTATCTCCTCTACCTGTTTGCAGCTGTACCGTTGATGCTGGTGCTGTTCTTCGTCCCGCGTTCCCTGACCATCGTGGAATCATCGGCGGCGGGTAAGCAGCCTCGGCAGCTATGGGCGATCTATGGGCTGAACTTCGTCTATGGCACCGGGATCGCCGCTCTCTTCGTCTATTCCGCATTCCTCCTCAAGGAACTCGGAATCCACACACCCAGGCTGGCAGGCACTTTGTCAGGGGCGGCAGCGTTCACGACCGTTGCTGCCTCGCTGCTATTCCCGTTCATATCCCGGCGCGTAAGTGGGCGCGCGCTGATGATCTTGTCCTTCCTGCTCATGGCAGCGGGGTGCGCGATACTGTCCGGGGCGGATGACGCGGCTTTGGTGGGTGCGGGTCTTGTCCTGACGGCCACGGGCATGGGCCTGTTCATTCCCACTTCGACCGACATGCTGCTGCATTATTGTCTGCCCCAGTATCGAGGCCGCGCTACCGGGATCGCGATGATGGCTCTCTATCTGGGCAATTTCGTGGTGCCCTTCAGCATGACGGCGCTGACACGGTCGGGATCTTCGATCGGCCAAGGCTATGTGCTGCTGAGCGTTGTCTATGTAATTACGGCGCTGGTTGCCATGTGGCTGGCAAAAGCGGTGTTCGCCATTCCCGGCGGCAGTGGTGATCGCCCGGCCGCGCACTGATAGTCACCAAGCATAGCTTGGCGGAACAAAAGGAATTCAGAATGGATCGTCTCAAAGGCAAAGTAGCCATCGTGACTGGAGCCGGACGGATCGGCAATATCGGCCTGGCGATCTGCGAGGCTTTCCTGCGCGAAGGTGGCAAAGCGGTCATCGGCACTGATCTGCGCGCTGACGAAAGCGAAGCCATATCAGCGCGGATCAGCGATCTGAAGGCTCCGGGCCGGTTCAAACTGGTGGCGCATGACGTCACCAACCCGGGCCAGTGGGAGAGACTGGTGTCGGACGTCGTCGCCGAGTTCGGCGGGCTGGACATTTTGGTGAACAATGCCGGGATTTCCATCCATGGTGGCATCAAGAACAGCAGTCTTGAGGATGTGCGCAAAGTGATGGCCGTCAACCATGACGCCCTCTTTCTGGGCATGAAATATTGCGCGCCCGCGCTGGAAGGCTCGATCGAGCGGTTTGAGGGCGGCGGTTCGATCATCAACAATTGCTCTATGGCGAGCTACAAAACGAGCAGCCACAATATCGGCTATCATGTGTCGAAGGCGGCCGCCCGCATGCTCACCATGTGTGGGGCAGAGGAATTCGGCGCGCAACGGATACGCGTCAATTCAGTCCATCCGGGCCTGACGGTGACGCCGCTGGTCCGCGAAGGGCTTCAGGAATATACGCAGAGCGGCATGTTCTCATCCGTGGACAGCGCGATCGAGGAGATTGCCGGGCGGAACCCGCTGAAGATCGCGGGGCAGCCGGAGGATGCGGCGCACCTCTTCGTCTACCTCGCATCGGATGAGGCGCGCTTTGTAACGGGCGCAGGTTTTTGCCACGACGGCGGCTTGGGCATTCAATATTGAGGTAGCTGCGTCGGCCCACTCAGGGGCTTCCCGCTCCTGAGAAATCAAGTGTGACTTTCTCGATGCAGCCTTCACCTTCACTCCCTGCGGCCGAGCCTTCGAAATCAGGCACAGTACAAATATAGAGCGTTGATCGGCCCGAGCCGCCGAAAGTGCAGGCAAGGGCTCGCCTGCCTGGCCGCATGGGTACGCGGTGGGTCGCCCGTCCTTCCTGGTCGATGCGGAGCACGCCCGGCCCGCTGCTTACCATGCCAGCGTTGAACGAGACGGGCGCTGCCGTCCACACGGCGCCTGAATCATCAAGGCAGATACCATCCGGGATCGCGCCATCGGGCAGGGTCGCAAAAACATGCTGGTCCGAAAGCGTACCCGACGTCATGTCGATGGTGAAGGCGGACACCCGCATCGCCGAGCTTTCCGCAACATAGAGTGTCTTGCCATCCGCGCTGACCGCCACGCCGTTCGGTCCCATCATCTGCTGCGCCGCGATCGTGGACTTGCCATCGACATCCACCATCAGCAGGTCGGTCGCCTCGGGCATGCCTTGCTGCTCGCTGGCCCAGACGTCGCGGCCCGGCTGGCTCACATAGGCTCGGCCCTTCGCCGTGATCATGTCGTTCAGAACGAAGCGGCAAAGTCCGCTCAAGTCCGCATGCCCGACCGCGCCATCAGGATCGATCCGAACGATCCTGCGACCCTTTGACAGGACGGCGATCAGACCGCCATCTTCAAGGAAACCGAGCCCGCCGACGAAATCGTTCGCCGTTTCGAAAAGGATTTCAGGGGGGGTGCTGTCTTTCAACCGGTATATGCGGCCTTGGCGAATATCTGAAAAATAGAGCGATCCTTCAAACCATCGTGGGCATTCCGGTAGGTGCAAGCCTCCAAGAACGGTCTCAGGATATTGCGTCGTGATCAATCACACCTCCCTGTAGAAATGCCGTTCTGAACGACGGTCTTAAAGATTGCTGCAGCAGTGAAGTGCAATGTGCGAGATCGCCATCAAGCAGCGGCAGCGCGGGTCGAGAATCGCTTGAGCAAGACCGCAATGCATGATCTAGTTCAAACAGCGGCCCCATGAGGTCGGCGAAGAATAAAAAGATCAGGAGCGGATTGTCAATGAATGTGGTTGATAGGATCGGTGTTTCCACGGCGGGCGATGTCGGCCGGGACAACCGGCTGGTCTCGTCAATCTACCGCTCGGCACAATCTTCGACGCCCTGGTATGATGTGCTGGACGCATTGTGCGAACATTATGACCTTGCGAAGGCCGTTTCGATCTTTTCCAGAAAGGGTCAGGATAGACATTGCATGACCGTGGATGCCCGCTGCGGAACGCGTGAGGCATTCAAGCCAGACCCTGATGGAGGAGCCGATCAGCTGAAAGGGTTGGCGCAGGGCGAAGCTGCCTTCTGCCATGTTCAGGATTCGGAACAAACCGCAGGATCGTCCGCGCCAATGAACTTGCTCGGCATCGACTTTTTCATTGGCGAGGTTCTGGCGAAGCTGAGGCTCTACCGGGCAGGCGGAAGCCATTTTCTGCCCTCAGAGGCCGTGCAACTGCAGGCTTTGGCTTTCCATATTGCCGAAGCGATGAAGGTGGCCCAGCATGTTTGCCGCCTTCAGCATAACCTGTCCTTCCACGACATGGCGCTTAACCGCGTCAATGTCGGCCTCATCATAGTGGCGAGTGATGACCAGGTGGTATGGCTGAACCAACGCGCGCGGAGGATGCTGGCGGAGGGGGATGGTGTCCGCCTGATCAATAATCAGCTGCGCTGCTGCTGGCAGGCGGATACGACCAGATTGTGGGCGGCTGTGAAATCCGCGCGCGAAGATCCTGAAACGACTTACGCCGCCAGTTTGTCCCGTCCCCATGGTGAACACGACATGTCGGTCATGATAATCGCCAATCCTCAGCATGATGGACGCAATGACGGCGACCCGCCTGAAGTGGGAATATTCCTTCGGGACACCGCACAGCGCGCCACCATGGATCCCAAAGTGCTCAAGAAACTGTTCGATTTTACGCACACTGAGATACGCCTCGCCATTAGTCTGAGCGAGGGAAGCAGCCTTGAAGATGCTGCGGTGGATTTGGGCATAAAGCTCGCCACGGTACGCGTGCACTTGCGTTCGATGTTCGGCAAGGTGGGCGTGCATCGCCAGTCTGAACTGATCCGCCGTATTCTTGTCTGATATGTTTGAGCTTTGATTTCAAGGTTCCGCGTGGGGCATCATCCTCCATGCCTGGATGGGCGAGGGATGCGATTTCCTCTTCATCGCAAGGTTCCCCGCATTTTACCTAAAATAGGGTAAGCGGCCGCATTCCTTATTTTCTAAGACAATCCGACCTGGCTTGGGGTGTTCTTCTTCATATCACAAGATGCCGGCTTCGTGTCGGCGGTAAGCCTCTGCAAGCAACGCCATGCTCATTGCGTACAATAAGACTAATTAGAATATAGAGGGGATAGGTCCTTGAAGCATCTTCTTCAAATCCGCCATTTCATGATGGCAGGCAGCGTCCTGGCCATGACCACACCCGCGTTGGCGCAGGAGAGTGGCCCGCAGCAGGAAGTCGGGCTCAACGACATTGTCGTCACTGCACAGCGGCGCGAAGAGAGCCTGCAGAGCGTGCCGGTTGCAGTGACGGCGTTCGGCACCGAACAGCTTGAGCAGTTGCGTATCACCAACGCGCGAAGGCTCGACGCTCTGGCGCCGGGCCTGCAGGTCACGACCCGCGGCCAGCAGTCGAGCGTCACAGTCGCGATCCGGGGCATTACGTCGGGCGTCGCGAATAATTCTGTCGATCCCAAGGTCGGCATCTATGTCGACGGCGTTTATGTCGGGCGGTCCGTCGGTTCGCTTTTCGACCTGGCCGATATTCAACGCGTAGAGGTGCTTCGCGGTCCACAGGGAACCTTGTTCGGTCGCAACGCCACCAGCGGCGCCCTCAACATCACCACGGCTGATCCAAAGGGCGAATGGGGCGTGAATGCCAACCTGTCCTACGGCAATTACAACGCATTCCGGGGTAAGGTCACCCTCGATCTTCCGTCATTCGGACCTTTCTCTGCCAGACTTTCCTATCTGCACGATCAGATTGACGGCGATGTCGAAAATCTTCTCGCAGGGCGGACGATCGATCTGAGATTGCGCGAGCCGAGTTTCGGGGTCTTCCGCTACGGCAAAGATCTCGGCATGACGAACGTCGATGGTGTACAGGCCAGCGTTAAGGGCGACTTTGGCGACTTGGTCGCGACCTATCGCTTCGACTATACCGACAGCCAGTCTTTGGGCCGCGCGATCCAGACTTTTGGCGTGATACCGGATTCGACAGGAGCCTTGCTGTCAGGGATTATCGCGTTCCAGCCTCTATTTGGAGGCATCACTAATATTTCGTCGCGCCGCCTTGATGCAGTGGCCAATGCCAGCAGCAAGGAGCATGTCATAACCCAAGGGCACAGCCTTACCTTGGCGCTTCAGGCGACAGACAATTTTTCTGTGAAGAGCATTTCCGCATATCGTGAGCTGGAACAGAAACCCTATATCTACGACCTTGGCGGAACCGGCGGCAACCGCTTCACCCTTGCGCAACTTAGTGCGCTGCTGGGGCGCAACGTCGCGGGCGTGCTGGACCCGGCTAATGCGCCCGGCCCCAATGACAGCTTCTTCTCTCTGCTCACTGCCCGTACTACGCAGCAGAAGCAGTTCAGCCAGGAACTGCAGTTTCAGCTAACTACCGACTTGTTCGATCTCACGGCAGGCCTATTTTATTTCCATGAAAAGTCACCGGCGAAGGACGTGTTGGGAACCTTTCAGCCGGTTGAGGATGGCGTCGTCATTCCGCTTCCCGGACTGGACGGCCCGTTCGGCAATGGCTTGACCAGCACCGTTGCCGTCAACGACTCCATGGCAGGCTATGGCCAGCTGACATGGCACATAACCCCTACCTTCGATCTGACCGGCGGCCTGCGTTATACCATCGACGACCGCGAACTCGACATCAAGGCGATCACCGGCGGGCAGGGCGGCAGTCTGGGCGTTGGGCGGTATAAGGCCTCTTTTGAGAAGCTGAACTACACCGCGATTGCAAACTGGCGCCCATCTAGCAGGCTTACTGCCTATGGCAAGGTCGCCACAGGATATGTCTCTGGCGGCATATTGAGCGGCATTCCGTACGAACCTGAAACGCTGCAATCATTCGAAGTCGGACTGAAGACGATTCTTTTCGACAACAAGATGCGGGCGAACATCGCAGCCTTCCATAATAAATACCGTGGCTTGCAGGTGCAGCAGTTCGTCAATGGACGGCAGCGGTTCGACAATGCAGGAAAGGCAACGATCAAGGGCATTGAGGTCGAGACCGAAATCGCACCGTTCCCCGGCCTCACCCTAAGTGGGAATGCGAGCTATACCGATTTCGACTATCAGGAGTTCATCATAAATGGCGTGGACATCGCGGATGAATCTCGACCGGTGTTCTTTTCAAAATGGACTGCCAGAGGATCTGTGAACTATTCCGCGCCGGAGTTCGCAAATGGCAGCTATATCAATGCCCGTGTCGACGCGACATATAAGAGCAAGCATTATTTCTTGCAGCGCCCGATCCGCGAGGCTGCAACCGGTGCGATCTCAACTCTTGAACAATATGACGGCGTGCCCGCCCGGACGGTAGTGGACGCCAGGCTGGGATTGATGGATGTCCCAGTCGGAGGGGGCAAGGTGAGCTTGTCGGCATTTGGCCAGAACATCTTCAACAAGCGCTTCAATCCCTATGGCGTCTCCGTGCTTCAGTTGGTCACAGCCTATGATCGGGGGCGGACCTATGGTGTAGAACTCGGAGCAAAATTCTAAGACGGGGGATGTGATACGCTTTGGTGACTTTTTGAGGAAGGCAGGTTCACTGGGGCGATGAATAGGACAATGTGTTCCGGTTATAATTTTGACCAACTAACACATTTTTCGAGATCGGAAGGCTTCAACCGCGATGGAGAGGATTTTCACTTATCGGGTACCTCATTTGACTGTTCATATTATATGGATAGCAAATTCGGCGCCAGACTGTGGAGAGGCATCCGTCTGCTCATATCTCGTAAGGAGTGGTGCACCGTCCGCTGCACCTCCTCTAACCACTTATCTCGCGTACTATGGGTGTAGACCATGAGCGGCCGTCTCGGCGAAATGGCGGACTACACCGAGCGAAGGATCGAAATCTCCCAGTGATTTGAGTGCCCATCTTTGTCGTCTGTGGGGCACCATCGCCTTGGCTTTATGGGCCGGGATCCCCCACTGAAAGCGCTTTGAGATGGGTCCGCCGTGGGTTCCCTGTGGGAGGCACTCTGGGCTTATGATTCGGCAGATTCAAGGGAACGGGCGTCAATCCGAATGCCCTAACACTGCGCGAGAAATTCGTTTGTGGATCAAAAAAGCAATGCGAACCCGCCGATGACCATACCTGAGATGGCCGCAAAACTTACCACCAGATCGACCATGCCAGAACCCATGAGGTGACCGAAGCCCCGATAGGTCTCAACACCATATTGGTCTGTGCGGGCGAAACTCCGCTTGTTTCGCCATACAATGGCCGCGATTGATAGGCCTATCAATAGCCGTGGCTTGAAATTGCCGCCCATGGGATGGAACAGCGTCGGTGGAATTAAGAAGACATAGAAAAGTACGACAATAGCCGCCCCTATGCCGAACATCGGTGTGGTCCATAGCGCGGGACTAGGGTTTTGGGCAGTCGCTGCCGCTACAGCATCGCTGGCCACTGTCTGACTTTTCGGCCCGATCGGATAGACATCGATCGCACGACCCTCAACTATCTGGAAATCGACACGTTCGCTCGCCGAGGGGGCAAGGGAGCCGCGCCAATCTGTAGGGTCAAAGCGATAGCGGGTGCCGTCCTCGCCGGAGATTGCACCACCGTAAGCATCGCTGAAGCCGAGGATTTCACCCTTCACGCTGTACCCCGCTTAATCTCCTCAGTCCCTCGTCATCTCCAGAGCAGCAGATTTCCCGCGTTGGACTAGCAACTGGAATGGCGCGCGACTTACTCCTAATTCCGTTGTCTTGCACATGGTAAGTAATTTGCTGATTCGCGCAAGCAGGACAAAGGTATTATCCCCAAGGCGTTAAGCACCGGCATACGTCAACCGAGTAATACGTTTACCTATGCGTCCGCAAGATTGAAGGGATGGCCGTTAATTCAAGCCACACCATTTCTTGTATTTTTTGCCTGATCCGCAGGGCAGGGATCATTCCGACCTACCTTTCCGCCTTTCGCTGCCAAAGGCCGATTCTGATCATTTTCCAGCCGCCATTCATGCAGCATCTGAACCCAAATGGGGATCAGGTCTGGTGCTTCCCGGTCCCAGCGGTCCTCTTCTCCCTCGGTCAACTCATGTCGACCATCTGCGAATGCTGCAAGCTCGGTGATTCCGGCAATCGCTGCCTTTGGCCCTTCATCATCGTTTGCGCGTATGCGCTTCCAGCCGCGAGGGGCGAGTTCCATGGCCTTTGAGAAGCCTTCAACCGCTCAAAATCCGCCATCTTATATAGAACAGGCGAATACAAACGCCTACCTGACAACACCGCAGCCTATCAAGGCAGCGCTGCCGCACGCAAACGGAATGCTGCGCCGCCGCCATCCTTGCGATGGAGGCGAAGCTGCAATAAGTGTTGGATACGGAACATGACGTGCCGGGCACTCGCCCCCCTCAGCCGATCCGAGGGAGAAGCAGGAGGCCGGTCGTGTGCCCTGCGAGGAGAGCCCATGAGCACAACGGAACGTCTGTCGTTCGCAAGCCATGTCGCGGCTGATCATATCCAGGCGCTGCTGGAAAAGGCCCACAGCCTCGACATCGACACTACCGCTCTTCTCCGTCAGTGCAAATTATCCTTCGACCTTGCCCATCTCAAGGACGCCAGCGTTTCAGGCCTGCCCCTTCACCAGTTCGTCAAACTTCGGCAGATCTGCATCGTGGCGATCCGCGCCAAACTCGCATCCCCCCAGCGTCCGGCTATGCAGTTCCACGAATTTCAGCTTATGTGCCACGCCGTCATCAGCAGCACGGTCCTGAACGAAGCCATCGAACGTATCCTCACCTTCAGCACATTGGCGGCGGACCGTTTCGGCTCGGCGGGACTGAGCGTGGAAGGGGACGAAGCCTGTTTCCAAATCGGGCTGGGGCCGCTCGAACAATGCTGGGAGGAATTTTTTTCGGTCAACGCGCTGATGCTGTTCAGCGGGCTGTTCGGCTGGCTGATCGGCGAACCGCTCCGCTGCACCTATATGGTGCGTCATCACGCTACCCGCGAGAGCGATGCGCTGTCCAGCACGTTCAACATCAGGCCCCGCCATGACGCCTCTGCTAACGCCATCCTGTTCCCCGCTTGCCAACTCAAACTGCCGATCGTCCGCTCCAATGTGCAACTCCATGACTTCCTGAAGGGCTTTCCGGACAATCTGATCGTCACGGAAAGCGTGGAGGCGGATCTGGGGGAACGGATCGCGGCCATCTATCGCTCTGCCCTGCATCGTGGCCAGCATGTTCCCACAACCGGCGAGCTGGCGCGCGCCCTGGGCGTGAGCGAGGCGACCTTGCGGCGCCGACTGGTGCACGAGAACGGCGCCTTTCAAGATATCAAGGACCAGGTGCGCACGGAGATCGCGCAAGAATTCCTGGCGACCGGCCAGGCGAGCATCGATCGCATTGCCTATCAACTCGACTATTCCTCCAGCCGCGCCTTTGCGCGTGCCTTCCAGCGCTGCACCGGCCTGTCTCCGACCATGTTCCGCAAGCGCGCCACTAGCGGTAAGACCACCCCGGCGGCACAGACCCGCTGACCCAGCGCCCTAGAGCGCGCTGCGTTTAATCGGACGCAGGTCGCGCGCTCTAGTTTTCTGTTATCGCATCCTTTTAAGCGCAAAACCGGTTCCCACTTTTGCGCA
>LLBZ010017527.1_pt14 | contig 21629 bp, 19 predicted proteins | sample 1489421 | NCBI WGS metagenome assembly LLBZ01 (sample SAMN04092657, study PRJNA295927) | soil metagenome | biome: Soil prokaryotic community; feature: Bulk soil; isolation source: soil from tomato rhizosphere | host: tomato cultivar Moneymaker | place: South Korea | collected 2011-11-01 | reverse complement strand
AAAGCAAAAGCTTTAAAACAATTTGTAGAGCCTATGATTACTAAGTCTAAAGAAGATACAACCCATAACAGACGTATTGTTATGGCGAAGTTAAGACAAAAAGATGCCGTAGCAGAATTGTTTAGAGATGTAGCGGCTAAAGTTGCTAATCGTCCAGGAGGTTACACAAGAATTATTAAACTTGGAAACCGTTTAGGTGATAATGCCGATATGGCAATGATTGAGCTTGTAGATTATAATGAGCTTTACAATGCTGGCAAGCCAGAGAAGAAAACAACACGTAGAAGTAGAAGAGGCGGATCAAAACCTGCAGATGCTCCGGTTGTTGAACCTAAGGCAACAAAAGAAGAGGAAGAATAAATGTTAATAAGCATTTAAAATATAAAGGATAAACTATTTTAGTTTATCCTTTTTTTTTAGCAATTTTGCAAAACTTTGTTCCCACACAGTCGGGAATCTCATATAAATCAGAATGAAATATCAAAAACGACAAAAAGCCATCATTCTTTTAGCAGATGGCACCATTTTTTACGGAAAAGCAGTAGGAAACAAACAAGGAACAGCATTTGGTGAAGTATGTTTCAATACTGGAATGACTGGTTACCAAGAAATTTTTACAGACCCATCTTATTTCGGTCAGTTAATGGTAGCAACCAATGCGCATATTGGAAATTATGGGGTTAATGATGAAGAAATAGAATCCGATTCTATTAAAATAGCTGGATTAATATGTAAAAATTTTAGTTATGATTATTCTCGTGAAGCAGCCGACGGTTCGTTAGAGGATTTTTTAAACAAAAACAATCTATTAGCTATATCGGATGTAGATACCCGAGCTTTGGTAAGCTATATAAGAGATAACGGTGCCATGAATGCTGTTATTTCTACAGATGTTGATAATATAGAAGGCCTTAAAAAGCAGCTTGCCGATGTGCCTGATATGGAAGGCTTAGAATTAGCATCAAAAGTGTCTACTAAAGAACCTTACTATTTTGGAGATGCTAATGCCACTTATAAAATAGCAGCTTTGGACATCGGTATTAAAAAGAATATCCTTCGCAACATAGCAAAAAGAGATGCTTATATAAAAGTGTTTCCTTATAACGCTAAGTTTGAAGATTTAGAGGCTTTTAAACCAGATGGCTACTTTTTATCCAACGGGCCTGGCGATCCCCAACCTTTGGTTGAAGCGCAAACCTTAGCGAAAGAAATTATTAAAAGGGATTTACCATTATTTGGTATTTGTTTAGGACATCAAGTGATAGCGCTGGCAAATGGTGTTTCAACTTATAAAATGCATAATGGACACCGCGGAATTAATCACCCGGTAAAAAATATAAACACAGGAAAAGGTGAAATAACATCTCAAAATCATGGCTTTGCCGTGAATAGAGAAGAAGCAGAGGCACATCCAGATTTACAAGTGACGCATGTACATCTAAACGACCACACGGTTGCAGGATTAGCTATGAAAAGCAAAAATTGTTTTTCTGTACAATACCATCCAGAAGCCAGTCCAGGCCCGCATGATTCGTCATACCTTTTTGATCAGTTTATAGAGAATATAAAAAATAAGTAGTACGAAATCCTCAAAAAGATATAATTTTTTTTGAGGATTTTGTTTACTAAAACGTTATAGACGCTTTTTTGAATATTTCTGAAAGAACATCTCAAAATAAACAAGATTTAAGCGTAAATTTGAAATATTAAAAGTTTAAAAAATAACCAATTATGAGTGTAATAATTAATATCCATGCTAGACAAATTTTAGATTCTAGAGGGAATCCTACTGTTGAAGTAGATGTTGTAACCGAAAATGATATTTTAGGAAGAGCTGCAGTACCATCAGGAGCATCAACAGGAGAACATGAAGCTGTAGAACTACGCGATGGTGGTAAAGCATATATGGGTAAAGGTGTTTTAAAAGCTGTAGATAATGTAAATTCTATTATCGCTCCTGAATTATTGGGCGTTTCAGTTTTTGAACAAAATTTGATCGATCAAATTATGATAGATTTAGATGGCACCAAAAATAAATCAAAATTAGGAGCTAACGCTATTTTAGGTGTTTCTTTAGCGGTTGCAAAAGCAGCAGCAAATGAACTTAATATGCCTTTATATCGTTATGTTGGTGGTGTTTCTGCAAATACACTTCCTGTACCAATGATGAATATCATCAACGGTGGTTCGCATAGCGACGCGCCTATTGCATTTCAAGAGTTTATGATTATGCCTGTTAAAGCTAAAAGCTTCACACACGCTATGCAAATGGGAACTGAGATTTTCCATAATCTTAAAAAAGTATTACACGACAGAGGATTAAGTACTGCAGTAGGTGATGAGGGTGGTTTTGCACCAACTTTAGCCGGAGGTACCGAAGATGCTTTAGATTCTATTAAAGTTGCTGTTGAGAAAGCGGGATATACTTTTGGAGGCGATATAATGATTGCTTTAGATTGTGCTGCGGCAGAATTTTATGTAAACGGAAAATACGATTACACCAAGTTTGAAGGCGAAACAGGTAAAGTAAGAACATCGGCTGAACAAGCAGAGTATTTAGCTGAATTAGCTGCTAAATACCCAATCATCTCTATTGAAGATGGTATGGACGAAAACGACTGGGAAGGTTGGAAATTACTAACCGATAAAATTGGTGATAAAGTACAATTGGTAGGAGATGATTTATTTGTAACCAATGTAGAACGTTTATCAAGAGGTATTGAGCAAGGTATTGCAAACTCCATATTAATTAAAGTAAATCAAATTGGTTCGCTAACCGAAACCATTGCAGCTGTAAATATGGCTAAAAATGCAGGTTATACATCGGTAATGTCTCACCGTTCTGGTGAAACTGAAGATAATACGATAGCCGATTTAGCAGTGGCTTTAAACTGTGGTCAGATAAAAACAGGTTCTGCGTCTCGTAGCGACCGTATGGCTAAGTACAACCAATTACTTCGTATTGAAGAACAATTAGGTGAAGTAGCTTATTTTCCACAGGAAAAAGCATTCAAAATAAAATAAGAAAATTAATTTTTTTTAAAAAGCGGTTATTATTTTAATAATCGCTTTTTTTTTTGCATTAATTTCAAACAATTTGTTAAATGATTAAATCTTTGCTTTCAACACTTCTATTAATAAGGGGATATTTCGTAAATTAGCAATCCAATTTAAGAATTAAAAAATCATTCACATTTATGGCAAATACTGCGACCATTGAAGTCAACGGAAAAAAAATAGAGCTTCCTGTAATAGAAGGAACAGAAAAGGAACTAGCTATTGATATTTCAAATTTTAGAAGCGCATCAGAAGGTGTAATTACCATTGATCCGGGGTATAAAAATACAGGTTCTTGCGAGAGTGCTATTACGTTTTTGGATGGTGAAAAAGGCATTTTAAGATACAGAGGATATTCTATTGAAGAGTTGGCTGAAAAAGCCGATTTTTTAGAAGTTGCTTACCTTTTGATTTTTGGAGAACTTCCAACTAAAGAGCAAAACGAAAAGTTTCATAACGATATAAAAGCACAATCGGTAGTAGATGAAGATGTGAAAAAAATTGTAGAAGCATTTCCGAAATCTGCTCACCCAATGGGGGTTATTTCTTCATTAACCAGTGCATTAACAGCATTTAACCCTTCTTCAGTAAATGTAAATTCTGAGGCAGATATGTACAAATCTGTGGTGAAAATAATGGGTAAATTTCCAGTGTTGGTAGCTTGGACTTATCGTAAAAAATTAGGATTGCCATTAGATTACGGAGACGATTCTTTAGGTTATGTAGAAAATATTTTAAAAATGATGTTTAAAAAACCAAATGGTGATTATAAACAAAACAAAATATTAGTTGATGCTTTAGATAAATTATTGATTTTACATGCCGACCACGAACAAAACTGTTCTACATCTACCGTTAGAATTGTAGGTTCATCGCACGCAGGTTTATTCGCTTCACTATCTGCTGGTATTTCAGCACTTTGGGGACCACTTCATGGTGGTGCTAACCAAGCTGTATTAGAAATGCTTGAAGCCATAAAAGAAGATGGAGGTGATACTAAAAAGTATATGGCTAAAGCGAAAGACAAGGAAGATCCATTCCGTTTAATGGGCTTTGGTCACCGTGTTTACAAAAACTTTGATCCACGTGCTAAGATCATTAAAAAAGCTGCGGATGAAGTATTAAGTGATTTAGGTGTCGAAGATCCTATTTTGGATATAGCTAAAGGACTTGAAAAAGAAGCCTTGGAAGACAAATATTTTGTAGATAGAAAATTATATCCTAATGTCGATTTCTACTCAGGAATCATATATAGAGGTATGGGCATACCAACCGATATGTTTACCGTGATGTTTGCATTAGGACGTTTGCCAGGTTGGATTGCACAATGGCGTGAAATGCGTTTACGCAAAGAGCCAATTGGAAGGCCAAGACAAATTTATACAGGAGCTACCGAAAGGTCTTTTGTACCCATAGAAAAAAGATAATTTTTAGTGTAAAAAAATAAGAAGCTCCATGACTAAACATTGTGGAGCTTTTTTATATTTACACCATGCTAGAACTCAATATAAAAAACGAAATCTCAAGGTTAAGAGCCGTTATTTTAGGAACTGCCGAAAGTAACGGTCCCATACCACGTGTAGAGGATTGTTATGATCCTAAAAGCATCGAACATGTATTGGCTGGCACATATCCTCAAGAAGCTGATATGATTCTAGAAATGGATGCTGTGGCAGCCGTTTTTAAAAAGTATGATGTTCAGGTTTTTAGACCTCAAGTTATTAAAGATTGTAACCAGATATTTTCGCGTGACATTGCCTTTGTTATTGAAGACAAAATTATTAGAGCTAATATTTTGCCAAACAGAGAACCTGAAATTGAAGCCATTCGCTATGTTTGGAATCAAGTTGATAGAAAAAACCGTATTGTATTACCACCAGAATGTCATGTAGAAGGAGGTGATGTGGTACCTTGGAATGATTATATTTTTATTGGGACCTATTCTGGTGAAGATTATCCTGAATTAATAACAGCCCGTACCAATATGGATGCGGTTATTGCCATACAAGAATTGTTTCCGGAGAAAACGGTCAAGTCGTTCGAACTTAGAAAATCCAACACCAATGCCAAAGAAAATGCCCTGCATTTAGATTGCTGTTTTCAACCTTTAGGCAAAGGAAAAGCCATCATACATAGAAATGGGTTTTTAATAGAACGTGAGTATAATTGGCTGGTTAATTTCTTTGGAAAAGAGAATGTTTTTGAAATTACCAAACAAGAAATGTATGATATGAACAGTAATATTTTTTCAATTTCTGAAGATGTTATCATCTCAGAAAAAAACTTTACACGACTAAACACATGGTTGCGCCAACAAGGGTTTACGGTTGAAGAAGTACCTTATGCAGAAATTTCAAAACAGGAAGGCTTGTTGCGTTGTACCACCATGCCTTTAATTAGGGATTGATTTTAAATTAATTTGTAACAATAATTTTTTGAACAGAGCTTCTGTTCATGTAATTAATCGCTACAAAATATATCCCAGCATTTAAATTATTACAATTAATTTCTAATTCATGGGTACCTGTATTTTTAAAACCTTCAAAAATAGTCGCTATTTCTTCTCCATAGACATTAATCAATTTAATAGAAACTTTTGAAGATTCTGCTAGTTGGTATTTCAATAGGCCAAATGATAGGATAGGGTTGGGGAAAATTTGACTCATCGATTGATTGTCTTCAGCATTTTTTACATTTAAATTTTGTCCAATCTCCATAAAATCTTCAGGATTAAGTGCATCATGAGTTACTTTTACAGAATGGATAGCTCCTTTAAACCATGAAACCTGATTCATTCGAACACCTAATGAGGTTTGTCCAGAATTTACAACTTGATAATTTACGGTGCCTTCCAGCTCTTTTTCTCCATTAACATAATGCACCATGCCGCCATCTTTAAACACTAAAGCTGCGTGCACCCATTCATTCAAATTGTGAGCATAGGCGTAATCTAATAATGCTTGACTAGAACTTCCCGATTTTATAAACGTATCAAGGCTCCAGTTCATATGGTCGTTATTTCGCAATTCTATAAGTATTCTATTATTGTCGTCTTGCTGTAAATGAAGAAACCGCTGTTCTATACCTCCGCCAGTATAAGGTTTAAAAATAATTTCAATAGTAAATGCAGTTGCTCCAGCTACAGGATTGTTGTTTACAATTAAGCCATCACCAATACCATTAAATTCAACAACATCGCCTATTTCCGTATTTATGATCTTAGGGTTTCCAATAACCTGTACATTATTTTCGCCAATTTGGGAAAGATTATCAACACGCCAAAATTTAATATCAGCTTGAGCCTGTATGATTAATGAGGTCATACATATTAAAATTAATAAAATAGTTTTTTTCATTTTAATTTTTTAGATGCAAAGAGAAAATTTAAAAACGCTTAAATATAAAGGTAGAATAGTAAATTGGTTATTAACGAAGTTATTATTTTTTTTAACATAAAAGCAATGATAGTAATCTGAGTTCATTATATAAATAGTTATACTTTTGTAATATAAATTATGTTATGCAACAGACTACAAACACCATTTTAATGATTCGCCCTATAAATTTTAGGATGAACGAACAAACGGCGGTAAACAACTATTACCAAAAAGTAATAGATACTATATTGCCACAAACGGTTAATGCCAAAGCGCAACAAGAGTTTGATGGCTTTGTTGAAAAGCTTCGTGGAGTTGGTGTAAATGTCATTGTGGTGAATGATACTAATGAATTTGATACGCCCGATGCTATTTTTCCAAACAATTGGGTGTCGTTTCACGAAAATGGCAATGTTGGTTTGTACCCTATGTTTGCAGAAAACAGACGTTTGGAACGTAATGAAGATGTGCTTGAAGCTGTCGAAAATGCAGGCTTTGTTATTAAAAATATTTTTGACTACACAGATGCAGAGGAAGAAGGTGTGTTTCTTGAAGGCACTGGAAGTGTATTGCTGGACAGGGTAAACAGAAAAGCCTATTGTGCCTTGTCTCCCAGAGCTGACGAAGAGTTGTTTATTGAATTTTGTGAAGATTTTGAATACATGCCCGTTATTTTTACGGCAAACCAAACCGTAAATGGGCAACGAAAAGCCATTTACCATACCAATGTTATGATGTGTGTGGGGGAAACCTTTGCGGTTATTTGTTTAAGTAGTATTGATGATAAAAAAGAGCGTAAGAATGTCATTGACCATTTAAAGCAAGATGGTAAAGACATCATTGATATTACCGAAGCACAGGTCAATAATTTTGCTGGTAATATGTTACAAGTTAAGGGAGCTAATGATGAGCGGTATTTAGTGATGAGCCAAGCAGCTTACGATTCTTTAACTGCAAGTCAAATAGAAAGGCTTAAAAAACATACCAATATACTTTCCAGTTCTTTGGATATTATTGAAGCTTGTGGTGGTGGAAGTGCACGCTGTATGATAGCTGAAGTGTTTTTGCCTAAAGCTTAGAGCCTGTTTAAATTTGTATCAATTGGATCTTCTATACCCCTTTTTGCGCCAAATTTCGTTGAAACCTCATCAAATGGCCCTGCCATTATCTTCGATTTCGCCTCATTTTGCATCAAAAATGAGCTATAGAAGATCCAATTGATACAAATTTAAACAGGCTCTTAATTTGAATTGAAACTGGGTTTGCGTTAGGGATGGCAGTGAAAATCCTTTTTGAGAGACACGAACAAAAAGATTGCAACGAACAGCCCGACCCTTGGGTAACGCCCAAATAAACACTACGACGGTCTAGATTTTGGTAATTGCACGTAAAAGGTACTACCAACATTAACGGTACTTTCTACCCAAATTTTACCATTGTTTAATTCTACCAGTTCTTTACAAATTGATAACCCTAAACCTGTGCCTTTTTCGTTATTGGTGCCTACGGTAGTAAACGAGCTGCTTTTAAATAATTTGTCTATATTTTGTTTAGAAATACCAACCCCTGTATCGGCAATGCTAATAATACAGCTACCGTTACTTATGTGGTTTGAAATGGTAATGGTGTCGCCATTTTTACAAAATTTTAAAGCATTGGCAAGCAAATTTTGTATAACTATCTCAAACATACTTCTATCGGCATAGGCAAAATCGCGTAGCGAATGGTCTATTAATTTGATGCCTTTACTTTCCATGCGTTGTTCTATAAGCCTTATTTTTTCCTCAAAAACCTCCTGAACATCGAACAATGTTGGTTTGGGTTCTAATGATTGCATTTGTGATTTAGACCAATTTAATAAGTTAAATAGCAACAACGAGGCATTGTTGGCGTTTTCACTTAGTTCTGGAATTAAATTATCGAATTCTTCTCTAGATAAAGAACCATCCTTTAATAAATCTATAAAGCCATTTATTGAAGAAAGCGAGTCTTTTAAATCATGCGATACAATTGAAAACAATTTATCCTTTACATTATTAACGTTTTCTAAATGCTTGGTTTGCTCTTGAAAGGCTTCGTTTTGTAATTCAATTTTAAGATTTTTTTCTTCTAATTCTTGAGTGTATTTTATGTTATTATTTCGCTTTAAATAAATTAATATTAAAAAGGTAGAAACAATGGCAAGTGCTGCTAAAAGTCCGTAAAAAATCAATTTGAACTTATCTGATTTTTCATTTAAACCAATATAGGAATTGCTGGTGTCAGTTTCAGTAAGGTTGTTTGTCAACTCTTTTTCAAAATCTGGATTGAAGTCTAATTGAATCGAATCTGGATGTTTTGAATTATTGGAGTTATTTAGGCTGCTTTTTAAATTATAATACTCACGTTGCCACATAAAAGCGCTTTCAAATTTGTTTTTTGTAGAGTCTAAGGCAATCATTAATTTATAATATTTAAGTAACTCCGGTTTGTTATTAATGCTTTTGGCAATAACACCCGCCTCATAAAGTTGCTGTTCGGCTAAAACTAATCGGTTGGTTTGTAAATTTAATTCTCCAAGACTATTTAAAGCCAATAATATGCCTTCTTGATTATTAAGCTTTCTGTTAATATTTAAACCGACAATTAAGTATTGAGATGCTTTTTCGTAATCGTTGAATTTTAAGTATTCGGCACCTAGTTTTGGATAAATAATAGCTTGTAGAGAGTCTATATTTGTCGTTTTACCATCCAAAATCTTTTGGTAATATTCAATAGCTTTTCTGTTTTCGTTTTTAGATGAATATAGTTCCGCTAACTGGTGGTACGATTGCGTAAGTGCAGTATTATCGTTTAATTGTGTTTGAACTTCTACAGCTTTTAAGTTAAATGCTATAGCTCTATCAATGGCATCTATATTTTGATATGCTTTTGCTAAATTGCTATAAGCCAAACTAAGGTCTTTTTTAAGATTTTGTTTTTCTAATTCTTTAATGGCTGACAGCGAATATTGTAATCCTTTGGAATAATTACCACGTTTAATTTCTATAAAGCCAATACTGTTGTTAACTTTTGCAATCCCGAGGGCATCATTTAAATGTTTAAATAGTTCTTTAGCTTTTTCATAGCCACTTATGGCATTAATATAGTCTCCTTTTTGAGCGTAAATAAGCGATTTAAAATAGGTTGTTTCGGCAATGCCTTTTGTGTAATTTAGATTGGTTGAAAGTTTTTCGCTTTCAATAGTATATTTTAAAGCCTTATCATAATCCTCAATCTCATAAAGTGATTTAATAAGCTTTAAAGAGGTTTTTATTTTTAAAGAATCTTGGGTTTCATAAGCAAGTTGTATGTAAAGACTATCCAACTCTTTGGTTTGAGAGAAACCTAAGAATACAGATAAAAGAATAATTAAAATAATTATTTTCCTCATACTAGCATTATATTACAACAAGTAATAAAACCATAATTAAGTATGTCTTATTTGAGGGAAATAAGTATTACCTATTAAGCTGTAATGTTTTTTAGTTGGTTAAAAAAAATCCGTTGAATGGATGATTAATAGCTTTACTTAACAAAAGTTAGAAAAAGCATCATCAAAATCTAATTTCTGCGTTTTTCTACCAATAAATTAGATAAAAGGATATACCAAAAAGAGGCAAAAATCCGACGAATAGATTAACGGCAAAAATCATGGAAAAAGAGCACTTTTATCGACAAAATGCACATCTATTTTAATGGCTTTTTTGAAGGTTTTTGATGATGCATTTTACTTGGATGGTAGGAACTATTTACCTTGTTTTTAATAAACCAAATTTTGCAATAATCCTTTAATAAAAGTTTTATCTTTGCTCTCCTAAAAAACACACTATTAATGAGCCTTCAAGAAACTTTATCAAACCAAGTAAAACAAGCCGTTTTAGCATCTTTTAATATGCAATTGGAATCGGTGGAATTTCAAGCCACGAGAAAAGAATTTGCGGGAGATATTACCGTGGTAATATTCCCCATGTTGCGTTTTATTAAAGGAAATCCAGTTCAAATTGGCGAAACCATTGGTAATTATTTAGTGGAAAAAGTTGTAGAGGTTAAGGCATTTAATGTTGTAAAAGGGTTTTTAAACATTGAAATTAGCGATGCTTATTATTTAAACTTTTTTAATAGTATTAAAGATGAAAAAACCTATGGTTTTGTATCACCAGAAGCAGACGATAAAGCTATTATGGTTGAATATTCGTCGCCAAATACCAACAAACCCTTGCATTTAGGACATGTTCGAAACAACCTTTTAGGGTATAGTGTCGCTGAAATTTTAAAAGCATCAGGTAAAAAAGTTTATAAAACGCAAATTATAAACGACCGAGGCATTCATATTTGTAAAAGCATGTTGGCTTGGAAGCTTTTTGGTAACGGAGAAACTCCAAAAAGTACTGGTTTAAAAGGCGATAAATTGGTAGGTAATTATTATGTGAAGTTTGACCAAGAATATAAGAAAGAGATAGAAATGCTAAAAGCTTCTGGTAAAACTGAGGATGAAGCCAAAAAAAGCGCCCCACTTTTGTTGGAAGCTCAAAACATGCTTCAAGAATGGGAAGCTGGCGATGAAGAAACCGTAGCGCTTTGGAAAAAAATGAATGGTTGGGTATATGATGGTTTCGCCGAAACTTATAAAAATTTAGGCGTTGATTTTGATACCCTATATTACGAAAGTGATACCTACTTATTAGGGAAGGAATTTGTTGCCGAAGGCTTAAGGTCGGGTGTGTTTATACAAGAAACTGATGGTTCGGTTTGGTGCGATTTAACCGAAGATGGCTTGGATAAAAAAATAGTGCAACGTTCAGACGGCACAGCCGTTTATATGACGCAAGATATCGGTACAGCTATACAACGAATTAAAGATTTTCCAGATGTAGGCGGTATGGTTTATACCGTGGGTAACGAGCAAGATTACCATTTCCAAGTACTGTTCTTAATTTTGAAAAAGTTAGGGTTTGAATGGGCTAAAAACCTATATCATTTAAGTTACGGTATGGTTGATTTACCTAGTGGAAAAATGAAAAGCAGGGAAGGAACCGTGGTTGATGCCGATGATTTAATTGATGAAATGGCTTCAACAGCAGGCGAAATATCGGAAGAGTTAGGGAAATTGGATGGTTATAGTGAAAAAGAAAAGCAAGCGTTATATAAAACCATTGGCTTAGGTGCTTTAAAATATTATATTCTTAAAGTCGATCCTAAAAAACGTATTTTGTTCGACCCCAAGGAATCTATCGATTTTCAAGGCAATACAGGGCCCTTCATTCAATATACTTATGCAAGAATTCAGGCTATTTTAAGAAAAGCAGATTTTGATTTATCTGTTAATATAGATATACCGCTTCATGCAAAAGAAAAAGAACTATTAAAGCAATTAGAATTGTTTCCTGAGATTATTCAAAATGCAGCTTCACAACACAGTCCGGCATTGGTTGCTAATTATACATACGACTTGGTAAAAGAATTTAATTCGTTTTATCAAAATGTTTCTATTTTAGGCGCAGATAATGAAAATGAAAAAGTGTTTAGGGTACAGCTATCAAATAAAGTAGCACAGACTATTAAAAACGCGTTTAGCGTTTTGGGAATACAGGTACCTGAACGTATGTAACAAATAGTATTTGGTGAAATGAACTTTTTATCTTCCGTACAAAAAATACTTATTTACTAAGTCGATATACAAGCGTTTCGCTTCGTTTTGGGAAATATCTTTTGCTTGAAACAATGCATTGGTTTTAAAAGCATTTATAATGGCTTTTTTACTGCCAGGGCGACTGTAATTATTGGTGGCTTTTTTGTAATAGGCATACAGGTTTAGAAGCACATCGGCAGGAAAAGGTTCGGTGTAGGCATTTACACGTTCAACCGCATCTAGAAATTCTATTTCTAATTCTTCATCAGTCATTTGTTTCTGCAATAATACTTTCACCTCCTCGAACTTTTTGGTTAAGTTGTACTTTTATTTTTGTTCCTATTGGTAAAAATAAATCAACCCTTGAACCAAATTTTATAAATCCAGACTCACCACCTTGGATTACTTTATCGTTTATTTTAGCATAGTTCACAATACGTTTTGCCAAAGCTCCGGCTATTTGTCTGTATAATACTTTGCCATAAGTTTCATTTTCAACAACAACTGTAGTACGTTCGTTTTCTTCGCTAGCTTTAGGATGCCATGCAACTAAATATTTGCCAGGATGGTATTTACTAAATATCACATTGCCGCTAATAGGGTAACGTGTAACATGAACATTTATTGGAGACATAAAAACACTTACCTGTAAACGTTTGTCGTTAAAATATTCTTTTTCAAAAACTTCTTCAATAACAACGACTTTACCGTCAACAGGAGACACAACACTTTTGTTATTTAAAGCAGTACGACGTTTTGGGTTTCTGAAAAATTGAAGAATAAGTATTAAAAATATTAATAACACACTTAAAACAATGGTTCGTAACCAAGTTATGGGTATGAAACTGTCGGCCAATAAAGAACAGCCAACAACAAATACAAATGTTAGAAATATTATTTTATGTCCTTCTTTATGAAACATAGTGTAAAATTCTTAAAAATAAATAAATAAAAGGAGCAGCAAAAATAATGCTGTCCAATCGATCCAACAAGCCACCGTGACCAGGCATTATAGTACCACTGTCCTTTACGTTTGCTTGTCTTTTGAACTTAGATTCTATTAAGTCGCCCAACGTACCAAATACGGTTATAATGATACCTAAAATAAGCCAACTTGTAAAATCTAAAGTTTGTGTAAAGGTAGCAATAAAATAACTTGCTATGCACGAAAAAAGCAAACCTCCTAGAAAACCTTCTACTGTTTTTTTTGGTGAAATTTTTTCGAAAAGCTTTTGTTTACCAAAATTTTTACCAATTAAATAAGCAAAAGAATCGTTCACCCATACTAAAATAAAAGCTCCTAATAGAATGTTCGGATTGTAGTTTTCATGATAATCGGCTATTAAAACTAAAAAAACAAAAGCGCTTGAAATGTAAAAGGTGGTTAATATAAATTGTTTAGAAGTAAATAGTGGTGTTGTTTTTTCTGAAAACAAGTCTTTAATTAAAAACAATTCAATAAATATAGTTAGTACCATTAGTATTTGAATAGCTTCGTCGATACCGGCATTTGTATTTAAAATGAGCTGCCAATACACAAAAAAAGCATATAGGACACCAAATATAAAATACGGGATGATGTTTTTAAGCTGGATGAGCTTTTTAAATTCGGCTAAACAAACAATGCCAAACACAAAAAACAAAGCAATTAGTGATTGTAGATGGCTTAAACACAGAATTAAAAGCAAGACATAGAGTAAACCAGAAAGTGATCGAATAAGAATTTCTTTCATCTTATAAGTCTTCTAAAAGAAGTAGGTATAGGTTTTTGGCACTACTTCCATAGCTTAAAAAATCTTTTTCGTCGTTAGATTTAAAATGTTTTATGGTTGTAATGTTTGTTGGAATTTTTTGTTTGTTTTTAGCCTTTATACCTCTTAAGCCTTCACCAATATTTTCGACGATCTGACTTGTTGTTGCAAAAACAATAAAGTTAGCAGGTAATTCAGGTAATTTTTTTTCGAAAATTTGTTTTGAGGAAATAAGCAGGGAACCATCGTTTGCAATTAAATTTTCACAAGTAGTTAAAAAAATAGTGGAATTGCTAATGTTAGTAGTAGGCTTTAAATTGGAGTCTTTAAATTTATCTTTTATATTCTCGTCCAATATCAGTGTTTCCTTGTCGTCCCAATTGTTTTCCTCAACAATGTGTTGTAAATTCTGGAATATTTCATTTAAATTTTCACAATACAAAAACTTTCCGCCATTACCTTTAAAGTTTATGGTAAACTTTTCGTCAATTGGCAGTTTTATTTCAGGCATGTATTTGCCTCTTTCAGAAGACTTTACTCCTTCATCTGATTGATCTGGTTTCAGTCCGAAAATTTTTCTAAAAAGGCTCATTTAGTAAGCTGCTATTAATATAATTCTTTTTGAGGTTATCAAATATAAAAAATCTTAAACTAAACACGTGTTTAATTTAAGATTTTTACTAATTATCTAAACATTATAGTCGATAACTTGTTTTATTGATTATCAACGTCTTCTTTTTGAAAAGCACGTTCACCAAATATTTTCTCTAAGTTGTCTTTAAAAATAACCTCTTTTTCAAGAAGAACTTCTGCTAGTTCTGTAAGTTTATCTCTGTTATCTTCAAGTAATTTAATAGCACGTTTATATTGTGTTTCAATAATGTCTGAAATCTCTTTGTCTATTAATTCTGCTGTTTGTTCGCTATATGGTTTTGTAAAACCATATTCGTTTTGCCCAGAAGAATCGTAATAGGTTAAGTTGCCAATTTTGTCACTTAGCCCATAAATGGTAACCATGGCTCTTGCTTGTTTGGTTACTTTTTCTAAATCGCTTAATGCACCTGTAGATATTTTATTGAAAATAACCTTTTCGGCAGCGCGACCACCTAAAGCAGCACACATTTCGTCCAGCATTTGTTCTGGGTGAACAATTAAACGTTCTTCTGGCAAATACCATGCAGCACCTAAAGAACGTCCACGTGGTACAATGGTAACTTTAACCAATGGTGCAGCATGTTCTAACATCCAACTAACTACGGCATGACCCGCTTCGTGGAATGCCACGGCTCTTTTTTCACTTGGGGTAATAATTTTATTTTTCTTTTCTAAACCACCAATAATTCTATCTACGGCATCAAGAAAATCTTGTTTGTCAACAGACTTTTTGCCTTTCCTTGCAGCTATTAAAGCGGCTTCGTTACAAACATTTGCAATATCGGCACCAGAGAACCCTGGCGTTTGTTTTGATAAGAAATCAAGGTCTAAGTCTTTTGCTTTTTTAAGAGGTCTTAAATGCACTTCAAAAATTTCCTTGCGCTCACGAACGTCTGGTAAATCAACATAAATTTGTCTATCAAAACGACCTGCACGCATTAAAGCGGTATCTAAAATATCGGCTCTGTTGGTTGCGGCAAGTACGATAACATTGGTATTTGTACCAAAACCATCCATTTCCGTCAGTAATTGATTTAAGGTGTTCTCACGTTCATCATTACTTCCAGACATGGCGTTTTTTCCTCTGGCACGACCAATGGCATCAATTTCATCAATAAATATAATTGAAGGTGATTTTTCTTTAGCTTGTTTGAATAAATCTCGAACACGAGAAGCACCAACACCCACAAACATTTCAACAAAATCGGAGCCGGATAGTGAAAAGAAAGGTACTTTAGCCTCGCCCGCAACCGCTCTCGCTAATAAGGTTTTCCCTGTTCCTGGAGGTCCTACAAGAAGTGCGCCTTTTGGTATTTTCCCTCCTAAAGAGGTGTATTTTTCAGGGAACTTAAGGAAATCTACAATTTCCTGAACTTCTTCTTTAGCACCTTCTAGACCTGCTACATCTTTAAAAGTCGTTTTTACTTCGGTATTTTGATCAAAAAGTTTGGCTTTTGATTTTCCTATATTGAATATCTGACCTCCAGCACCACCTCCAGCACCACCAGACATACGGCGCATAATAAAAATCCATACTGCAATAAGTAAAATAAAAGGCAAAATGCTCATTAAAAGGCTGCCCCAATTATCGGTTTCAGTATCAAATTTTATAATAGGTTTACTAGGTAAATCCTTAGCAACTTCATTTAACTGGTTTTCAAAATTTTGAAGATCACCAAACTCAAATTTATAGTTTGGCAATTTTGTGGCAGATGGAAGAAATGTTGTAGGTTTCGATTTTTTATGAATCTCTTTATTCTCCGCTTCTGAAGTTAAATAAACTTTAGCTACTCGCGTGTTTTTTATAATATCAACTTGAGCAACATCACCAGCTTCCAAAAATTTAAAAAATTCTGAAGGAGTTGTAGCACTTCCATCTTGATAAGAGTTGTTGCTGAACAATTGAAACCCTAGAAACAGGGCTATTAATATACCGTAAATCCAGTAGGGACTGAATTTTGGTTTGTTCTCATTTATTTTTTTTTTATCGTTTGCCATCCTTAATTTTTAATAACTAGTTTGTATAACTGTTGTTTTTGCATCACCCCAAAGGCTTTCAATGTCATAGTACTGTCTTATTTGTTTTTGAAACACATGTACCACAACATTAACATAATCCATAAGTACCCATTCGGCATTATCCATACCTTCTGTGTGCCAAGGATGATCCTTAAGTTCTTTGCTTACTTTTTTCTGAACAGAATTAACTATAGCGTTAACTTGCGTGTTTGAAGTTCCTTCGCAAATTATAAAATAATCGCAAACCGTATTTTCAATCTCTCTTAAATCAAGAATATTTATTTCTTTTCCTTTAACGTCTTCAATGCCACTAATTATAACCGATATTAATTGGTCTGCACTTATATCTTTTTTCGCCATTAAAATTTTTTAAATTTTTGCAAAGTTATTATTTTTTTAGTTCTTTATGGCTTAAAATTATCATAAGATTTTATTGACTAATAATAACTATTTTAATGCATATAATCAAACTTAATGCCACCGATTCTACAAATAGTTATTTAAAAACACTTTGCACCAACGAGTGTGTTGCCGATTATACAGCTGTAGTGGCTAAGGAACAAACGAATGGAAGAGGGCAAATGGGTACGGTTTGGAGCTCGGAGTCGTCTAAAAACCTCACATTCAGCGTGTATAAGGATGTTTTGGGATATGATTTAGAGCATCCATTCTATATAAGTATTGTCACTTCACTGGCGATATTAAAGACCTTAAGATTTTTTTCTATTACTAAATTAAGCGTAAAATGGCCTAACGACATTTTGTCAGAAAACAAGAAAATATGTGGTATTTTAATAGAAAATGTGATTAAACAAAATAATTTCAGCAGTTCTATTATTGGAATTGGGCTAAATGTTAATCAAGTTGAATTTGATAATTTGCCTAAAGCATCTTCTTTGAGACTCATCTCTGGGCGTATTTATGATTTAGATGAAGTGACACAGGCTGTCATCAACAATTTAAAACATTATTTTAATATATTGAAGAAAGGACAAGTAGATGTTTTAAAAGCAAAATATGAAGCATCTCTTTTTAGAAAAAATAAACCTTCAACATTTCAAGATGCCGAAGGTTTGGTGTTTTCTGGTTTTATAAAAGGAATTTCAAATTCTGGAAATCTTCAAGTGTTGCTTGAAGATGCTGTTATAAAAGAATTCGATTTAAAAACAATTACTCTTTTATATTAAGAAACTGTTTAAATTTTATCTAAAAGCCATTTTTTGTTCTTTTTGACCCATATTTCGTTGAATTTTTTTCTAATAGCTCTGCTATTAAAAAAATCCGTCTCATCTGATCCAAAAATAATTCAAAAAAGCATCAATAAACAAAACTTAAACAGTTTCTAAGTGACTGTCTAAATAACTTTAGGAATGCTTGTAGCAAGTGTTTCTATAAATTTGCTTATGGGACCTTTAATCATCATAGCCATCATGGGGTTAAAGTCACCCGAAAATTCTAATTGCACTTCGCAAGAAGTCTCGTCTATTTTTGTGATATTACCAATAAGCGAAAAGTCTATTTTTCCGCCAGCGGCACCTAAAACTATTTTATTAGGTGGCACAACTTCTTTCTTTTTTAAAATTATTTCTGGCATGCCTTTTAGAGCAAATACAAAGGTATCCTCGTTTAAAACTTCAAATTTACTAATGTTTTCTGGCATTAGTGATTCAAAATTTTTAACATCCGTTAAAAAGTCAAAAACACTTTCTGGAGATTTGCTAACGCTTATTTTTGGAGATTCTAATTTCATCTTTTTATTTGTTTTTTGTTAAGCTGATTGAAGTTATTTTCGACTAAACGACTTCACAACCTCACATGTATATCAATTAGCGTTCCATTCACTTGGGTTGGTGTTCCATTCCAATAAGGTTTTTAATTCTTTTTCAGAGATGTAATTGGTTTTCAATGCCTGTTCAAGTAGGCTGTTATAGTCGCTTAAGGTTTGTAGTTTGATGTTTTCTTTTTCGAAATTCTTAATCGACACATCAAATCCATAAGTAAAGATGGCAATCATGCCTTTTACATTTACATGGGCCTCTTTTAAAGCTTTTACGGCATTTAAACTGCTTCCGCCAGTACTTATTAAATCTTCAACAACAACAACATTTTGGCCGTGTTCAATAAAACCTTCTATTTGGTTTTGGCGTCCATGGCTTTTAGCGTCAGGTCTTACATAAATAAAGGGCAGTCCCATATATTCGGCAACCAACATGCCAATGCCAATGGCTCCGGTAGCAATACCAGCAATAACATCGGGTTTTCCATACTGTTTTTCAATTTGTTTCGCCATGGTTTCACGAATGTAATTTCGAATGGGCGGAAACGATAATACAATACGGTTATCGCAATAAATAGGCGATTTCCATCCAGAAGCCCAAGTAAAAGGCTTCTGTGGGCTGAGCTTTATAGCATTAACTTGCAATAAAACTTCGGCAGTTTTTCTAGCGGTATCTTTGTTAAAAATCATAAAGGCAAAAATAAACATAAATTTAATTTTATGTTGCAGTGATGCATTGAATAAAAATATTTTTTTCAACAATGTCTAGTTTGTAACTAAAAATGATATTTTTACCAAAGTGTAATTGAAATCGTCTTGATTTTTTCGTTTCAATCAAAAAAGTCAAGATTGAGTTCATTATTAAAGTAAAGCATGTACAAAATTTTTGTTGGCGATAAACCTATAATTTTAACCACAGTTGTTGAGCAAGAAACTAATTTTAAAAACTATTTACTAAATACCGTAAATATAGGTAAGGTTATAAAAGAGCTTAATACGACCAAACTAGAGGAAGTACGCCTTATTCATAAAAATGGCGAAAAGCTTTTAAAAAAGTTTTTAAGAAAATTGCCTAATGTGGTTGCCGGTGGCGGCAAGGTGTACAACGGTAACGACGAGATTTTATTTATATATAGAAATGATAAATGGGACTTGCCAAAAGGTAAAATTGAAGGCAATGAATCTATTGAAAAAACGGCCATTCGTGAAGTTACGGAAGAAACAGGTGTTGCTGGATTGGAAATTACCAAACCCCTAGAAACTACTTACCATATTTTTAAGCGTAATGGAAACCATAAAATAAAGGTAACCTATTGGTTTGAAATGAAAACCAGTTTTGAAGGCAATTTATATGCCCAAGAAGAAGAAGGTATTACCAAAGTAGAATGGTTAAACCAAGAACAGGTTTTTGATGCGCTTACAAACTCCTATGCCAATATAAAAGGCTTAATTTAGAAAGGAGCCTTGTGTCCTACTCAAACGATTTAGTACAATTTAAGGCTTAAAAATAGGTTTCTACTGGATATACTTATTTATTGGTAATAAATTTGCTCCTTAAAAATAACCATGACAGAATTTGTAAGGAAGATAATGCCAAATGCTAAAGATGATGTTTTGGCAGGTATTACAACATCTTTGGCCATGATTCCCGAAGTAGTTGCCTTTGCCTTTGTGGCTCAAATAGATCCTTTGGTGGCACTTTCAGGCGCTTTCATTATAGGCTTAATTACAGCTGTTTTTGGAGGCAGACCCGGTTTAATTTCAGGTGCAGCAGGTGCGGTTGCAGTTATTTTTGTGCATTTAATTTCAGAAGGGCATGCCAAAGGCTTGTTGTTCGACACGCCTGTGGAAAACATGGGTTACTTCTATTTACTGGCTGCTGTTGTATTAATGGGTGTGTTCCAAATAGGTGCTGGTTTGTTTAAATTAGGAAAGTTTGTAAGACTCATTCCTCATTCAGTAATGATGGGGTTCGTTAATGGATTGGCTATTGTTATTTTTCTAGCTCAAGTGCGTATGTTTTCCCATAAAGAATTAGAAATATCCACAGAAGGTGTAAAGTCATATAGTAGTATCCCTATGCATGGTACAGAACTATACGTTATGCTAGGTTTGGTATTGCTTACCATGGGCGTTATTTGGTTGTTGCCAAAATTAGCCACCAAAATTCCAGCAGCTTTAACGGCTATTCTTGTTACTACAGCTATTGTGGTTTTTGGGGGTATTGAAGTAAGTACTGTGGGTTCTTATATTATTGAAGGCGGAGGAAGCGGTTTAAAAGGCGAATTTCCAACACCCAATTTACAGCTTTGGGAATATTTGCCTTTTAATATAGATACACTTATGTTTATATTACCTTATGCTTTTTTAGCGGCATCGGTAGGGTTAATTGAATCATTAATGACCATGAATTTGGTTGATGAATTAACCGAAACAAGAGGAAACGGAAATAGAGAATGTTTGGCACAGGGAGCTGGTAATATGGTAAGCGGTTTATTTGGCGGTACAGGTGGTTGTGGTATGATTGGGCAAACAGTTATAAATATTAATGCAGGTGGTCGTGGAAGGCTATCGGGAATTATGATGGCAGTAACGCTACTGACATTTATCTTATTTGCCGATAAATATATTGAACAAGTGCCCATTGCGGCATTAGTGGGGGTTATGTTTATGATGGTTATAGAAACTTTTGCGTGGTCCAGTTTTAGAATTATTAGAAAAATACCAAAATCGGATGCTTTTGTGTTGGTAATAGTATCTGCGGTAACTGTTATTTACGATTTGGCAATTGCCGTTTTTGTTGGGGTTATTATTTCGGCTTTAGTTTTTGCTTGGGAAAATGCCAAAAAAATTAGAGCAAGAAAGCGTTTTTCTGAAGATGGAAAAACCAAAACCTACGAAATTTGGGGCCCTTTGTTTTTTGGTTCCATTCAGGCTTTTAATGAAAAATTTGATATAAAAAACGATCCCGAAAATGTGGAAATAGACTTTGTTGAATCGCGCGTTAGTGACCATTCGGCCTTAGAAGCTATTTTTAATTTGGTGAATAAATATGAAGCCGAAGGAAAAACAATAAAATTGAAGCATTTAAGTGAAGATTGTAAAGTGTTGCTCTATAAAGCGAGTCCTAAATTTAGGGAAGTTATTGTTGAAGCTGTAGACGACCCTCGTTATTATTTAGCCGAAAATCCAGAAAAATTCCCAAAATCTTTATCGGAGTATAAGTTTTAAAGTTTCAGAGTTTCAAAGTTGAAAAGTTTCTGAGCTACATAGCTTCAGAGATACAAAGTTTATGAGTTCGATGTAATATTCCAGCCTGTAAACCCAGAACCCAAAACCCAGAA
>LLBZ010021315.1_pt6 | contig 21923 bp, 12 predicted proteins | sample 1489421 | NCBI WGS metagenome assembly LLBZ01 (sample SAMN04092657, study PRJNA295927) | soil metagenome | biome: Soil prokaryotic community; feature: Bulk soil; isolation source: soil from tomato rhizosphere | host: tomato cultivar Moneymaker | place: South Korea | collected 2011-11-01 | reverse complement strand
ATACGTGAAATTATCCAGATTTGCATATAGTTGAAAGAACGAATAGGTATTGTAAAGCGTTCCGAAAAATTTACGTTTGACTTCTTCAATACCTTCTAAATCGAATTTTAAATTGTCCCAAGGGTTGGCATTGGCAATCATGTACCAACGTGTCGCATCTGCCCCGTAAGTTGACAATGTCTCAAAAGGATCGGCAGCATTACCTAAACGCTTGGACATTTTTTGTCCGTTTTTATCTAAAACCAATCCATTGGACACAACGTTTTTATAAGCAACCGAATCGAAAACCATGGTGGCAATGGCATGCAATGTATAAAACCAACCCCGTGTTTGATCGACACCTTCGGCAATAAAATCGGCTGGATACGACGTTCCTTTGTCAATTAACGTTTTGTTTTCAAATGGGTAATGCCATTGTGCATACGGCATGGAGCCTGAATCGAACCAAACATCTATTAAATCGCTTTCGCGTTTCATTGGTTTTCCTGAAGGCGAAACTAATACAATGGTATCTACAATGTTTTTATGCAAATCGATTTTGGCATAGTTTTCTTCGGAATTGTTGCCGACTTCAAAATCTTCAAAAATATCTTTTGAAAGCACACCTGCTGAAACCGCTTTTTGCATTTCGTTTTTTAACTCTTCAACCGAACCGATACATAGTGCTTCCTTGCCGTCTTCGGTTCTCCAGATAGGCAATGGAATGCCCCAATAGCGTGAGCGAGATAAGTTCCAATCGTTAGCGTTTGCCAACCAATTACCAAAACGACCCGTTCCTGTGGCTTTTGGTTTCCAGTTAATGGTTTCGTTAAGCTGGAACATACGTTCCTTAACATCGGTTACTTTAATAAACCAAGAATCTAAGGGGTAATAAAGAATGGGTTTATCGGTTCTCCAACAATTGGGATAACTGTGTTTGTATTTTTCAACCTTAAAGGCTTTGTTTTCTTCTTTTAATTTAATGGCGATCTCCACATCTACTGAGCGCTCTGGGGCTTCACCATCGTTGTAATATTCATTTTTTACGTATTTACCGGCATATTCGCCCATTTCTGGTCTGAATTTGCCTTGTAAATCCACCAATGGTACTAAATTACCATAGTCATCTTTTACCAACATAGGTGGTACTTCTGGCACGGCTTCTTTGGCAACTTTAGCATCATCTGCACCAAATGTTGGCGCTGTGTGAACAATTCCTGTACCGTCTTCAGTGGTTACGAAATCTCCTGAAATGACTCTAAAAGCGTTTTCCGGATTATCATTTGGAAGCGCGTATGGTAATAATTGCTCGTATTTTATTCCAACTAAATCTTTGCCTAAACAGTCTCCAATAATTCTATATGGAATTTTTTTATCGTCAGCTTTGTAATCTAATAACTCTACTTTTGTTTCAACTTGATTGAATTTTCCTGAAAATTGATAATTAACCAGTTTTTTTGCTAAAACCACACGGATTGGTTCAAACGTGTATTGGTTATAGGTTTCTACCAATACATACTCAATTTTTGGACCAACGGTTAAAGCGGTGTTGCTTGGTAAGGTCCAAGGCGTAGTCGTCCAAGCTAAAAAGTGAACATCGCCTTCATTTTGTAAAAAGTCTGGAAGCGATTCTGGCTTTGCTTTAAACTGCGCCACAACCGTCGTATCCGTTACATCTTGATAAGTCCCAGGTTGGTTTAACTCGTGCGAACTTAATCCGGTTCCTGCTTTTGGGGAATAGGGTTGGATGGTATAACCTTTGTACAACAACTTTTTGTCATAAATCTGTTTTAGCAACCACCAAACGCTTTCCATGTATTTTGGTTCGTAGGTAATGTATGGGTCATCCATATCTACCCAATAACCCATTTTTTCGGTTAGGTCATTCCAAATATCGGTATAGCGCATCACTGCTTTTCTACAAGCTTTGTTATAATCTTCCACCGAAATGGTTTTTCCAATATCTTCTTTGGTAATTCCCAATTCTTTTTCAACGCCTAACTCAATGGGAAGTCCGTGCGTATCCCAACCTGCTTTACGCTTCACTTGATACCCTTTTTGGGTTTTGTAGCGGCAAAAAATATCTTTTATGGCACGTGCCATAACGTGGTGAATCCCCGGAAGTCCGTTTGCTGAAGGTGGCCCTTCAAAAAACACAAACGATTCGTTGTTTTCTCTAGTTGAAACACTTTTTTCAAATATGTTGTTTTCTTGCCAATAGTTAAGAATTTCTTCGGCTACTTTTGGTAAGTCAAGACCTTTATATTCAGGGAATTTAGTACTCATTGTATCAAATTTCATTTCGAGGTGCGAAATTAAGGAATTTTGATAAAATAGCGTGGTTAAATAACTAAAAAACCTTTGATGGATCTCAAATATTGCACAATTAAACTAATGCGCCTTTTTAAATGCTTTTTGAAAACGATTGGCTTTATCTAAAAGTAGCTTCTCTTCTTCTGAATTAACATGTTCTTTTGCAATGACTCTTTTGTTATTAATGTAGATTTTTTTAACAGGTGTGTTTGCCAATTCAGAGGTGATAAAAAACAATTTATTATCTGAAAAATAATAGGTTTCGGTGATTGTTTTATTAGTGATTTCGATGTTTTTTATTTTCGATAATTCTTCACTATTTTCATCAAAAAGTACATAATATTTAAAGGTACCTACGTCTTTAAAACCTTCTTTATCTGTCAAAGCACCTTCTGTTTTGGTTTCTTTTAAATCTTTATTGGCATCAATTTTAGAAACCTTCTTTTCTGTTTCAGCAATAGCTGCATCCGTACTTAAATTTGTTTTAGTACCACAAGAAAAAACGGTTAGTAATAGTATAAGACCTAAATAATTTTTCATTTGTTTGAATTTTTCAATTCATGTGAATTTAGGGTATAAAAAAAGCCTAAACAAATATTTAGACTTTTTTATGAGTGAAGCTAAGTTAATTAACTATTATTTTTTTAGTAATTACCTGACCTGTTTTGGTTTTAAACCACGCCAAATAGGCACCAGTTGCCACATTTGATATCTTTAGCCCATTGTTCAGGGTTTCTTGGGATACATTTTTAAACTCCAATACCGTTTGACCACGCATGTTCACTATGGATAATTTATCGATAGATGTATTTAGCTTTTTACCATATATGGTATTGGTCGCATTTTGATAAAAGATAAAGTTTTCTGAAACCGTAGCTTCTTCGGTACTTAAGCTTTTTTGTTCTGATTGGAATACAATCTCAAATCTTTTATTGAACTTTCCTTGTGTTGAGGTAAATCTATATGCTGTATTTTGGGTTAAATCGAAATATTCGCCCGTTTCATTATCCCTTAAATAAACGTCTTGTTTTTTATCTATATTTTCAAATTCAGTAGCTTTAATCTCAAAGGTGTTATTGCCCGATGATTTAAAGTTCAGGGAAACCACCTTATCGGCTGTAATAGGGCCGTATGCCTGTATATTCATGTTTTTTCCATCTAAATTCAGGTTGAAATCGTTATTGCTGCCTTCATCGCACTCGGCGTCATAGCCATAATCGTAACCATCTGCGGTTGTTTCACTAAAACCTAAAAGCACCTCTCTTCGTATTTTTGGACCTACGATTGAATTGAACTCTAAACGGATTTTCTTCATCCCGGTACTTTGTTGGTCTTTAGGTGGTTTGGTTGTACTTTTGCTTTTTGTTTTTACTGACTTAAAAAAAGTAGCACCATTGTCATAAGTGCCATCGGCATCGGCTTCTTTTATAAATACACGCTGGCTATTGTTAAATACCACCGTTCCGTTTGCTATAATCTCAGTAATAAAACCTTGTCCAACTGGAAGATATTTTGAAGGTGTTATGGTACCGTCTTGAGAACCGTTATTGGCTCCTTCTATTCCCACAAATTGATATGCTCTACAAGAACCTAATTTATTTACTTGGGCATACCCGCCTTTGTATTCATTTAAATAATGGGAGTCTCCAGCCCATTGTTGCCATAATTGCAGTGTACCATCAATAACACCTGCATTGTCGTCAATAAATTTATTGACATCCAAAGCTGATGGGTAGGGGTTCCCAAACAGGTATTCCGTTTTTGATACCGAGGTTATGGATCCAGGACCTCCTACATCGGTAACATTTACTAAAATAGTGCCGTTATTGGGTTTGCCTTCAAATATATATTGTTGCTGTAAACCCGCATTTCCTGTGCCTTTTTGAGTATATCCCACCCCAGAGAGTAATGTTGTGTTTGGATTAAAAGACGCCCAATCCCAATAGGTTATTCCGTTTTTAAAGGTATAGAGCCAATAGGTACTGATTTTGCCCACTTCATTATATGCCGAGGTAAATTGCATATTAAACCCCGTTTCATCCTTAAGCATATTTATCTTAAATGGCGTGTTGTTGGTATTGTTAGTTGCTGTGTTGTTATCGGTGAGGCTTGTTGCGCCTACGGTACCAACTGGCGACGACCAATAGTTGTACCTAAACGCATTGGAAGTGCCTTCTTGACGGCGTAAAATTTTGCCAGTTGCAGAAGTTACTAAATCGCTAGTGGAGGTCTGCAACAATTGCGAATCATCTTTTAAATCTAAGGTACCGTTCAACTCTAAATACCAACTGTTTAGAACTTGATTGCTGCCATGTACCGTTAAGGTTTTGTCTGTATCAATGAATAAGCCAATTGACTTAACAGAATTACTGGTAGTTACGTTATTTTTAATTTGAATAATACTCCAATCTTTATTATTGGCAGCATCTACAATATCCCAAACACTGCCGTATAGCCACGTGTTTGTAGATGTCCAATCACCATCGTCCTTCGATATATAAGGTATAGGAGCAGTTTCATCTTGAAATGTAGTAATGTTATGTAACTTGGTAATTCTATCAAAAGATGAAAAATCGGAAGTACGTGAATTAGAAACAAGAAGACTTAAAGGATAATAGGACAATAAACTTGTCCAAGATATAGTAGCATTAGTAGAAATATCCGTAATGTTTTTATTAATCACTTTACCTTTTACAATGCCATTATTGTTTTCAATTTCCTGATAAACCATACGTTGTATTTGACTATCTGTAAGCACTGTATTAAATACTCTTACTTCGTCTATATCACCTTTAAAGTATTCGCTACCTGAACTGGTCGATCTGCGTCCTATTTCAAAATTACCATTAGAAGAAGCAGAATTAGCTATGGTAGATCCCGTTGCGCCAACATTTACACTTGTTATGAAGGCTCCATCGACATACAGCGTCATAATTCCCGTGGTACTTGAAAAAGTTCCGGTAATATGATGCCATTCGTCGTAGTTAATATTAGTTGATGCTGAAATTGTTTTTAAGGTTGTTGCTGAGGTTTTCAATGTAAAGGAAGGTTTGTTACCATTTTCCAACCATAACCTACAGCCTACATCTTCACCAGCTATGGTCATATTGGTGCTATTTCCAGAATCGGACAGCACCCAAGCCATAATAGTTACATTACTTTCGCCATTAATAAAATTTGGGGTGGTTGCATGATCATCTATCCCATCAAAGTCCAGTTTAGATTCTTCAATAAAGGGGTTTATAACAATATCACCACCACAATTTGCCAAAATCTCTTCGTTAGAGCTTGGTAATGTAACATCTAATAGAATATCAATGCCTTCCGTACAACCGCCACAAACACTATCAAAACCACCACCATCATCTACATCGTAATATAAATGTCCAGTAATAATCCCATTATTACTTAAGATTGCATTATTACGCACCACAAGAAACGATGTTTTATCGTTACCTATTAAACTCACATTGTTTATATCGATATTATTTACAACTAAAATGTCGTCATTATTGAACACACTAGAGCCAAAATTTAAACTACCATCTATAATAATTAACCCGTAGTTAGTATAATCTGCATTTAATGTCATATCTGTGTGAATATATGTTGAACACAAATTTTTCAAACCACTAGAACCTCCAGAACTTAAAGAACCAACCACTTCAAATAAACCACAATTATTAAAAGGCGCATTTATTGTAGCATCTCCTTGTACAATAACTTTAGAATTTTCATAGCTAGTCATAGATGCCTGCCCCCCTAAACTTAAATGGCCTCCGACATTTAGTTGTCCCGCATTATGTACGGTTGCCGCCCCACCAGGAGCAAAATCACCTGGTACGGAGAGAATACCATTGGTACCTATGGTTATGGACAAACCAGCTAACGATGGTGTTGTAGTTGTAAAATTAATTTCTCCAGCAGCTAAAATTTTTGAAGTACTGGTAAAGCCAGTCACAGTCCCCGTATATTGTATACCAGATGCCACATAAAACGTTCCTCTAATATTAAACAAAAAATTACCTGTGTAATTAGCTAAAATACAGATAGATTCACCTGAAGATGAAGAGGTTGGAGCTAATGTTGGCAGTCCCAAAGCATTAACCCAACCTGTAGTAGTATACGAATATGTACAGGTTGCAGGTGCAGTTGGTGGCACAAAGGTATTGCCACTGCAGTTTTGCGCTTCTAGATCAAAAACCAATAACAATCCAATTAGGTTCAAAACTAAATTCAATGTAGGTTTCATAACGTTAATAATTTAGATTAAGGCCGTTAGTTATTCACTTATTTTATGTGAATTCTAATACTACAAATGAATACTTGAGGGGAGTATCACTAATTTAAACAAACCAAATTCATGGCTTACAATGAATTAATAGCACAATATTAGCAATAAATTATTTACTAATCTAAGAAAAAAAGCATTTTTTATCGATTAAGTGTTAGTTATCTTCGTTTAAAAGCAAAAATAACCATTAACACGACACATCAAAAAACTTTAATTAACCAATCATTTATTTTGATAATTAGCTCTTCGTAGGCTAAGATTTTATAGTATCTCTTGTTTGAGGGGCATTTTTACTTTATTTAGAAGACACTTTGGGGCAAAGTAATCTCCAGAGTACTAAATAACTGTCTAAATTTTGGCGTTTTAGTGACGGATTTACACAAAAATTATCATTTAATATTGACTACGCCAAATAAAAAAAGGCTTTTTTGTTAAGCGATTAAAATATCCGTTTAAAAGTAATCTTTTGTAAGATTTTATTTTTGAGAAACATATGAAACCATCATTAAAAACATTAAGATGCTTTCATGCAGTACTTTATCCTAAAAAAACAGTAACCAGATCTTCAATCTTAGAAATTAATTGAATTTTAATGACTGTATTTTTAAGCGCTATTTTATTGTATTTAGACACAAAAATGGTAGAAAATCCTAATTTTTCAGCTTCCAAAATGCGTTGTTCTATGCGTTGAACAGGGCGTATTTCTCCCAAAAGACCAACTTCAGCTGCAAAACAAAAATCTTTTGGCAACGATACATCTTCGTTAGATGACAAAATGGAGGCTACAACCGCTAAGTCTATAGCTGGATCATCAACCGTTATACCGCCTGTAATATTTAAAAACACATCTTTAGCACCCAAACGGAAGCCGGCACGTTTTTCTAAAACAGCTAAAAGCATGTTCAAACGTTTGGCATTAAAACCTGTTGCACTACGTTGCGGTGTGCCGTAAACCGCAGTACTTACCAACGCTTGCACTTCAATCATTAATGGGCGCATACCTTCTAGGGTTGCAGCAATGGCGTTACCTGAAAGTTCTTCATCCTTTTTGGAAATTAAAATTTCAGACGGATTGGAAATCTCACGTAAACCAGACCCTTGCATTTCGTAAATACCCAACTCGTTGGTTGAACCAAAGCGGTTTTTATGCGCTCGTAAAATTCTAAAAACATGGTTGCGGTCGCCTTCAAACTGCAAAACCGTATCGACCATGTGCTCTAAAATTTTAGGACCCGCTATATTGCCGTCTTTTGTTATGTGACCAATGAGCAATACAGGAGTTGCGGTTTCTTTGGCAAATTTGATAAGTTCGGTAGTGCATTCTTTTATTTGAGAGATACTTCCTGAAGACGATTCGATATAATCACTATGAAGTGTTTGGATAGAATCGATAATAACAATATCCGGCTCTAAAGCTTCAATTTGTTTGAAGATATTTTGGGTTTTTGTTTCTGTAAGTATATAACAGTTATTATGCTTTGGATTAATGCGTTCCGCACGCATTTTTATTTGTTTCTGGCTTTCTTCGCCCGAAACATATAAGGTTTTATAGGGCAATTTCAATGAAATTTGAAGGAGTAAAGTGCTTTTTCCAATGCCGGGTTCACCACCTAATAAAGTTAAAGACCCAGATACAATACCACCACCAAGTACGCGATTAAACTCAGCGTCAAACGTATCTAGTCGTGCTTCTTTTGATGTGTCAATATCCTGAATTCGTAAGGGGATAGCGGCTTTTTTTATCGCAGACGTTGGCGATTTCCAATCACTTTTTTCAGGTGTTTGAATGACTTCTTCAACTATGGTGTTCCACGCTTTACAAGCGTTACATTGCCCTTGCCATTTGGCATGTTGCGAACCGCAGTTCTGACAAAAAAAGGTGGTTTTTACTTTTGCCATATTCCTCTTCTAACCTCTCCAAAGAAGAGGAATTCATTCTGTTTTTAAATTTATATTAGTAATTAGTAGCCGAAATCTGCTTTAATGGCATCTGCTTTTTTAAGCATTAAATCTTTAGTAATACCAGCGATTTCATCAAAAGTATAACCTGTCTGATAGGTTCGCATGGCTTTTTTAGATTCGCCAGCTTCTTCGTAAAATCGAGCTAAATAATAATTTCCTAGTAGGGTTTTAGGATATTCATCGCGTGCAATCTTACCTAAAACTTCATAATATTCAAATTTTTGTGTCTTTTCAATAGCTGCCGATATGGCTTTAAAGTCGTTAACAAGAATTTGTTTTTTTATACCAAAAAGCTCATAAATGGTTTTGTACTTTTCTTCAAGATATGCCACTGGCGAGCCTTCTAGTTTTAGAATAGTTTCAGTGTATTCATCTTTACTTATAGGTTGAAAAACTTTAAAGATAGCTTCAATAGCATTTGGAATGGCATGCGTTGGCACCGAATAATGCGATGGTTTTTCAAAATTATTGAACTTATAGAATAGGTTTTTGTTGTCTAATACTGAAATATCGGTGTTTAAAGCATTTGTCATTTTTTTAATTGACGGTGAATCATTATTTGTATTTGCCAAATAGTAAAAAGTTTTAGAAGGCATCTTACCTAGCACTTCTGGAAGATAATCTAGCATTTTAGGTGCCAATTCTGGACTAATAGTTATGTATCCGCTAAATATAGGGTTTGGTTTTAATAAAAAATAATTAATGTAGTTTGCCGTTTCACCATGACCAACAGCGATTCTAAAATTAGCGGTTTTATATTTTTTCTCTAAATAAGGAATAAGTTCTATGCCAATAAATTCGAAAAAGTTAGCACCAGTTTCTATGGGTAACGAATTTTGTTCGGAATACATACAATCATCATAACGTTTATCATATTGATTGATGCCTACTACAATTGCTGCGGGCATATCTTCCCAATACGCGTAGTAATCTACATTTCCAGCTACAGCTTCAAACAAATAATCACCATCCAAAACAATAAATAAAGGATATCTTTTATCCCTATTAGCATCATATCCTCTAGGGAATTGAATTTTTAATTCACGTGTTTCACCAAGTTTTGCAGACTCTATGGTTTCATACTTTACTTGGGCATTCAAACTATTTATTGAGTAAACAACCAATAAAATGGAAAGGAGATGTTTCATTCTATAAAAATGATTTGAGATTTTATGCAAGGTAATAAATTAACCCAATGTTTAAAAACAAAGTTAAAGCTCTATGTGGGGTTTTCTGAAGTTTTATTTCTGTTATAAATAGGAAGAAAAATAAAGGAAAGCACTCCAAAAATAAAAACCATAAGTGTTTGGGAAGACCATATAATCCAACCAAAAGCATAACTAGCGTCTTTTGGCAATCCGAACAAAAGAAAAGCCCCTAAAACTGCTGCTGGATAAAAAAACACACCCCCGTTGGTAGCTGCAATTGTAAAACTTGCAGCAATAAAAGCCACTATTACAGCGCCTAGGGAAGCATTATGCAATTCATTCAAAGCAAAAGAGGTAACATAAAACATCAGGATGTACATAGCCCAAATAAACAGCGTATGGAAAATGAATGACCATTTATATTTCATTTTAAAAATACTTAAAAGACCTTCTGTCAATCCACTTAAAAATGTTTTTATTTTTAAAGCAATTTTAGAATGACTTTTTTTTATATAAATAAACATGGCAGCAATAGAAGCCATTGCCAAAATACCTCCGACGATTAATTTTATTGGTTGAAATGCATTTTCAAGAAGTTCGTAAATAAATTCAAACTGAAAGATAAGTGTTAAAATGATGATACCAAGCATGACAATAAGGTCTGCAATACGCTCAGCCACTATGGTGCCAAAACCTTTTTCAAAAGGCACGTTTTCATAATTGGTAAGAACCGCCGCCCTAAGCACCTCACCAGATCTAGGAATTCCATAGTTTGCTAAATAAGTTATAAATACCGCCATAATACTATTGGGCAACTTTACCTTATAACCCATAGGTTCTAATAAAAACTTCCATCTGTAAGCACGTGACAAATGACTTAAAACCCCTAAAAAAACACCAAGCAGTATGTATGAATAATTGGCACTTTTAAAATAAGGGATAATAGTAGCTATTGGTATTTTTGAAAACATGAACCATCCAAAAACAACAGCTAGTAAAAGAGGAATCAAAATTTTTAGCGCTTTTTTTACAGAATGGCTCAAAAGGATTATTTTAACAAGTTTGTGGCTTCGTCCGGGAAGACTAAAGATGGTTTAAAAACTTTAGCTTCTTCAATATCCATAAAAGCATAAGTGATCAATATTAAAGTGTCGCCGACCGCAACTTTTCTGGCGGCAGCACCATTTAGTGTGATTTCACCACTGTTTCGTGGTCCTGGAATGCAATAGGTTTCTAAACGTTCACCATTGTCGTTATTTACAATTTGAACTTTTTCTCCTTGAATGATATTGGCTGCTTCCATTAAATCTTCATCAATAGTAATACTTCCTATGTAGTTAAGTTCTGCACCGGTGCATTTTACTCTGTGAATTTTAGATTTTACTACTTGTATTTGCATGTGGCAAAGATAATTAATTTAGAGCTATGTTGTCTATTAACCTAATATCATCGGCATACACGGCAATAAACGCTCTATATTTTTTGTTTTTCGTCTTACGGTTTATCGTTTTTAAGGTTGAAGCATCTGCAATAATAAAGTATTCTAACTTTAATAAATCATGGCTTTCAAACTGTTTTTCAACCCATTGCGAGACTTTATTAGCACTTTTTGTGCCAAAATAAGCTTTGGCAGTTGTTAATGTTTTATAAATAAAAGGTGCTGCTTCTTTATAATTTGGTTTTAGTCGGGTGTTGCGGGAACTCATTGCTAAACCAGACGCTTCTCTAGATATAGGACATGGTACAATGTTGACTGGAATATGATATTTTTCAACTAACTTTTTTATAATAGCTAATTGCTGAAAATCTTTTTCACCAAAATAAGCATTGTCGGGTTTTATAATGCTGAACAGGCGTTTTACGATGGTTCCCACACCATCAAAATGCCCGGTTCTAAATTTGCCTTCCATTTCAAACTCCAAGCCATCAAACTCAAAGGTTTCAGAGATTGTGTTTCCTTCGTATATGTCATCAATAGAAGGTGCGTAAACTAAAATAGCATCTTTATTTATAGAACTAAGTAATTCTATATCCCGCTCTAATGTTCTGGGATATTTTATTAAATCTTCTTTATTGTCAAATTGTGTTGGATTAACAAAAATACTAACTACAACCTTGTCATTGTTTTTTAATGCTTTTTTTACCAAAGCTAAGTGCCCTTTATGCAATGCACCCATGGTTGGAACCAATCCTAAAGTTTGATTTTTTTCTTTAAAAGCATCAATTGCAGCTATAATTTGTTGTTTTTCTGTGTAAACCTTCACTTTTTAATATAAAATTAACGGGTGCAAACTTAAGATTTTACAATCAATCTGCATAAATTTTTGTACTTTTGCGTGTTTTTTATTTCGATTTTTCGAAAGAAACACATTTATACAACAGGTATTTTCAAATTTCTTACACAAGAAATGATTAATAGCGGGTTGTATAAAATCTATAAAAAGCAATAAATACTAACACATGAAAGATAAGAGGATATTATATGTATCATCTGAAGTAGTGCCTTATTTACCAGAAACCGAAATTTCTTCAATGTCTTTTGAAGCGCCAAGATTGGTGAATCAACAAGGTGGTCAAATTAGGATTTTCATGCCTCGATACGGCAATATAAACGAACGAAGACATCAATTACACGAAGTTATTAGACTTTCTGGAATAAATTTAGTGATAAACGATTTAGATATGCCGCTTATTATTAAAGTAGCGTCTATTCCCAAAGAGCGCATTCAAGTTTATTTTATTGATAATGATGAATACTTTAAAAGAAAAGCAACCCTAACAGATGAAGATGGCAATTTATTTGCCGATAACGACGAGCGTGCTATCTTTTTTGCAAAAGGTGTTATTGAAACGGTTAAGAAATTAAATTGGTCGCCCGATGTTATTCATGTCCATGGGTGGTTAGCCTCTTTATTGCCTATTTACCTTAAAGAATACTACAAAGACGAACCTTTATTTACCGAAAGTAAAATAGTAACTTCAGTATACAATCAAAGTTTTAACAATACGTTAAATAAAGATATGTTTAATAAAGTTAAATTTGACAATCTTAATGAAGATTCTATTAAAGTTCTTGAAGAACCATCCTATGTTAACTTAATGAAAGTTGCTATTGATTATTCGGATGCTTTAATAGTAGGATCGGAAGATATTCCAAAAGAGTTAGAAACCTATTTAAAAGCGTCAAATAAACCCGTTTTAGAATATAAAAGTAAAGATGAATTTGGTGAAGCTTACAAAACATTTTTTAATACCAGCGTTTTAAGCTAATCTATTTACATTCATTTCAATATATATGAAGAAGACCATTAAAGCCCTTAAATTCCCTGTTGTTTTTTTATTTACTTTTTCATCTTTTATTGCTTGCGATAAAGATTTTTCGGTGGTAGAAAGCGATGTGCTTGGAGATAAAAATTTAAATTTTGGAACAGATGTAGATAGCCTTCAAATTGCTGCCTATAATAAAAAACTTGAAGCTATTCAAATTAATGGCTTATCTTCAAATCTGTTAGGTGTTTATAACGACCTCGCTTATGGGCAAACCATAGCAAGTATTATAACGCAAATAACACCAACTACCTTTAGTCCAGATTTTGGTGAGAACACCGTAATTGACTCTGTTGTTTTAACCATTCCATATTTTAGTAGAATAACAGGAACAGATACCGATGGTAATACTACTTATACTATTTTAGATTCTTTATATGGTAAAAAATCAAATAAAAGTATTAAACCTTTTAAATTGACCATTTATCAAAATAATTATTTCTTAAGGGATTTTGACCCAAGCGCAAGCTTGGATCAAAGACAAAAATACTATTCAAAAGCAGACAGAAGCATCAACGCTACCGATAATTTTGCATTAAATGGTACGTCTGTTATAAATTTTGATGAGCATAAAGGGGCTACTGTTTACTCAAAGCTATCGTTTACACCTAATAGTAATCCTGTTAAAACCACTACAGATAAAGGAACTGATGAAGCAGTTACAACCCGATCTGCACCCGCTTTAAGAGAAAAATTAGATGCTTCGTTTTGGGAAACTGCCATATTAGATAGAGAAGATGATGTCGTATTAAGTAGTGCTAGCGAATTTAATAACTATTTTAGAGGGCTGTATTTTAAAGCTGAAGCTATTGGTGCTGATGGTAGTATGGTTTTATTAAATTTAGCATCTACCAATGCCAATATTACCATTTATTACTCCAAAGATTCTACTGTTGAAGGTGAAAGAACACAAGCGACCTATGTATTAAACTTTACTGGAAATATTTTAAACACCTTTATTAATGACTATAGTTCTGTGCCATTACAAGATGGCGACGAAACTTTAGGTGACGAAACACTTTATTTAAAGGGTGCCGAAGGCTCTATGGCTGTTGTGGATTTGTTTAGCGGTGACAATGCTTTAGAAGATTTTTTAAACAGTTACAGAGTGCCTCTTGGTAACGGAGAATACAAAAAAGACAGTAATGGCAACTACATTTTAAAACGTTTAATAAACGATGCCCAATTACTTGTTTATGAAGACGACTTAATGCCCACCTATGGCGTAGATGAAAAAGGGAACGCTTATCATAAGTATGATAGAATTTACGCATACGACCTAGAAAATAATATCCCGCTTATTGATTATAATTACGATCCCAGTAAAGGAAATACTGCTTCGCCTTACAATTCTACATTTTTTCATTTAGGGCAACGTAAAACCGATGACACAGATGCGGTAAAATACAAAATTCATTTAACCGAGCATTTAAATAATATTTTACTTAGAGATTCAACCAACACCAAAATAGGATTGGTATTATCTAGTAATGTAAATGTAGTTAATAACGCTAAAATTTTAAATAGTGCGGGTGATGTTACCAATGTACCAGCTACATCTATAATCACCCCAAGAGGTACTATTTTACATGGAACCAATTCAGCAGTTCCTGATAACAGAAAAATGAAATTAAAGATATTTTTTACGGAGCCTAAATAAATTCATCTACATAGTAAAGTTACTTCTTGTTAAATAAAATTGAACTTTATCGTATAAAATAAGGACTTCATATAATAATTATCTTTCATTAGTATTTATTTTACATATTTGCTTTTTAATTAGAACCCAAGAAATCAAAAAAATAAATTATGTGTGGAATTGTAGGATATATAGGAACTAGAGAGGCTTACCCAATTATAATTGAAGGCCTCAAGCGATTAGAATATAGAGGTTATGACAGTGCAGGGATCGCACTTTTTGATGGCACCGACCTTAAAGTTTGTAAAACAAAAGGTAAGGTTTCAGATTTAGAAGCGCGTTCAGATAAAGAAATAACAAAACATGGCAATTTAGGTATTGGGCATACAAGATGGGCAACCCATGGTGTTCCCAACGATGTTAACTCGCACCCACACCTTTCAAATTCTGGCGATTTAGTTATTATTCATAATGGTATTATTGAAAATTACGAATCTTTAAAGCAAGAATTGATTTCTAGAGGGTTTACATTTAAATCGGATACAGATACCGAAGTTTTAATAAATTTAATTGAAGACGTAAAAAATCAAGAAAACGTAAAGCTTGGTAAAGCAGTACAAATTGCACTAAATCAAGTTGTTGGTGCGTATGCCATTGCCGTTTTTGATAAAACCAAACCAGAAGAAATTGTTATTGCCCGTTTAGGAAGTCCATTAGCAGTAGGCGTTGGTGAAGACGAATTTTTTATTGCAAGTGATGCCTCTCCTTTTTTAGAATATACCAAAAATGCCATCTATTTAGAAGATGAAGAAATGGCTATTATTAGATTTCATAAAGGCATAAAAGTTAGAAAAATTAAAGATGATTCTATCGTGCCAGCCTATGTTCAAGAACTTCAAATGAATCTTGAGCAAATTGAAAAAGGTGGATACGAGCATTTTATGCTGAAGGAGATCCACGAACAACCAAAAGCCATTACAGATACTTACAGAGGACGTCTTTTAAGAAACGAAGCCATTATAAAAATGGCAGGTGTTGAAGATAACATGAAAAAATTCCTCAATGCCAACCGTATCATAATTGTAGCTTGTGGTACCTCATGGCATGCCGGTTTAGTAGCAGAATACATTTTTGAAGATTTAGCAAGAATCCCTGTTGAAGTTGAATACGCTTCAGAGTTTAGATATAGAAACCCTGTAATTACTGAAAATGATGTTGTAATCGCCATTTCACAATCTGGAGAAACCGCCGATACCTTAGCAGCTATAAAATTAGCAAAATCCAAAGGCGCCTTTGTTTTTGGAGTTTGTAATGTTGTAGGTTCATCTATTGCCAGAGAAACCGATGCTGGAGCTTATACACATGCGGGGCCGGAAATTGGTGTGGCTTCAACAAAAGCTTTTACAACGCAAATAACGGTTTTAACTTTAATGGCGTTGCGTTTAGCAAGAGCGAAAGGCACTATTAGTAGTTCAGACTTCAGACAACATTTATTGGAATTAGAATTAATTCCTAAAAAAGTAGAACAAGCATTAGAATCGGATGCACATATTAGAATGATTGCTGATATTTACAAAGACTCTCGTAATTGTTTATACTTGGGAAGAGGCTTTAATTTTCCAGTAGCATTAGAAGGTGCTTTAAAATTAAAAGAGATTTCTTATATACACGCTGAAGGTTACCCTGCTGCCGAAATGAAACATGGTCCTATTGCTCTAATTGACGAAAACATGCCTATTGTTGTTATCGCAACCAGGAAAGGACATTATGAAAAAGTAGTAAGTAACATTCAGGAAATAAAATCAAGAAAAGGAAAAATCATAGGTATTGTTACCGAAGGTGATACTCAGGTTAGAGATCTTGCAGACCACGTTATTGAAGTTCCTGACACTTTAGAATCTTTATCTCCGTTATTAACTACTATTCCGCTTCAACTATTATCATACCATATAGCGGTATTATTAGGTAAAAATGTAGATCAACCACGTAACTTAGCTAAATCTGTTACTGTAGAGTAGTTTTACAGAGACTCTCTGAATCACTTTACGGTTTGTAATAGAAAACGTCATGATTAATATTAATCATGACGTTTTCTCGTTTATTAGGGTTTTTATTAGGTATAAAGCAGCGAATGTTCCTATTTTTTGTTAAATTTTACTATGCACGCATAATTTTTTTGTATTTTTATTCTTAAGTACTATATATTTTTTTATATTGTTGAGATAAAACTAAAACTAATTTAATACTAAATGAAGACAATCCTCCCTTTTTTTCTTTTGTTTTTTTGTGGCTTTGTTAATTCCCAAACGGTAATTACGGGGTCTGTTGTAGATGATAACAATCAACCCATTCCTGGTGCAAATGTTATTGTAGTAGGAACCTCAACAGGTACCGTTACGGATTTTGATGGAAATTTTACATTAACTTTTAGTCAAGCCCCGCCTTTTAGCGTTCGAGCCAGTAGCGTTGGTTTTGAAACAATGACCATACAAGTGACTTCTAATAATCAAAAGTTAAACTTCGTTCTTAAAGAAGGAACTTCATTGGATGAAGTAGTTATTTCTGCTTCAAGAACGCCAGAGCGTATTTTTGAATCGCCAGTTACAGTAGAGCGTTTAGGACTTCAAGAAATTAAAAACACGGCTTCCGCCGATTTTTATGATAGCTTGGAAAACCTGAAAGGGGTCGATATAAACACAAACAGTTTAACTTTCAAGTCTATTAATACGCGTGGTTTCGCAACATTTGCTAATAACCGTTTTATGCAATTGGTTGACGGTATGGATAACTCCTCACCAGCGTTAAATTTTCCTTTAGGAAACTTAGTTGGAATGACTGAAACGGATATTTTAAGTGTTGAATTGCTGCCAGGTGCGTCGTCTGCGCTGTATGGTGCCAATGCCTTTAATGGTATTTTGTTTATGCGAAGCAAGAATCCTTTTGATTATCAAGGTATTAGTACATCCTTAAAAAGAGGTATCACTTCGCAAAAAGCAGCGGGAGACAATCCATATACCGATGTAAGTTTCCGTGCTGCACATAAGTTTAGCAACAAATTTGCAGGTAAAATTAATTTTGGATACCTAAAGGGAACCGATTGGACTGCAACTAGCGAAGTAGATAACGACATGGTTGGTGGCTCTAGAGAAACAAATATAAATTACAATGGTGTAAATGTATATGGCGATGAAGTTTCAACAAATATAAATGGTGTTGCCATAACTTTAGAAGGTCTAGGGATTTTACCCACCGGTGCGAGTGCGCTTGTGCCTTCGGTTAATGTTAGTAGAACAGGTTATAATGAACGCGACTTAACAGACTATAATGCAGAAAGCGTTAAAGCCGACTGGGGATTGTATTATAGACCTTGGGAAAATGATTTTGAAATATCTTATGTAGGCAAAGTCGGTACAGGGTCAACGATATATCAAGGAACCAATAGATACAGTATTAATGGGTTTTTTCAACAACAACATAAACTAGAACTTAAGAATGACAATTTCTTTTTAAGAGGTTACGTGGTTAGTGACAAAGCTGGTGATTCCTACGACATGGTGTTCACAGGTATCAATATTAATAGGGCATGGAAAGACGATCCAACGTGGTTTGGGCAATATGCAGGAACTTATGTGCAAGCTACCCTTGGCGGTGCAACCGATGCCCAAGCACATGCCGCGGCTAGAGCCGTTGCCGAAACAGGGCGTTTTTTGCCTGGTTCTGATGATTTTATAGCTGCTTTCAATAAAAGCATTAGTGATCCAGACTTATCTACGGGATCAAAGTTTCAAGACGCCTCTAAATATTATCATGCCGACGGAAATTATAATTTTAGCCATTTGATAGATGTTGCCGATATTCAAGTGGGTGGTTCTTACAGACAATATAGCTTGAATTCTTCTGGAACTATTTATACCGATAAAGATGGTCCTATTGATTATTCCGAGTTTGGTGTATACACTCAAATCCAAAAAGATTTAGAGCTAACCGAAGCTTTAGAATTAAAGCTAACAGGTTCCATACGATACGATAAATCGGAATTTTTTGATGGCTTCTTTTCTCCAAGAATTTCTGCAGGTTTGACGGTTAATAAAAATCATAATATAAGGGCTTCTGTGCAAACAGGCTTTAGAAATCCAACCACTCAAGATTTATTTATTGGGTTAGATGCGGGTAGAGCCATATTAGTTGGAGCAGCGCCTAGTAATTTAGATCGCTATGTTAGGACTTTTAATGTTAGTGGTGGCGGCCAACTTTTAGGACAACCAGCTACCATTACACAAACCGGTCGGGTGGCTTATGAAAACTCATATACAAGAAATGCTTTGGAAACACTTCAAGCAACTGGAAATCCCGCTGTTTTAGCAGACCCCGATGCCATTGCAAACCCAAGTTTGGTAAAACCAGAACAAGTGTCCTCGGCAGAAGTGGGTTACAGAGGAAAGTTAAACAAAGTAATTATAGATTTTAGTGCTTATTATAATAAATATAAAGATTTTATTTCTCAAGAAGTTGTGGTAGCACCTTATTATGGTAGCGTTGGAGATAACACCTTATCGGTTGCTGCAATAGCAAATGGGGACTACCAAGTATATAGCACATATACTAACTCACCTGCAGATGTAAACTCATACGGCGCTTCCATTGGATTGTCAACTAAAGTATTTGGGGATTTTGATTTAAGCGGCAGTTATACCTATGCTAAATTAGATTTTGATCAAGCGAAATACCCGGATTTTACAACAAACTTTAATACGCCCGAGCATAAATTTAAGGCCTCTTTTGGCAATACGGAATTGTTTAAAAACTTCGGCTTTAATGTATCTTATAGATTTAGTGACGATTATTTTTGGGAAGCAACATTTGGCAATGGTGTTGTGCCAGAATTCCATGTAGTTGATGCCCAAATTAACTTATTAGTGCCTAGTATGAAATCCATATTCAAAGCAGGTGCTACAAACCTAACAGGAAAAGAATACTATACCGCATATGGAACAGGCTATATAGGTTCTATGTATTATGTTTCTTGGACAATTAACAACTTATAAAATGAAAACTAAAATAATGAATACAAAATATATATGGCTGTTAATAATCCTATTAGGGTTTACAGCATGTAACGATATTGAAGATGTTAGCAGGCTTGAAGAAGAAGTTGAATTACCTGAGTTAACTGCTGGTTCTGCCGATTTTTCAAACTATGTCGCCATAGGAGCATCGTTTACTTCTGGTTTTACCGATAATGCTTTATTTAAAGCTGCCCAAGAAAATTCATTTCCAAATATATTATCCCAACAATTTGAAAAAGTTGGAGGTGGCACTTTTACACAACCCTTAACAAGTGATAATTATGGTGGTTTAGCAGCAGCAGGTTCGAGATTACCTGGTTTTGACCCAAGATTGGTTTTTGGAGGTGCTGGACCAGTTCCTTTGGAATCTGTAATAGGTCCTGTAACCGTGAGCACAGATATTGCTATAAATAAACCAACAGGTCCTTTTAACAATATGGGCGTTCCTGGTGCTAAAAGTTATCATTTACTGTTTGACGGTTATGGTAATATTGCAAATTTAGCAACTAAAACCGCTAATCCTTACTTTGTAAGAATGGCATCAAGCGCAACAGCTACTGTTTTAGGAGATGCTATGGCACAAAGCCCCACATTTTTTACATTATCAGAAATTGGAGGAAATGATGTTTTAGGGTATGCAATTTCTGGTGGTGATGGTTCAAATACAATAACACCAAGTGCAGGAAATGTTGGTGTAGGCTTTGATGCTACTTTTGGTTATTTAGTTACCACCTTAACGTCAGGTGGCGCAAAAGGCGTAGTAACCAATGTTCCTTATGTAAAAGACCTACCTCATTTTACAACCGTTCCTTATAAGCCTTTAAGTCCAACGAACCCAGCTTTTGGTCCACAAATAGCTACTCTGAATGGTATTTTTGGTCAATTAAATCAGGTGTTTGCTTTTCTTGGAGTTCCAGAACGTTCCATTATTTTTTCTACAACAGCTGCTAGTCCCGTTGTTATAAAGGACGAAAATTTAACAAATTTATCTGCTCAGATTACGGCTGTATTAAATGCAAGTCCAACATTTCCAGCATTTGTACAATCATTTGGTTTACCTGCTCAAGCAGCTCCAAATGTTGCTGCTTTATTTGGACTAACTTACGGACAAGCAAGACAAGCTAAAGAGACAGATTTACTAGTACTTCCAAGTAGTTCGGTAATTGGAACTGTTAATATGGACTCGGTTGCTTTTTTAATGTCCCAAGGTTTACCACAAACTTTAGCAGGTCAATTTTCTGCAGAAGGCATAACACTTCCTTTAGCTGACAAATGGGTTTTGACCCCAGAAGAGCAGCAAGAAATTAAAGATGCGACTGATGCCTATAATGCCACAATTGCATCGGTTGCAAACTCAAACCCTAATGTTGCTTTAGTAGATTTAAATAACATTCTTCAAGAAGCAACAGCCAACGGAGTTGTTTTTGATAATTATACTATGAGAACAAAACTAGTTACAGGCGGAGCAATAGGTTTAGATGGTATACATTTAACAGCAAGAGGCTACGCTTATTTAGCTAATAAATTTCTAGAAAAAATAGATGAAGCTTTTGGTTCGAACTTTATCGCATCAGGGAATGTTGCGAAAGCAGGAGACTATCCAACAAATTATTCTCCAACCTTAAATTAATTTTAAAGAACACCATAAAACGCCTTGAATTTCAAGGCGTTTTTTTATTGTAAAAAAGCTTAAAAAACAACTTTCAATTTAAATTAAAAAAATTATCTTTGCACGCGGAAACTAAAAGTGTTTTCATTCAATTAAAACGCATAATATTAAACATATAAGCAATGTCTAAAGTTACAGGTAAGGTTGCACAGATAGTAGGTCCAGTTATCGATGTTGAATTCGGTGCTGGTTCTGAACTTCCAAAAATTTATGATTCATTAGAAATTAAAAGACCTGACGGTTCTTTATTAGTATTAGAAGTGCAATCTCACATTGGTGAAGATACAGTACGTACTATTGCTATGGACTCATCAGACGGTTTAAGCAGAGGTACTGAAGTTATTGCAACTGGAGCGCCTATACAAATGCCTATTGGCGATGATGTTTACGGACGTTTGTTTAATGTAATTGGAGATGCTATCGATGGTCTTGGAGATTTACCTAAAGCTGGAAATGCTGGGTTGCCAATTCACCGTCAAGCACCTAAATTTGAAGATTTATCAACTTCTACCGAAGTTTTATTTAC
>LLBZ010083337.1_pt3 | contig 21928 bp, 35 predicted proteins | sample 1489421 | NCBI WGS metagenome assembly LLBZ01 (sample SAMN04092657, study PRJNA295927) | soil metagenome | biome: Soil prokaryotic community; feature: Bulk soil; isolation source: soil from tomato rhizosphere | host: tomato cultivar Moneymaker | place: South Korea | collected 2011-11-01 | reverse complement strand
CAACGTGTGGCGCAACGGCCTGCTGTCGCTGCGCCGCATCCCTAGTGCGCTGGGCATGCGCGAGCAAGCAGCTATGACCGACCCGATCGTTCCCATCGAATACGTCGAGTGTCGCGCGCAGCGTGATTTCGCAAACGGTGAGCCTTGCCCGTTCCCCTGGCACTCGAAAGCTGCGAAGACATGGCAGAGGGTTGTGGATCGGCTGACTGCTGAGAAGAACGCGCATCGGATGCCGCTGTCAGGCGAGGCTTCGGCATGAGCGACATCGCCACAATGGAGGTCGTTGACGACACTCGCGAGTTCTTCGCGCCGTGCTCTACGGACCTCATTGATGGTGTCATTGGCCAGTATCAGGCTATGCGCAAGCGTATTGAACAGGTCGCAGAAATGGTAACTGGCGAGACGGTTGGGGCTATTAGTTACTTTTTGGATGGCAACTGCCGGGATAACCACTATGGCACCCCGAGCGTAGGGCGGTTGTTTGAACTGGAGGGTGCAGTGGCTGCACTGAACAGCGCTTATTGGACGAAGGCTATGCAGTTGACCGATGTCCTGAACTGCATGCCGCAGAAGCGCCGGGAAGAGTGGAACAAGTCGATCAGGGAACAGACCTGCCCGGAGTTCACTGAAGAGACGGTGCGCAGCACTCTCTTTGATTTACTCAACATGCGCAGCCAGTTCTTGGCAGAGCGCGTGGACGGCATATTCCGTGCACTGTCTGGTGAGCATGTCACCAACTCGCCGGCGGCGTTCGGCAAACGGATGATTATCGCTCACTTGATCAGCAGCTACGGCACAACGAACCACGACCGAGTCGGCTACATCAACGACCTGCGCTGTGTGATAGCTCGATTTATGGGGCGCGACGAGCCTAAGTGGAATGCTTCTTCGCACGTTGTTGAGACGGCTCGCCGCGAGCGCCGTGGGGAGTGGGTCACGCTTGATGGCGGCGCACTGCGTTTGCGGGCGTACAAATGTGGAACTGCCCACTTGGAAGTGCACCCGGACATGGCGTGGCGGCTTAACCGTACTTTGGCGCACCTCTACCCGACGGCGATTCCGCCTGAATTCCGTGTCAAGCCAAAGAAGACACCCAAGAATTTCGTAATGATGGGGCGCCCACTTCCGTTCGCGGTTATTGCCGCCCTAGAAGATTTAGAGTCTGCAACGCGGCTTGAAAAGAATGAGGGGCCGGATAGGCGGCACCGCGATTACAACCGGATTCAAATTAAGAACGCACTGCAGTTCCGCTATGGATGTACACATGACAAGGCGGTACGTGACGAGGCTGAGCGAGTTATTAGTTTTCTCGGCGGGGTGCCATCAGCAGACGGCACGCGATTCGAATTCGACTACAACCCGCACGATGTGATTTCCGAAATCATTTGCTCCGGATGCATTCCCGATCAGAAAAGCCACCAGTTTTACCCAACGCCAGAAGCTGTTGCGCAAGCCGCGATTGAACTTGCGGATATCGGGCCGCACGACATCTGCCTTGAGCCAAGCGCCGGACAGGGCGGTCTTGCCGATTTCATGCCAAAAGACCGTACGCGCTGCATCGAGATCAGCAAGCTGCACTGCGACATTCTGACAGCGAAAGGTTTCCCGCTCGTCTGCTGTGACGACTTTCTCAAGTGGGCTGCCGCCACCGGTCACGTTGGGTATGACCGAATCGTCATGAATCCGCCGTTCAGCGAAGGCCGCGCAAAGGCGCACGTCGAAGCCGCCGCTGCCTTGGTGAAGCCGGGCGGCAAGCTTGTCGCGATTCTTCCTGCGTCATTCAAGAACAAAGAAATTCTCCCTGGTTGGGATGTCGAGTGGTCGCGGGTGTTCGACAACGAATTCGCTGGCACATCGGTAAGCGTCGTGATTGCGAGCGGGGTGCGCAATGGGCTTTGCACCGGCACAAGCGGAGGTCTGACGTGACTCAAGCTTTGTATCGTGAATTCGTTCTGCGCGGCCCTGGTGTTTGGCCTGCTGTGATCGCGTTCGTCAAAGCGAATGCCGCGAGCTTTGCCGAGAAAGGCGAGCCGCTACGTCTCATTTTCACCAGCGACGAGAAGAAGCGGACGCTGGAGCAAAACAGGTTCTTTCACGGCCCGGTGCTGGATGCAATCACATCACAAGCATGGTGGAACGGTCGCCAATACCCAAAGGAATTCTGGAAAGAGTATTTCCGTCGCCGCTATCTCCTGAAAGACGAATACGAAACGCCGGACGGTGAAATCGTCCAGGTGTATTGGAGCACTGCGGACAAGAAATTCTCGGTCGGGATGATGACTGAGTTTCTGAACAAGGTTCAGGCCGAAGCCGGCAGCGAATGGGGAGTGGTGTTCGAATGAAAATTTACGTCGCCGGGCCGATGACAGGCTACCTCGATTTTAACTTTCCAGCATTCCATGCCGAGGCGGCGCGTCTTCGTGCGCTTGGCTATCAGGTCGCCAATCCTGCGGAAATCAATGCCGATGCGTCTCCCGACTGGGCTGATTGCATGCGCGCCGACATCCGCGAACTTGTGACGTGCGACGCGGTTGCTCTTCTGGATGGATGGGAAAAATCAAAGGGCGCAAATCTGGAAGTGCACATTGCCAGCGAGCTGGGAATGCTCGCGGTTCCGGCGCGCTGCTTTGATGTCGCGCTCAATTCGAAGGAAGAAAGGCGGGCGGCATGAAATACCTGTCCGTCTGCTCTGGAATCGAAGCAGCCACCGTCGCATGGCATCCGCTTGGCTGGCGCGCAGTCGGCTTTGCCGAGATCGAGCCGTTTCCATGCGCTGTTCTTGCTCATCACTATCCGATCGTGCCGAATTACGGCGATATGACCAAGCTGGCGGCACGCGTACTGTCCGGCGAAATCGAAGCGCCGGATGTGCTGGTCGGCGGCACGCCGTGCCAGGCGTATAGCGTGGCCGGCATGCGCGCTGGTTTGAATGATGATCGGGGCCAATTGACCCTGCGTTTTATGGAGCTGGCAGATGCAATTGACCATGTTCGAGCAAGAGCGGGGAAGCCACCCTGCATCATCGTCTGGGAAAACGTCCCCGGCGTCCTCAGCGACAAAACCAATGCGTTCGGGTGCTTTCTGGCTGGCCTTGCCGGGGAAGATGTCGAACTCGTCTCTCCAGGGGGCAAATGGTCGAACGCTGGTTGTGTGTATGGACCCCAAAGAGCAATCGCTTGGCGGACCTTGGACGCCCAATATTTCGGATTGGCCCAACGCCGCCGTCGTGTGTTCCTTGTCGCAAGTGCTCGAAACGGGTTCGATCCCGCCACAGTACTTTTTGAGTGGGACGGCCTGCGCCGGGATTCTGCGCCGAGCAGAGAAGCGGGGAAAGAAGTTGCCGGCACTCTTGGCGCACGCACTTCGAGCGGCGGCGGGTTCAGCACAGATTTCGAATGCGCAGGAGGATTGCAGCCAGTCGCAAGCACTGGAGATATCAGCCATTGTTTGAATGCGGGTGGCATGGGGAGGCAGGATTACGAGACCGAGACCGTGATTGTGCAGCGTGCATGCCATACCACTGGCGCCGGATATTGGAAGGAAGGATTCGGGACGCTTAGAGCACGGCCACAGGATAGTCATGAAAATGTCGTCGTCCAATCCGTCGCCCTGCGTGGACGTGAAGGCGGCGGCACTGCTGAACTTGGCGACGACTTGGCGAATGCGCTGCGCTGCGGTGGTGGCGGTGGCGATAAGCCGCATGTGCTTATCCCTTATGCCGTGCGAGACGTGGCGCAAACCATCACTAGTAATTACGGAAAGCAGTGCGACAACTCTGATACGAGTCTTGGGCCAAATGTGGTTATTGCGCCGGTCGCCGACACACTTACGGCCAATTGGCACAACAGCAACGGCGCAACTGCTGGCAATAACGCCGGGATGATCAATCCAGTAATTCAAGGGATGGCCGTGCGTCGACTCATACCGTCAGAGTGCGAAATTTTGCAGGGGTTCCCAAAGGGTTACACGCAAGTTCCGCATCGAGGAAAACCGGCGGCAGACGGTCCGCGTTACAAGGCGCTCGGCAATTCGATGGCGGTACCGGTCATGGCCTGGATCGGCCAGCGCATTCAAGCGGTCGACGCACTGTTGCCGCACGTTCGGAGTGCGGCATGAAGCGCGCGCCCATGAAGCCAGGCCAGAAGCCGATGAAGCGTACCGCATTCAAGCGTGTAGCTATCGCAGGCCGGGTAGACCGCTTGACGGTCACGCTGCCACGCCGGATGAAGTCACGCAAGGTGCCGCCGAATGCACAGGAACAGGCATGGATGGGCTTCGTCGCCGGGTTCGGCTGTGTCGTGTGCTGGATTCAGCATCACGTCAAAACGCCATGCGCTGTGCACCACATCGTTGAAGGCGGTCGCCGTGTTGGACACATGTTCACGATCGGCCTTTGCGATCCAGGCCACCACCAGAACAGCCCGACACCGCTGAAGATCAGCCGTCACCCGAACAAAAAGCGCTTCGAAGTCGCGTACGGGACTGAATACGAATTGCATGCCTACCTGGTTGAGCAGCGCGAGAAGACATTGAAGGTTTCCACATGAGCGAGCTACCTGCACCAATGACGCCGGCGGACTGTGATCTGCAGGACTTTCCGTTCATGCCCCTTGACGTGGCACGACTGCGCGACTCGGATCTCGCATCGGATGAATCACCAGAGGCGTGCTGGGCGGCTGTCCTGTTGTGGGCGGCTTCTTGGCACCAAGTGCCGGCGGCATCCATGCCCGATAACGATAACTGGATTGCAAAGCAGGCTGGATACGCACAGCGCGGCAAGATCGCACGCGAATGGGCTGCTGTTCGAAATGGCGCGATGCGAGGCTGGGTGAAATGTTCGGATGGGCGCCTCTATCACCCAGTTGTCGCAGAAAAGGCATGCGACGCATGGAAAGCCAAGATCGTACAGCGCTGGAAAAACGAATGCGCTCGAATCAAAAAACATAACCAGCGTCACGGGACAACCATTCCCCAGCCTGATTTTGTCTCATGGACAGAGGCAGGCTGTCCCCAGGGACAACCACTATCTGTCCCTAGGGACAAGAAAGCAGATGGTGGGGACAACACAGGGGACAGCCCTTCCAAGAGACAGGGAGAGGGACAGAGACAGGGACAGGGAGAAATAAAACCTTCCGTTCCTAACGGAACGGGCGCTGCTGCGCCGCCGACCGCCGAGGATCAGTTGGCATTGATGAAAAAAGAAATCTGGGGTGCAGGCAAAGCGCTGTTTGCCTCCAAGGGGATTGCCGAAGCGAATGCCGGCAAGATCCTTGGGCAATTGCTGGGCAAGTACTCGATCGAGATCGTCCTGGATGCGGTACGCGCCGGGGTGCAAGCCGAGCCGCCTGACCCGACGGCGTACCTGGTGGCTTGCTGCCAGGCGGCCATCGGCGCACGCGCAAAGATGCAGAAGAACTCGCGCCATAACGGCTTTGACGACACGGATTATTCGGAAGGAGTGACGGCAGATGGATGCATCGCTTGAGACAAAAGATGTCGAGTGCGAGAAGCACGGCGCCTACGTCAGTACGGCGGTCAAGCTTCTTGGCCGCATTGTGCACTGGTCTGGCTGCCCGCAGTGCAACGCGATTGAGCGTGCCACGCGTGACGCGGAAAAAGTCCGCGTCGAAGCCGAGGAAAAGCAGCGCCGGCTTGAGGCGCGGCTGAACCAGTCCGGCATTCCGCTGCGCTTCCGTGGCAAGACGTTTGCGTCCTACCGAACCGATACGGACGGCATGGAAAGCGCCTGCGCGATTGCGATGGAGTTCGCTGCGAACTTCAGGGAGCACGCCAAGAAGGGCACTTTCCTGGTGTTTTCCGGTAAGCCGGGTACCGGCAAGAGTCACCTGGCGATAGCCATTGCACAGGAGGTCATGAGCGGCGGCACGGCGCTGTACACCAGCGCGATCGACGCGGTTCGGATGATCCGCGACACATGGCGCCGTGATTCCGCCAAGACCGAATCCCAGGTGCTGGACATGCTGGCATCGATCGATCTGCTGATTTTGGATGAGGTCGGCGTGCAATACGGCACCGAAGCCGAGCAGGTCAGCCTGTTCGACATCATCGACAAGCGGTACCGCGACCTGCGCCCAACGATCCTGCTAACGAACCTGAATGCCAAAGGAATGAAGGAATTCCTTGGCGACCGCAGTTATGACCGCCTGCGTGAAGGTGGTTTGTGGGTCACGTTCGATTGGGAGTCGCAGCGCAAGAAAGTAGCAGCGTGAGAGTTTGCCCGGCATGCGGCAATCGTGGCGGCATGGCCTTCGAATGCATCGAATGCAATCTGGCCTGGCTGTCACAAATGACGCGGGAAGCAATGGCAATCAATGCGCCGGTGATTGAAATGGTGATGGGCGCCGAGCACATGAACAAGGTTCGCGCGCAGTGGAAAGCAAGGCGGTTCACCAATTCGCCAACCGAAAGTAAAGATTTCAACGCAGCACAACAACGGAGGGTTCATGAGTACAGATAACGAAATCGAAAAGGACATTCAAACCAAGGGCAAGACCGCACCACGCGTCACGCCGGCGGACATTGAGGCGAATATCGCCAGTGAATGGTACTTCACTGCGCGGCAGGGGGCAGAGCATGCGGCGCTCGATCATGGCAACTACCCAGCGAACACTCCGGATGAGGGGCTGCCACTTAATCTGCTGACCTTCTGCGTGCTGGTGCTGAAGAACGGCTTTACCGTCACGGGCGAGAGCGCCTGCGCCAGTCCGGAGAACTTCGACGCCGAGATCGGTCGCAAGATCGCGCGCCAGAACGCGGTGCAGAAAATCTGGCCGCTGATGGGCTATGAACTGCGTAGCCGTCTCGCCGCATCCTGATGGAATCGTCAGTCATCGCCATCCAGGTCGGCATTGCGGTCTTTTCCGGCCTGGCGGCTTGGCTGACCAATGATGGGCGTCCATTGGTTCGCAAGTGGGCGCCGATTGCTGGACTGGCATCGCAACCATTCTGGATCGCGTCTGCCGTGCAAGCTGACGCATGGGGCGTGCTGGTCATCTCGGTTTGGTACACGTACTGCTGGTGTAGAGGGATTCGCAACAACTGGTTTGAGCACTGACCCGATCCATCCTGCAGGCGGTGCAGGCTCGCAGCGGGAAAACTGCGGGGTTAAAGAAACCTGAAGCTGCAGGGTATCCGCCCAGCGATCAATGGAAGCGACAACAAACGCTGCACCAAACGCTAGTGACCATGCAGGCGTGACTTCCCGGGGAGAGAACCGGGGCATAAAAATGATCGATGGGAGCGCGATAAATGAGATTCGGTAGACCTGCATTTGGAATGGCCGGTACTCCGGCGAGGGCGAAGCGGCCAAAGTACAGCAACAAGAAAATTGTGCTGGATGGCGAAACTTTCGACTCGAAAGCCGAATGCCGACGCTATCAAGAATTACTCATTTTGCGCCGCACCGGCCAGATCAGCGATTTGAAGCGCCAAGTCGCATTCGAACTGGTGCCATCGGTGAAGTTGCTGGGCGCCGCCAGGGCAACGCCGGCGATTCGATATTTCGCTGACTTCACCTATATCGAGAATGGCGCATTGGTTGTCGAGGATACGAAAGGGTATTTGACAACCGAATACAAAATGAAGCGCCACATGATGAAAGCCGTGCATGGCATTGATATCAGGGAGACCGCGTAATGGGAAAGCAACTCAAGCCGCCGGTTGCGCCGCTCAAAGAAGCCCACGAACGTGCAATGGAAATGATCGAGAGTTCGCGTGTACGCGTAGCTGTGTTCATTGTCGGCGGTGCAGTGAAGTGCGCAAAAAGTTCGTCGCCAACGTTTGATGCTCGCGTCAAACGGCTCGCAAGCGGACTGGTGGGCGTCTATGACCTTGGCGCGGATTCGCGGCAAGTGTACGCAGATCTGGGCGTGTTTTACGAAGGGATGCGTCATGACCTGCACTGACGCTTTGACCGACGCATGGGGGAGCAATCGAATGACAAAGTCACGCAAGCGCGTCGTGGTTGAGCGCCAACTCGGGCGATTTACAGAGCAGTTGACGCTGAATTTAAAAACGCAATCGTACCGAGCAACCGTTCTGGCGGCCGTCAATACGTCGACCGAATGGCGCACAGGTCGCGAAATCGCAGAGCTGGCGAAACTCTCCTACAAGCAGACCATCGACGCGCTGAATGCGTTGTACAACACCGGCCAGGTGTCGCGCCGTGGCCGCACGTGCACGGCGCTGTGGGGCATGCGCGATCTTGCGCAACCGGTTGATACCAACATTGCCACACTTGAGAATCTGTTCCGCCGGTTTGTTGTCAAGTAGACGTCGAATAGTTGAACCTACGTTACTGTTTCATAAACTCAATTTAGAGAAAACGACCAGATCATGGACTCTATCCCGACCAAACAGCAAGTACGGACGTGGCAGACGAAGAGATTGTCCGAGCACACGCCGCCGCCCAGTCCGGAGCAGATCCGGCGTGAATTGGGCTGGCATCTGGAAGCGGCGAACCAAGTAGCGCAGAAGCGGCGCAAGTAAAGGAAGTACATGCCAAACATTGACCCGGAAGTGCAAAAGCAGGCCGTCAAAGAGGCGTTACGTGAGTGGCTTAACGACCAATTCGCCGCGTTCGGGCGCTGGTCATTCTACGGGCTGATGTCTGCGGCTTTTGCGGGATTGGTCTTTCTCGCCCTGAGCGGGGCAGGGTGGCACAAATGATCATGACATTGCTATCGATGTTCGGCGGCGGTCTTATGCGGCTGCTACCGGAAGTCTTTGCGTTCCTGAACAAGAAGACCGACAACAAACACGAACTGGATATGCTCGATAAGCAGTTCCAGCTTGAGCAAACCCGCTCGGCAATGCGCGTCGAGGAACTGAACGCACAGGGCAATATCGACACGGCGCTGGAAATGCTGCGAGTGCAGGGGGCCGCGGTCAAGGCGCAAATGCAAAAGACCGGCATCAAATGGGTCGATGCAATCAACTTCGCGGTGCGGCCGCTGACGACGTATTACATGCTGCTGCTGTACGGCCTGGTCAAGTTGGCATTGTTCATTGTCGCCATCCGATCCGGCATCAGCGGATGGGAAGCCGTGCTGCACATCTATGACGATGAAGACCGCGCCATGTTGTCGGGCATCCTGGCGTTCTGGTTTGTTGGTCGCGTGTTCGATAAACAGAGATGAACGAAATCATCGAATTGGCGGCAGCGTTGTTCAAGCCGTTCGAGGGTTGCCATTTGAAAGTCCGCGCCGGTGCCGGCTATCTGCTCAAGCCGTATCTGTGCCCAGCCAACGTGCTGACAATTGGATGGGGTGAAACCGGGCCGCATATCAAGCCCGATACGCGCTGGACGCAAGGGCAGGCTGATAAAACTCTTGAAAACCGCCTCAAGCAATATCTACTCGGCGTCTACAAGCGATGTCCCGCTCTGTATCTCCACCCGCCCGAGATGGCTGCGGCATGTGTCTCATTGACATACAACATCGGGCTTGGTGCATTTGGCGCGAGCTCTGTTTGCCGCAAGATCATGCGCAACGATCTGTCCGGCGCTGCTGATTCGTTCCTACTCTGGAATAAAGGAGGCGGGCGCGTACTCAAGGGCTTGACGCGCCGCCGGCATGCGGAGCGATTGCTATTTTTACGGGGGATGCAATGACCACAATATTTCTGACCGCACTGCTGCTGCTCATGTTCGTGATGGGCTTGTTTCAGATCCTGGACGAGGTGACGTACACGCGGTTATTCCGTGGCTGGGCGCAAACCATCGCGTCGGTGTTGTGCCTGCTGACCGTGTGGCTGGCCTAAATGCAGGCTCGCACCAAAGCGAGAAGATCATTTAGGCAAGTTTGCCCCGATCGGTCCGCCTGCCGCGTATTTCGGATTCGCCCGGATAGTGGCAGGCCGCACGTCGTTGAGTTACGCATCGCACGCACCAGAAAGCACATGCACGCCGAAATGCTTCGATTGAATGCCTCTGGTGTGCCAGTTGAGCATGAGTGTATGGGGTTGGTGCAACATTGGTTGAGCAGGGTAGATGGCCGGTACGTAGTCCGTCCGCAGCTGATGGTTGCGCGCATGTATCTAAACATGGACGATTTGCGCAAACAGCCTGGAGAGATCATCGCCCACGAATGCACACATGCCGGTATGGCGTGGGCGCGGCTTCAAAAGGCGAATCTGGACCATATGCCCGGCGAAGAAGTTTTATGTTACGCGGTTGGCAAGATGGTCGAGCAAGTCAATCGCATTGGTCACGCAATCGGTATTTGGAAGTAGCAGATTGGCAAACAGAGTGGGGGCCACGTGAAAATACTAAACAGCGACGACGCAATCGAGGCATTCACAGAAGCCCATTGCATGATGATTCGCGCCATCGGCACGGAACCAACAGAGGCACAGCGCAACACTTACCGCGAAGGACTGCGCGTTCTGGTCAAACTGGCGCGCAACGAATACGCTCTTGGAATCGCGAAGGACGCGGAACAAGTCGGGCGCGCGTTGAAAGATTAGAGTCTCCTCCCGTCCGCTTAAACGCGGACACTGCCGCCGAGTCGCCAAGAGTCCTGCGTCCGGCGGCTTTTTTCTTCCTCCTCCAACAACGTCGAATAGTTGCCGCTCCAATAAACTCGCGAGCATGACGCATGATAATAAAAGCGATTGGGAAGCAAATTGCGAACGCCTCGGGTTGACCGATCGCGAGAAGCAGCTTTTGCATGTCCCAAATGGTGAGGCAGGAGCCTGCGCAGTTATCAGGCTTATGCTTGTTTCCGGGGTACTGGCCTCGACGTGGGACCTCCCACCAATTACAAACTGGGAGCAGGAATTCGCCTTTCCAAGGGGGCGCGTCGATTTCGCGCTATTCCATGTCGACGGGTCTGTTTCGCTTGTTGAGGTAAAAAACGCAGGTAGCGACCGAGATATCCTCTGTGGTATCGGCCAACTGTCCTTGTACGCAATCCAGGCTGGCCAAAATCTTCCCCGTAACAAGGTCCGCCGCATCCTGGCTGTCGCGATTGATAGCGCCAAAAGCCTGCACTTGGACAGTGCCTGCCACCTCGCCGGCGTTACGTTTGAGTGTATTGGCAGCGTTCCTGAACACCAAGAAGGAGCGCTGACGTTTCTTCTCTCGCGTGAGCCTGCATCATCATGAGTGCCGCCAAACTCACCGCCAAGCAGCAGCGATTCGTGGATGAATACCTCATTGATCTGAACGCGACGGCAGCGTACAAGCGCGCTGGATATGCAGGCAATGGCAATACGGCCGAGGTCAATGCTCACAAAATACTAAGGAATGGTAAGGTTTCTGCCTACATTGCCGAAAAGAAAAAAGAGCGTCAGGCAAACACTGGCATCACCGCAGAGCGCACGTTAAAGGAGCTTGCCGCTCTGGTTTTCAGCGACGTGCGAAAGCTATTTGATGCGTCTGGCGCGCTAAAGCCTGTCGCCGACCTAGATGACGCAACTGCAGCTTGCATTGCATCCATTGAAGTCGACACCCTATTCGACGGTTCCGGGAAAGAGCGCGAGGCGGTCGGCACCACCACGAAGATAAAGATGTGGGACAAGAATAGCGCAGCTGAAAAACTGATGCGCCATCTTGGTATGTTCAAGGAAGACAACAAACAAAAGACCGATCCGGTATCGGATCTGGTGTCATTCCTGCAGTCTCGATCACAGCGTTTGCCGATTACCCATGAAGATGAGTGAGCCATCCGCTTTTGTGCTGGAAGACTGGGAGTCGCCTATGTGGCGGCTCAATAATATCTATACGATCGTCAACGACAAGGGCGAAGCCATCCCATTCCGGATGAATGAGGAACAGCAGGAGTTGTTTCAGGCACTCTGGACCTGGAATCTCATTCTCAAGGCGCGCCAGATGGGGTTTTCAACTGAAATCGGTTTGATGGCGCTGGATCAAGCGCTTTTCACGCCCAATTTCACGGCCGGCCTGATCGCACAGACCGAAGACGACGTCACCAGCCTGTTTAAAAACAAGATCCTTAACCCATACGACCTGCTGCCGAAATCGCTACGAGCGGCTGTCGGCTTGAAGCGCCGGAACACCACAGAAATCGAGTTCGGCAACGGCAGTGTCGTCAAGGCCGGCCAGTCGATGCGTAACAGCACGCTGCAATTCCTGCACGTGTCCGAATTCGGGAAAATCTGCGCTAAGGCGCCAGAGCGTGCACGCGAGATCGTAACGGGCGCATTTGAGACACTGGCAGTCGGGTGCATGCTGTTCGTGGAATCTACGGCCGAAGGTCAGGACGGCTATTTCCATGATTACTCCATGGGTGCGCTGAAGATGCAGCAGGAGGGCGCCAAACTTTCGCAATTGGACTTCCGGCTGCATTTCTTCCCGTGGTGGCGCAAGAAAGGCAATGTGCTGGACCCGTCCGGCATCGTCATCGAACCGCAAATGGCCAAGTATTTCGATGAACTGAAATACAAGCGGGGCATCGACCTGACGCCAGAGCAGCGCGCTTGGTACGTCAAGAAGTCCGAAACGCTCAAGTCAGACATGAAGCGGGAGCATCCGAGCTATCCGGAAGAAGCGTTCGAGCAAACGATTATCGGAGCCATCTACGGCGAGGAATTGGCGTGGCTGCGTAAGAACAACCGCATCACGTCGGTGCCGCACGATCCAAGCTATCCGGTGAATACGTTCTGGGATCTGGGGACGAACGACGCGAACGGGATCTGGCTGCACCAACGCATCGGGCTCGATGATCGATTCATCGGCTATTACGAAAACTCTGGCCAGGGCATGAAGCATTACTGGAACTGGCTGGAGGAGCAGCGCGCAGAGCACGGTTATACATGGGGTAAACATTACCTGCCACACGATGCTGACAACGACCTGCAGGGCGAAGAGATCGAAACGCGCGTCAGCATCTTGGACCGGCTCGGCATGAAGAACATCGAAGTCGTGCCGCGTATTCCGGACATCAAGGTTGGTATTGACCTGACCAAATCAGCATTGCGCTCCGCTGCATTTGATCGTGAAGCATGTGTGCAGGGTATCAAGTGCCTCGACAACTATCAGCGCCAATGGGATGAGCGCCTTAGCCGCTGGAAAGATCAGCCGTTGCATAACTGGGCGTCAAACGCATCGGATGCGCTGCGCCAGTGGGCACAAGGATTCAAGGCATCGAGCCTGGCCGAACGTGAAAAGCGCGGTCGGCGCGAACGTAACTGGAAAGTGACATGAATCTCAATACTCCCATCGTCGGCGCCAATGGCGCACCCATGTACGGCATTGGCGGGCCGTCGGCATTCAAAACGTACGAACGTCGCGGCTTCTGCGTGTCGTTCGAGTGGATCGATAACGAGCCTTGCATGTTGATCTGGCCATTGCGCGGCCAGGATGCTGGCGTGTTCGGCATTGCGCTGTCGAGTGCTGCCAAGTATGCGGATCCATCTGGCGCCCCGACACGCGAGTGCTTCAAGGAATGCCGGTCTGCGTTGATGGAAGTGATGGGCGGATCCGGCATTGCCATCGAAGTCTATGCGCTGGTCGACGTTGTTCTCGATGGAATGAACACGCTGTTGACGATGCCGCCGGCACCATTGGCCGTTCGCCTTGCCGACAAACCTGCGCCGATCTGGGAAATCACGGAAGTCGATAAGAGCACCGGTAAAACCATTCGCGAAAGCACAATCTGATGGATTCCGTCGCCAACAAGAAGCCCAACGCCAAGCTATCCGACAAGGACAAGCATGCGCGCCTGTACACCTGGTTCACGCAGGAAATGGCGCGACAGTCTGCGAATCGTTACCAGATGGCGCTGGATGAAGACTATTACGACAGCGAGCAGTGGTTGCCGGATGAAGCGGCCGTCGTGCGTTCGCGTGGTCAGAACCCTGTCGTCTACAACGAAACGAAGAGCACGATCGATTGGTTGATCGGTACCGAGCGCCGCACTCGCACCGACTTTACTGTCCAGGCACGCGAGGCATCGAACGAAGCGGAAGACGATGCGAAGAACAAAACCAAGCTGCTGAAGTACCTGCATGACGCCAATCGTATCGGTTCCGAGCGCAGTGCCGCTGCCGACGATGTGTTCAAGGCCGGGCTGGGCTGGATTGAAATCGGGATATCGCCGGATCCGGAGGACGAGCCGCTGTACGTTCGGTCCGAATCGTGGCGCAACATGCTGTATGACTCGCTGGGACCGCGCCGCGACCTGGAAGATTCACGCTATGTATTCCGGTTCCGCATGACCGATTTGGATCTGGCGCTGGCGTATTTTCCGAACAAGGAAAGGGAATTGCGCGCCGCAGCTGTCTCCGGCAGTGACCAGCACTATCTGGAATGGTGGAACGGCAAGCCGATCGGTGATCTGGAATCGGTTACGCCGATGCCCGGCAAGTGGACGATGTACGACTCGGATGCATGGTCGAACAACCTGCGCGAACGCGTGATGCTGATCGAAGCGTGGTACCGGGAGCCGACCAAGGAAACGACCGGCAAAGGAACGGCGTCGATTGATCGTGTCCGGCTGAAGATGCGCTGCGCGATCATGACGGAAAAGGACATCCTGATGGATGAGCCGAGCCCGTACAAGCACAACAAATTCCCGTTTGTCCCGCTTTGGTGCTATCGCCGCAAGAAAGACAATGCACCGTATGGCGTTGCACGCCCGATCCGTGGACCGCAGGACTCGCTGAACAAGCGCATGTCCAAGGTGCAGCACATCCTGTCAAGTAACCAGATGCTGGCGGAGTCCGGTGCATTTGATGACGAAATTATGACCGCCGAGGAAGCGCGCGAGGAGCTGGCCACGCCGGACGCGATGGTCCTGCTGGCAAAGGGCGGTCTTGACAAGATCAGGGTTGAGCGGCAAAACGACGTCGCTGAAGCGCATATCCGGCTGTCACATAACGATGCCGCGATCATCCGGAACGCTGCCGGCGTCACGAACGAGAACCTGGGGCGCGAAACGAATGCGACCAGCGGCGTTGCTGTCCAGCGGAAGACGGAGCAGGGTTCGCTGCTGACCGCCGAAATCTTCGAGAACATGCTGTACGCCCGACAGCTCGAAGGTGAAATTACCTTGAGCCTGATCGAACAGTACTACAACGAGGAAAAGGTATTTGCCGTCACCGGTGAGCGGTCCAAGCGTGAATACGTGGAGATCAACAAGCACGATCCGGTCACCGGCCAGACGCTGAACGACATCACAAAACGCAAGGCGATGTTCATCATCGGCGAACAGCAATGGCGCCAAAGCCTGCAGCAGGCAGCCTATGAATCACTGGTATCGATCCTGGCGCAGTTGGCGCCGGCCGCACCGCAAATCGTCACCGCAATGCTCGACGTGGTGATCGAACTTGCCCCAGACCTGCCGAACAAGCAATTGATTGTGCGTCGCATTCGTTCCGTTACCGGTATGACCGATCCGGACGAGAAGCAGACGCCGGAAGAAGCCGCCGCCCAGCAAAAGCGGGAAGAAGACCAGGCCAAGGCCGAGGAAATGAAGCAGGCCGGCCTGATGCTTCAACTCGAAGAGATGCGCGCCAAGATCGACAAGATTACCGCAGAGGCCGGACGCATCGACGCCGAAACGATCCGTTCGATCGTGACTGCATCTTACGAAGCGCTGCAGGGCGCCCAGATCGTCAGCACGATTCCGAACGTGGCGCCTGTCGCCGACGCCATTCTGACCGGTGCTGGCTACAAGGATGTCAACGGCAGCGCGCCGAACATCCCGGACCCGGCCGGGCAGTTGCCAGAAATGACGCCACAGAGCAAGCACGGCGACTACGTTGGCGGCATGCCGAATGAAATGAACCCGAATCTGCCGGAGTTACAGCAAGCCGACGGCGCGCAGGCCGGGATCGAGACGTTACGAAACGATGGAACACAACCAGGAGCAGAGCCATGACCGACACAATCGCATCGCCAAAAGCCGACACCTACGACAAATGGCGTGCAAACGATGATTTGCGCACGTTGACCGAGGCGGAAGTCATCAAGAAGGATCCGGCACGCATGAAGCATGTGCAGCGCGCAGCAAAGGAAAAGCTGGCCGAAATGGCGCAGATCAAGAGTCTGGCGGACGGCAAAACGTCGTAATCGATATCGGAATAGCGATATCGGCATTTATCACCAACCCACGCAGGAGCGTAAAAAATGAGCATTCCAGGATATACGGAACAAGAACTGGCCAGCCTTACCCCGGACGAGCGCAGCGCGCTGGAATCCGAATCGGCAACCGACGATGATGCGGAAGTTTTGGCGGCACTCGCTGCTGAAGGTGACGACGGTGCAGATGCTGATGCGGACGTTGCTGCCCAAGCTGAAGCGCAAGCCGCAACGGACGCTGCCGCAAGCGCGGAAGCCGGCGACAGAGCTGCCAGTACGGACGATGATGACGAAGCCAAACCAGAGGAAGAGACTGCCGCTGTCCAGGTTGACAAGACCTTCCGCGCGGAGCTGCCAGCCGACATCGCCGAAAAGCGTAAGGCGTTACGTGCTGAAGACTCCGCTGCGTTGAAAAAACTGATGGACGGCGAAATCGAAGCGGAAGCGTATGCCGAGATTCGTGACCGCATATCCGATGAACTCGAAGCGCTGGTCCGTGCCGAAACGACGGCAGATGTCTCCACGAAGTTGGCAGCGCAGGCCAAGGCCAACGAATGGGAGCGTCAGTTAAAAGCTGCAGTCGCCAATGCAAAGGTTGCAGGCCTCGATTACATGGGCAATCCTGAATTGGCCAGCGAGTTCGATAGCCTGCTGAAGCTGTATTCAGATAAAGCGGCGCAGAAGGGTCTGTCCGATGACAACCTCGAAGCCTCGACATGGGCACTTGCCGAGGCCAACAAGATGATGCGCAAGATGCACGGTACGCCTGCAAAAGCCGCGCCGGCAGTCGACAAAAAGGATGCTGCGCCGGCTGCTGCACGCCACAACTTGACGACGTTGACCAACATCCCGGCCGCTGATCGTGCACCGATTGCCGATGATGTGATGTCGAAAGTGGGATCTTTGCAAGGTGAGGACCTCGAAAAGTACATGGCGACCTTATCATCGAGGGAAATCGACCGAATCATGGCTGGCACTTAATGCAAAAACCATCGTCAGGCGTTGTTATGGAAGTCGCTCCGGGCGAAACGGTCCGGATCGACGACGGCAAAATTCTGGTGATCGTTGAGCAGAAAAGCGGCCAGAAAGCCAGACTAAGAATCATCGCCGACCGATCCGTTGCGATCGAGCGGCCAGACAGGATCACAGCGCAAGCTGTGTAAGTTGCCAGCATCCGCTGGCGTAAATTTGACGCGCAGGAGTGTGTCGTGTGCTTTGAAAGGATAAAGCAATGGCACGCACCTCAATTCTGCCTACCGATCCGGCGGCAGTAAAAGTCTGGAGCGCAAAAGTCGCACTGGACGCAAAGAAGAAGTCCTTCTGGGACAAGATGACAGGCGGCGAGGAAGATGCGCTGCCGGTTGTCGCAAAGACCGAGCTCGAATCCGGTCCCGGCGACGAAGTCACCACGACGCTGATCGCCAAACTTCGCGGCAAGCCGATCGAAGGCAGCGAAAAAGGCGAAGGTCGCGAACAGAAGCTGTCGCACTACACCCAGAAATTCCGCATCGACAAGCACCGTCAACTGGTCAACGTCGGCGACGTCATGGCGCAGAAGCGCGTCGGCTTCAAGATCGGCGCGCAAGTCCGTGCCCGCCTGGCTGACTACATGGCTGAAGTGTCCGACGAGCTTTGCCACATGTACGCCGCTGGCGGCCGTGGTGTCGGTGACGAGATCCAGCATTACCCACTCGGTTATGCCGGCTTCCCGAATGCATTCACTGCACCGGATGCCGCCCACTTGTTGATTGGCGACGGCTTGACTACCGCCACACTAACTGGTGCCGGTCAAACAAAAATGAGCACAGCGATCATCGATCGCGCACTGGTCCGCTCCAAGAAGATGCTTGGTGTGGAAACCGCCAAGGGCGCACGCATGGTCCCGGTCAACACCGAGGGCGAAAAGTGCTTTGTCATGCTGACTTCGGCCGAGTCGATGTACGACCTGCGCCGTGAAGTCGGCGATGCCGGCTGGCTCACGCTTGAAAAGGCCAAGGCTGCCTCGGTTGGCGCGAAATCGCCAATCTTCACAGGCGGCGATGCTTACTACAACGGCGTTCTGCTCACTGAGCACGAAACCTGTGTCAAGCATGCCGTGCATACATCGGACGGATCTACGGTGGTGCCGACGGTCCGCAATCTCTTCCTCGGTGCGCATGCCGTTTCGGTTGCTCACGGCATGAAGGGCCAGCGCGGCGGCGTTCGTTACGAACTGACCGATTCGGACCTCGATCATGGCGAAGAGGAAGTGATCATCACCCGCATGATCGCCGGTTTCGAGAAGAACCGCTTCAACGGGATGGACTTCGGCGTTCAATCGATCGACACGGCTTATACCGCAATCAATTGATGACGGCCCGCTTCGGCGGGCTGTTCGTCCTGCGTTGTTGGTTTCGTCATTCAAATTAGGAGCTACAAATGGCATTGTTTCAAGCGACCCAAGTGGTCAACAAAGCCCCGGTGCTGTCGGCCAATGGGGCGACGGACATCATCACTGTACCCGGCGACTTCACGACCGTCGCCGGCATGGTGAGTGGTGACATTATCGAAATGGCTGCACTGCCTGCCGGCTACGTGCCTGTGGAAGTGCAGGTCGCATACGGCGCATCAGCTGCAGCAGCATGGACCGCAGATTGCGGCGTCATGTCGGGCAATTACGGCGTGAACGACGCAGCTCGAACCTGCGGCAATGAAGCGTTCGCAGCCAATACGACCGGTCAAGGTGCTGCTGGCCTCGTCCGTGCCGTCAAGCCGAACATCGTGATGCTGGCGCCAGCGGACAACGATCGCAGCATCGGCCTGAAAATCGTTGGCACACTGACCACGCTGGTTGTTGGCACGAGTATCCGCCTCAATCTGCTGTGCCGTCCTGCGATCAACGGCGCATAACCAATGACAGCCAAGCTTCAGCGCAAGAGCGCCGAGAAGCAACCGGCAGCGCCTGACAAGGTACTGCCGGTTGTGGCCGCATCCCTTCCGGTTGCCGGCAAAAATGCACGCGGGTCCGTGGACGACATGCAGGGTGACGCGCTCAAGGCGTACGCTCGCAAAGTCGGCATCAAGGAGCGTGATATTCAAGGATTGTCGGAAGATCGTCTGCGCCAAAACATCCGCGCCATGATTCACGCTGCCATGGAAGATGAGTAGTCGTGAAAAAATGGGAATCCTTCTATCCATACGTGCTGCCTGATGTGCCGGGCTGTCCGGATCCGATTGTCGACCAGGCGCTGGTGCTGGCGACGCGCGAATTCTGCGAACGCACGTTGATATGGCAGGTGGATCCCGATGCGGACACGACCATCGCCGATGTCGCTGAATACGATTTCGACACCGATCAGCATCAAGAAGTCATTGAATTCGTCAGCGCGACGCTGAACGGCAAGCCGCTCGCCATTGTGGCCGAGAACGATTTGCCGGCGGATTGGAAAACGAGTCAGCAGGGTTTGTGCGAATGTGCCTTCACCTTGGATCGCGTCCGGTTCACGATCGTGCCGACACCAACCGCTGCATACGACCTGACTACCAAGCTCATCGTCCGCCCGTCACTGTCCGCACCCGGTGTCGATGATCGGATCTTTGATCAATACGCTCGCCAGATCGGCTTTGGCGCCAAAGCCAATTTGATGATGGCAAACAACAGGCCGTATTCAAACATGCCACTGGCAGCAGTAAATCGCGGGCTATTCGAAGACGCCATTCACCGTGCCGCGCTTACGCACAGTCGCGGCCATGCGAAGCGCCGCCGTCGTGTCAGCGCACTTAATTACTAAGCAGGGACCGACATGCCGACGACAGCAGGTAATTTGATCGACCAAGCCGCCAAGGTCTTGCAGGACGAGACGAACATTCGCTGGACGCGTTCCGAGCTGCTGGATTGGCTCAACAGCGGACAGCGCGAAATCACGATGTACAAGCCGGATGCGTCGAGCGTAGTAGCAACCATCCCGCTCGTTGCAGGATCTTTGCAAGCGATTCCGACAGGTGGATTGAAGGTGCTGGACATCACGCGGAACATGGGCATTACTGGCGTCACACCGGGCCGGGCGATCCGCTTGACCGAGCGCGAAGTTCTTGATGCTGGCATTCCGAACTGGCACGCCGGCACAAAGCAGGCCGAGATTCTGCACTTCATGACGGATGAGCGTACGCCGACCCGCTTCTATGTTTATCCGCCGGCATCGCCGACCAACGTCGAGGCAGTCTATTCGGTGTCACCGGAACCTTGCGTCGGCGAGCAGTCAGCGTTGACGATCAATGAAATCTACGCCAACACGCTACTGAACTACATCCTGTTCCGCGCGTACTCCAAAGATAACGACTTCGCGGCCAACGATCCGAAATCGAAATCGTATTACCAGTTGTTCGCTGCTCAAGTGGGCATCAAAGCCGGCGCCGACAAAGCGACGGAACCCCGGTCACCATCCAACCCTAATGTGAGGTAACACCATGCCATTATCGAATGCCTATCGCGCGAAATGGGTCGATTCCACGCTGCGAGCCGCCGCGTTTTCTCCACCGGCCACAGTGTATGTCGCGCTGTTTACGGCCGACCCGACCGCCGACTGCATCACCGGCAACGAAGTGCAGACGTCATCGCATGCATGGTACGCCCGGCAAGCGATGGCGTTCGCCGCGCAATCGACGCCAGGTATCACATCGAATTCAGCGGCAGTAACTTACGCGGTCGTCACCGGCGCCGGCGTCACGGCAACGCACTATGCATTGTTCGACGCGTCGAGCGCCGGCACGATGATCAGCTTCGGCGCCTTGTCGGCAAGTAAAACCTATGCGGCAGGCGACGTGCCGAGCTTCTTGGCAGGGCAACTTACCATCACATTGACGTAATCGACCATGCTGCGATCCGTCGTCAATGGCAGCGCAATCAATGCGGTCCGGCGGAGTCGGGTCGTCAGCATGTCCGCGGCGGATACGTGGTCGTTTACCAGCAACATCAAGCGGATTGTCGAGACCAGCGCGACATCGTCATGGGCGTGGACTGTCAATGCGTCGGCCGCCAAGCTGTCTGCTACTGCCGCCACTGGCACATGGAATGTGTCGATGGCAGGAAGCCTGTCCAAGGTTTCCGCTGTCGCGGCGAGTGATTCGTTTGGATGGGCCCAGGCCGCGACGATCATCAAGACCGGCGGGCTTTCTGCTGCTGACGCGGTCTCATGGGTGCAAGTCGCCAGTGCGCTGAGAACCCGACTGCTTGCTGCCGTGGAGACCTGGTCGTTTTCCAATACCGGGACGGCCTACCAAAGCACAGTGCGCATGTCAGCTGCCGATACGTTGTCGTGGAGCGACGCAGGCACGTCGAACACGATCAAGTATCTCGATTCCAACACCGGCTGGGTATGTACGTTTTCAACGCCGGAAATCACGCGCTTCAGGCACGTCGCAGCCAATGACACGTGGGGTTGGACCAATAGCGGAAGCGCTGACATCAACCCGTTCGAGAACGATCCACCGTCGCGCACGTTTGACCGTCCATACCAACAAAGGGAGTTCCAGCGATGGGCATCGTAGGTCAAGTAACAAAACAGCCAGCTGAAACTGACGTTTATGCGATCAGTTACGCGGATGACATGACGGCTGGCGATGCTCCCTCACTGGCGCATTCCTTCCTCGTGGTGAATCGCCTTGCAGGCGACGTCGTGCCGATTGCTGTCAACACAACAGTGACAGATGTAGGCAAGCGCTATCTGCTGTCCGCCGGTGCGGCATTGACGCTGTCAGGCATGGTTGTCGACGACCGTGTGTATGTCACCAACAAGGACCCAGTTACTGCGGCGTCCATTGCCAGCGCTGATCTGATTGATGGTGCGGCATCGGCAGCGCTGCTGGCGTTGCACGGCCGCGTGTTGA
>LLBZ010016595.1_pt2 | contig 22031 bp, 17 predicted proteins | sample 1489421 | NCBI WGS metagenome assembly LLBZ01 (sample SAMN04092657, study PRJNA295927) | soil metagenome | biome: Soil prokaryotic community; feature: Bulk soil; isolation source: soil from tomato rhizosphere | host: tomato cultivar Moneymaker | place: South Korea | collected 2011-11-01 | reverse complement strand
GAAAAGCTACGGAAAGAAAAAAGATGTAGAGTGGGCAAAAAAGGGCGATTTTTTAGCCAATTAGAAAAGTTTAAACCACTTTTAAGTATTTTAGTAAAAAATATCAAATGAAAAAATTAAGTATTCTTATTCTGCTTTTTATATCTACTGCAATTTATGCGCAAAAGGAGCAAGTACTTGAGCCAAAATTAGAAAACATAGCTTGGATTTCGGGCAATTGGAAAGGCGAAGCATTTGGAGGATTAACCGAAGAAAACTGGAGCGAACCATCGGGCGACTCGATGATGGCAACCTTCAAATTAATAGTAAACAATAAAGTTACTTTTTACGAAATAGAAATAATTAGGGAAGTAAATAACACATTAATACTTCAGATAAAACATTTTAATAACGATTTGAAAGGTTGGGAAGCAAAAGATGAAACAGTCGATTTTCCATTAAAGGAAATAACAGCAAACAAAGTGGCTTTTGAAGGCATGGTTTTTGAAAAGATTAATGCCAATGAAATGAATGTTTTTGTAGATCTACAACAGGAAAATGGCACTGTTGAAACTGTAAAATTCAATTATAAAAAGTAAAAAATCCATGAAATTTCAAAATCTATTAATGTTATTCCTATTCTGTGTAGTTTCATATGCGCAAACTCCTCAAGATCTATATAACATCATAGATGCTGTTTCTGAAAAACGCCTTGAAAAAGATATCCAGACACTTGTAAATTTTGGCACACGCAACACTTTTAGTGACACGGTGTCAAATACACGAGGCATTGGAGCTGCTAGACGCTGGATAAAACAGGAATTTGAAACCATTTCCAGTAATTGCGATGATTGCCTTCAGGTTTTTTATCAAAAGGATTTTGTGACTAAAAAAGGCAATAATAGAGTGCCTCATGATGCTTGGGTAGTGAATGTAGTCGCTATTCAAAAAGGCATAAAGTATCCAAACCGATATATTATTATGAGTGGAGATATAGACTCTCGTGCTAGTAATACCATGGATTTTATTACAGATGCACCCGGAGCTAACGACAATGCTTCTGGTATGGCAGGAACGATGGAAGCTGCCAGAGTATTATCCAAATACAAATTTGAAAATAGCATTATATATGTTGGACTTTCGGGAGAGGAACAAGGTTTGTTTGGCGGTGCTGGATTGGCCAACTATGCAAAAGAACATCACTGGGATATTGTTGGAGTTTTCAATAATGATATGATTGGAAATATTAAAGGATTGGATGGAATTATTGATAATAGGACGTTTAGAATTTTTTCGGAACCTGTTCCACCAACAGAAACAGAACGGGAACGACAACTAAGACGCTTTTATGGTGGTGAAGTTGATGGGATTTCCAGACAACTAGCCAGATATGTTTATAAAACCACAAAAACGTATATGCCGGAAATGAACCCGATGATGGTTTACAGATTGGATAGGTTTGGTCGTGGCGGACATCATCGTCCGTTTAATGATTTAGGTTTTTCAGGGATCAGAATTATGGAAGCTCACGAAAATTACGACCAACAGCATCAAGATATTAGAGAAGAAAACGGTATTAAATATGGTGATATTATTGAACATGTAAATTTTGATTATGTTAAAAAGCTAACTGCTGTAAATGCCATTAACTTAGCAAGTTTAGCATCTGCGCCACCACCACCAAAAAATGTTTCTATTGGTGGTGCCGTAGAACCTTCGGCAAAATTGAAATGGAATAAGGTAGATGGTGCGGTTGGCTATAAAATCTATTGGAGAGATACTACCTCGCCTACTTGGGATTATAGTAGATATGTCGGTGAAGTTTCCGAATTCACATTAGATGGTATTGTTGTTGATAACTATTTTTTTGGCATAGCATCCGTTGGAGAAAATGGCTTTGAAAGTGTTGTGGTTTTCCCAAATACTGTATTTTAGAACATTAATTATTTTAAATATATGATGAGACGTTTATTAGTAATATGGGCGATTGTTTTATTAGCTTCAACTGCAAAAGTGCAAGCTCAAGGTTTACTTTCAGAAAAAAACAATTTCACCAGACAAGATACACTAAGAGGAAGCATCACTCCAGAACGTGTTTGGTGGGACTTAACTTATTATCATTTAGACATTAAAGTAAAGCCAGATGAAAAATATATTTCTGGAAAGAACACCATTCAATACAAAGTACTCGAAAACAATTCGGTGATGCAAATTGATTTGCAACCACCATTAAAAATCACAAAGGCAGTCCAAAACAACAAAGAGTTAGACATAAGGCATGATGGCAATGCACATTTTATAACTTTAAAAGACCCTCAAAAGGTAAATGATATTAATAGTATCGATGTCCATTATGAAGGCCATCCAAGAGAAGCCGTAAGAGCACCTTGGGATGGTGGTATCTCTTGGAAAAAAGACGAAAACGGTAATCATTTTATAGCATCTTCTTGCCAAGGTTTGGGTGCCAGTGTTTGGTGGCCATGCAAAGACCACATGTACGATGAAGTAGATAGCATGCTTATTAGCGTTAATGTGCCCAGCAAGCTTATGGATGTATCTAATGGCAGGTTAAGAAGTGTAGAACAATATGGAGATACAAAAACCTATCATTGGATTGTAAAAAACCCAATAAACAATTACGGTGTAAATATCAATATTGGTGATTATGCGCATTTCTCAGAAGTATTTGATGGCGAAAATGGAAATTTAGATATGGATTATTATGTTTTAAAAGATAATTTAGAAAAAGCTAAAGTCCATTTTAAAGATGCACCCAAAATGATGAAGGCTTTTGAACATTGGTTTGGTCCATATCCTTTTTATAAAGATGGCTACAAATTAGTTGAAGTGCCTTATTTAGGGATGGAACATCAAAGCTCGGTTACTTATGGTAACAAATACATGCAAGGTTATTTAGGAAAAGATTTATCGGGTACAGGTTGGGGATTAAAATTCGATTTCATTATCATACACGAATCTGGCCACGAATGGTTTGCAAATAATATAACCTATATCGATATTGCAGATATGTGGATTCATGAAAGCTTTACAAATTATTCTGAAAGTTTATTTTTGGAATACTATTATGGCAAAGAAGCGGGTGCAGAATATGTTATAGGCACTAGAAAAGGTATACAAAATGACCGCCCTATTATAGGTTACTATCATGTAAATACGGAAGGTTCTGCAGATATGTACCCAAAGGGAGGAAATATGCTACACACCTTACGGCAATTAGTAGAAGATGATGAAAAATGGCGACAAATTTTGCGTGGCTTAAACAGAACTTTTTATCATCAAACGGTCACCACGCAACAAATTGAAAATTATATGAGCGAGAAAACCGGTATTGATTTGACCGAGTTTTTCAATCAGTATTTAAGAACCACAAAAATTCCAACTTTAGAATATACCATAAAAAATAAGGAATTAAAATATAGATGGACAAATATTATAGACAAATTTGATATGCCTATTCAAGTATCTATTGATGGTCAAGAAGAATGGTTATTCCCAAAAGCCGAATGGAAAACAAAAATTTTAGACAGTAAAAATGTGTCATTTGAAATAGACCCAGACTTTTATGTTGAAACAAAAAAGCTTTAATTCTTTTGGAACTACCCGAATTATATTTTAAAACAGATAAAGAGTGGCGTGATTGGTTGCACAAAAATCATAAATCATACAAAGGTGCTTATTTAATATTTTATAAAGTTCAGCATGAAAATGACAGCATGCGTTGGGAAGAAGCGGTTAAAGTAGCTCTATGCTATGGGTGGATAGATTCTACAGTAAAAAGTTTGGGAGATGGTAAGCGAAGGCAATATTTTACACCCAGAAACCCCAAAAGTGTCTGGAGTGCATTAAACAAAAAGTATATTGAAGAATTAATTGCTAATGATTTGATGCACGAAAGTGGATTAAAAACTATTGGGATAGCAAAAGAAAATGGTAATTGGACCGTTTTAGATGCTGTTGAAAATGGTATCGTTCCTAACGACTTACAATTACAATTTGATAAAAATCCAGTAGCCTTTTCTAATTATCAAAACTTTGCTCCTTCTTACAGGAAAAGTTATCTCTATTGGTTAAATCAAGCCAAAAGAGAAGACACCAGAAAAAAGCGCATCACCGAAATCATTCAGTTATGCGCTAATAATATTAAAAGCAGAAGCGATTGGTAATCTCTAATGTGAATATATATTTGATTCCATTGAACGTAAATTGATGGAATTATTAAATATCTCAAGGATACGTTTCGCGATACCTGTCCATCCAAAATTACGGCGTGCAAACCTAGCTCCTTCTACAGACAATTCATTTCGCAATTTAGGGTATAAAAGAGGCATTGATAACATGGCTCCAAATTCTATTGGGCGATGAGGATCTGCAAATAGCGCTTGATGCCCAAAATCAATTAAATCGTATAAGCCTCCATGAACCGTTACAACACTAGGTGTACCACATGCCATCGCTTCAATAGCGACCATTCCAAAAGGCTCGTACCTAGAGGGCATGGCGAAAATATTTGCGGATCTATAAACATTGGCTAAATCTTCATCTTCTACATAATTTTTCCATTTTATTTTATCTAATACACCTAACTCACCTGCCAATTTTTTAAGCTTTTCCAAGCCTTCCATATCTTGAGCAGATTGATCGCCACCAATCGCCGCAACCAAACGTGCTTCCGGACAAAGTTGCATTACCGTTGGCAAAGCCTGTAAAAGAAGATCGTAACCTTTGTTATGTGCCATACGACCAAGAGCAAGAATATCATTAGGATGGATATCATACTTAGAACGAACCTTGTCATTTTCTTTGGAAGGTACTGGAAAAAAGCGATTTTCATCAATTCCTGGAGGAATCATACCACAATTCCGAGGTAACATATCATATTGTTTAGTAAGTAAATCTACCTGTGGTAGTGTGGTCGCAATAACATAATTGCACATTTGATACACAAAATATTCTTTTCGAATACGCTCTTTAAAACGGTAAGTTTTCTCCATTTCTTTTTCGTCCATATCACTACCCATCGTATGCCGTTTCCACCATCCAAGAGAATGTGGTGTATGTACATGCGAGATCCCCAACTCTTCAGCAATTTTCTGTCCAGCCCAACCGGCATCCCAATAATGGGTGTAAACAATATCATATTTTTTTTGTTCCTTTTTAATTGCTGTTAAACAATTGGTCACAAACTTTTTTAAGTGATCGTGCATATCTTCTTTTCGGATAAACTTTTTTCCGCCAAAAGGAATACGCCATACACTAAAATTCTCATCTACGATATCATATTCTGGTTGATTTTCAAATTGACGAGTCACTAAATCTACTCGTTTCCCCAACCTACTAAAGCGTTCTGCTAGTTCTAAAACATATACCACCTGCCCACCGGTATCTGGTTTTCCTAATTCGGCATGGGCGCCGACATAACCATGTAAAGAGATCATTAATATAGATTTCATATGTAAATATTTATTGTTTTTTAAAGGTTATACCTGCCTGCCGGCAGGCAGGTGTTATCGCTCTATTTTCATTGGTGTTCGATGATTATCAATTGCGTTTCCAAATCATGGCGATTTCATAATTTTAATTTTAGTTTTAAGAGACTGTTTAAATTATTTTTAAATCATGGCATGCAGAAATATATTGTGCTGCAGACCATGCCTGGTAGGATTTACCCATGGGCTTTCCGGTAATTCCGTGTGCCCATTCTGTAAATTCCCATGCTTCATTTACTCCTTCTTTATTGATTAAAGCTAGTTTATGCAATTCGGCTATTGCCATTTCTTTTAAGCCAAGTTTATTTATGAATTTAACCCAAAAACCACCCACAAAAGGCCATATACCTCCATTGTGATAGTGGTTTGGTAAATTTAAAAGGTTCACTGTATAATAAGGCCGCCAGTCTGGATCTCCCGGGCTTACAACGGGATACACATTCGCCACAGGAAAAGGCTCGTTAACACCTACTCCTAGCATAAAACGTAAAGTTTGATGTGCTTTATCTGCGTCAATTGTACCGTGTAAAAAAGCAAGTACATTGCCTAAAATATCGCAACGCCAACTAAAATCAAACGGTGTTACTTGAGCAATCAAATATGTAGTATCCCCTAAACTAAATTGCCTTTCAGCAAAAGAAAACGATTGAAATAATTTTTGTTGTGTAGAAGGCCAAAAATTTTGAAGTATTTCCTTTTTTATAACTTGAGACCAACGAATATACTCCCCAGCTTGCTCATAATCACCTAACATTTCCAACATACGACCAAAACATACATTGGCTCTATACCATAATATTTCATCATATAGAATGTTATAACTCCTCCCAAACAAATCAGTCCAATCCCCTGCTTCCGGTATTTCCAGTAACGCATCGTTATTACCATCATGTGCACCAAGCCATCGCATGGTTTCTTTTATATCTGAAACATGGTCCCTTAAAAAAGCAATATCCTTTGTTACATTCACATATTCGAAAAAGGCAATGACAACCCAAAGTCCGCTATCAATGGAACAAATACCTCCTACTCCAGAATAATCCGGTACATTATCTTTTATGCGTACATTGGAAGGAATTTGTCCACTACGCGAAATATGCTCCATTAAGGTTAGTAGTGTTTGGCGTTGACATTTGTGGATTTCTTTATCATGTAATAAAGGAAGTGACCCTATAACAGTTATAGCTCCATCTCTAGCCCAAACGCTATGATAATTTTCGTCGGTGCCATTAGGCACATTATCCTTCATGGAACACGCCGAAAAACCAAGTGGTGTGATATTTTTTCGTAATGCTTCAATGGCTTTATCATAGCCTTCGCGTATCAAAGCTATTTTTTCATCTTCATCTTCATGAGCAGCTGCATTGTTTAGTTCCTTTTTTATAAAAAAATCATCGGAATGATCTTCATTATTCGTATTTATAGCATCTTCAGGCAAGATACCATAATAAACCAAACCTTCTATAATACCATTACTATAGTCGCTTTCGGAATGATACACTTGTCGGTGCTTGGTATATTTATAGAGTTCTTCATGGGCATTGGCGACTACAATACCTTTTACATCTTCCATATCGAACATGGCGCAATCGTTTCCACTATCGCCAGCCACTAACGTACTATGCGATTCTACATCTAATTTGTTTAATAACCACTGCAATGCGTTGCCTTTGTTGGCCCACTTTGGTAAAATATCTAAAAATTTTTCGCCCGAATAAACAACATTAACATGCATTTTTGCGCTTGCAAAAACTTCTTCTATATTATCTATAAGCTCTGGGCCAGCATCGTGTAAATAATAACTTCGTTTATAAGCATGTTGAAATTTAGTAGGCTGCTCACTTATGGGATAATTAATATTACTGATAAGTTCTTCAACAGCTTCCAAATCCCAACCCTCATCTAGAACGTCATTAAACTCTTTAACTATAGATTTATTTTTATAGTCGTAAATAAGCGTTCCCACACCAGCTATTATATAATGTGGCTCGGGTAAAACCCCCTTTTTTATTAGGTTTAGAACATCGTCGATTAACCGTCCTGAATTATAGGTTAATAAAACCTCAGAATCTGGTTTATAGGTATTCCATATAGTAGTAAAATTAGTTTTAAGGGTATGAAACTCTAATAATGTATTATCCACATCAAAGGATAATAATTTGATATCATGTTGTTTATTACTTTTTTTTACATCCATATTTTATTGTGATAATATATTAAATTATACAGGTTAAGTGCCAAACGCCCTTGACGCGGTGTTATATCCCAATATACAAAAAATTAAATTTATCATCGAAAATCACTTCTTAAATAGTGAGAAAAAACGTATAAATATAAAACAAAATAAAAGTTTATATTATCAAAAATGAAAATAAGATTGACGCAAATAAGAAAATGACATCAGAATACTGAGTAATAAAGGAAAGTCATAAAAAAGGCTTAAAATCAAATTATTTTAAGCCTGTTCCAAAAAAATAAAATAGTTAAAAGCTTATTTCGTCAAATACCACTTATAAAACTACCATAAGGATCTTTAAATTGAGTGCCTTCTGTAAACCTGAATTTACTGAGTAACTTAAATTCAACCAATGCCCAAAGCACAAACTCCTTCATAAAATAGGAATCTTCTTTTCTTAAATTTGGTTGGTATATCCCCAGTAAATCATCTAAAGAAGAAATGGCATCCAGTATATTTTTGTATTCTTTATCCCTGATTTCGTCCAATAATTCAAAACCGTCACTTTGATTGAAAAACCAAGATACAATGTCGTCATAAGGACTTTCCTCTTCTTGTTTTTTTAGTTTTTCTATTTTAGGAAAAAGCTTTGGAAATAAACTTTTAACCGCTTCACCAATTAAATTATACGCAACTATGGCAGCTCCCTCCTGTTCGCCTTCATAAACCAACTCAACCTTTCCGGTAACAGATGGAATGATGCCCACAAAATCGCTTAAACGCACCGTGGTTTTATCGTCTCCCGATTTTAAAGCGCGTCGTTCGGCTGTACTTAATAAATTCTCAAAGGCTGTAATACTTAATCTGGCACTCACACCACTTTTTGCATCTATATAGTCACTTTTTCTGGCTTCAAATACAATTTGTTCTAACAAATCTTTAGCTAAATCTGGTACTGTAACAGACGCTGTTTGACTTTCTAAAACCTTAGCTTCTTGAGCCGTAATTAGCTTTGCAGTTTCTATATCTGCTGGATAATGGGTTAAAATTTGAGACCCAATCCGATCTTTTAATGGGGTTACAATACTTCCTCTGTTTGTATAGTCCTCAGGATTTGCGGTAAATAAAAACTGAATATCCAACGGTAACCTCAACTTAAAACCTCTAATTTGAACATCGCCTTCTTGCAAAATATTAAATAAAGCGACTTGAATTCTTGCTTGTAAATCCGGTAACTCATTAATGACGAAAATACAACGATTGGCTCTAGGTATCATCCCGTAGTGAATGACGCGATCATCGGCATAACTCAGTTTTAAATTGGCTGCTTTAATCGGATCCACATCACCAATAATATCTGCCACCGTAACATCTGGTGTTGCTAACTTTTCAGCAAAACGTTCGCTTCTGTGCAACCACGAAATGGGTGTATCATCTCCTTTTTCATTAATTAATTCTTTGGCATACCTTGATATAGGCTGAAAGGGATCGTCATTAATTTCAGAACCTTCCACATACGGAATGTATTCATCTAATAAATTCAACATTAACCGTGCTAAACGTGTTTTTGCTTGTCCACGCAAACCCAACAAATTAATATTATGACGCGATAAAATGGCCCGTTCCAACTCAGGAATTACGGTGTTTTCATAACCATGAACACCTTCAAAAGTGGTTTCATTATTTTTTATTCTCTGAATGAGATTATCCCGCAATTCATCTTTTATAGATTTACTTTTATAGCCTATTTTTTTTAAGTCGCCTAGTGTCTTAATATCCTTTATTTCCATAGTTTCATTTTAATTTCAAAAATCATATGAGTAACTTTTAACTCATAACTTTTAACTCATAACTTATAACTTATAACTCATAACTTATAATCCTATCCCCTTATCCTCTTTTTTCTATTAGTTTCATAATCTTCAAAAATCATTTCACCCAAGCCTTTTAATCCAGTATAAAATGCTTTTCCTTGGTTGGCATAAGTAAACTCTCGTACAAATTGCATTAAATAAGGATCTTTAGCAATCATAAAAGTTGTTATGGGAATGTGCAACCGTCTGGCTTGTTGTGCCATAGCGTAACACTTATTGGTAATAAATGGATTTAACCCAACACTGTCTTTATAATAGTGGCCATCTGGCATACGCACACAACTTGGCTTCCCATCGGTTATCATAAAAATCTGTTTATTGGTATTTCGCTTTCTTCTAAGTAAATCCATAGCCAACTGTAAACCATCGACGGTATTTGTGTGGTAAGGACCGACTTTTAGATAGGGCAAATCCTTGATTTCTATCTGCCACGCATCGTTACCAAACACTAAAATATCCAATGTGTCTTTGGGGTAACGTGTGGTGATTAATTCTGCCAAAGCCATGGCTACTTTCTTTGCTGGTGTAATTCTATCTTCACCATAAAGTATCATGCTGTGGCTAATATCAATCATTAATACAGTACTCATTTGGGATTTATGGAGTGTATCTTCTACAACCAAATCATCTTCTGAAATACTAAAATTTCCAATACCATGATTTATTTGGGCGTTCTTCAAACTTTCGGTCATAGAAACTTTATCTAAAGCATCTCCAAATTGATAGGTTCTAAAATCGCCCGTATGCTCATCGCCAATACCAGGACTCTTACTTTTATGGTTGCCTTGACCACTGCGTTTTATATTGCCAAAAATCTGGTCGAGTGCTTGTTGACGAATGGCACGTTCTGTTTTAGCAGTAATTGCCATGCCTCCATTTCCATTGGGATCTATTTTCTCTCTTATATAACCTTTCTTTTTAAGGTCTTCTATAAAATCATCAATGGTATAATCTGGAGTTGTTAATTCGTATTCTTTGTCTAATTCCCGCAACCAATCCATGGCTTCGTCAAAATCGCCAGATGTGTGCGTAATAAGCTCTTTAAAAATATCAAAAAGTTTATCGAAGGGTGCCTGTTCTGGAGCTTCGTATTTTTTGAAAACGAAACCCTTTCTTGAAGTCGTGTATTTTGTCATAGCTGTATAAAAATACTGTTTTTTATACAAAAATGAAGATACTTTAATCAGATTTATCTATTCTTTAACATGTGAAAATTATAGATGTTATTCAACACGTTTTAAGCCCTCTAGATTTTCAATTCGTATTTGTTTTCCAACAACAGAAATTAAGGCTTCTTTTTTAAATTGCGATAAAACCCGAATGGCAGACTCGGTTGCTGTACCAACAATGTTTGCAAAATCTTCGCGGGATAATAGGATACTTAAGGTTTTATCTGGATTCACACCAAAACTATCATGAATATAAACCAAGGTTTCTGCTAAACGCTGCCGTACCGATTTTTGAGCCATATTCACAATAATATTATCTGCTTCTTTTAAATCGTGAGCCATTTCCTTTAAAACATCAAATGAAAACTTTGGGTTATTTTGTAAATTGTTAATTATTTCTCTTTTAGGAATAAAACAAACTTCCATATTGTTTAAGGCTACTGCTTGTAAATTTGAAACCTCGTCGGTAATAAGGGAACGCTGGCCTAATAATTGGCCTTTTACAACCATTTTTACTATTTGGTCCTTACCATTTTCGCTTAGCTTAGACAATTTACAAATACCTTCTTTTACACAATAAACACCGTTAATAGATTCGCCTTCATCAAAAACAACTTCGCCTTTTTTAATAAACTTAGAGGTTTTACAACCTGAAATTCGAACAAGCTCTTCTTTAGTTAAAGATTTAAGCGCGTTGAATTGTTTAATAATACATTGTTCACACTTTCCCATTCTTGTTGATTGAAGGTTATAAAAACATTATAAGATTTGTTAAGCCATCATTTTAATGTAATACTAAAAAAGGCACATCTTTATAATAACTAATTTCATTGACGGTTGGATGAAATAAAATGAGCTGGAAATAATTTAAATTCTTCGCCAACATGGTTATTAAATTAATTCCTCTTTCATCTACAAACTGCTGCACGGCATTCTCTATATGTTTATTAGTTAAAAAATGAAAGCTACGGGTGTAATTAGTAAAATAATCATCTAAATATTCCTTGTTTTTTTGTTGGTCTTCGTTAAGCTCCAAACCATATTTATTTACATGTAACACATTAACCGTTGCATTATTTACTTCAATAATATCCAGTATGGGCTGCAACGTCTCTGGTCGGTAAAAAATGGAGAAATCGGTTGGAAATGCAATCTCTTTGAGTTCTGTATACTTGGCATTTTCCGGCACAACCATGGTTGTACATTTTACTTTTGTAATAACATTTCCCGCATTGGTGCCTATGGCTATTTTTTTTAAACCCGAAGCACCTTTTGTTCCCATTACAATAAGATTAATTCTATTTTTAACGACTTGTTCCCTAATGGAATCGACGAGATAATTACTATCTGAAATTATAAAAAACCGATGCTTAGGATTTCTTGGAAGATTGTCGTAAATCCGCTTTAAAGTTTCCTGCAATAACTTTTTTGGGGATTTTGTTAAAGTTTCAGAAGCAACACTTTTATTTTGCACGCCAGCACTTCCACTAGTTACTAATGTACCAGCTGTATTAACGTGTAATAAATAAAAGTTACAGGACGATTTACTGAAAAATTTGAGTGCATAATCTATAGCATTCCATGCATTTTCAGAAAAATCTGTTGGTATTAAAATATTCTTCATGCCTATTTGTCTTCTAAGAAACAAAAGTAAAGGCATGGGCTTTAACTAAATATGACCAAAATCATAATTGGTTTTTATTTGAATAAAAAAAGAACCAAAGGATAAAATTTAAACAGTCTCTTAGCTTATTTGCTGTAGTTTATTAATATCTAAAATTTTAATATTTCTACCTTCAATTTCAATAATACCCAAATCCTTAAAGCCTGAAAGTGTTCTTATTAGGCTCTCTATGGCTACACCTGCAACACTAGCTAAATCGTTTCTGGAAATTCTAATAGAATCATTGGGTTTATGGTTAAGCTTTTCGGCAAATTTCAGTATGGTGGTAGCCGTTCTTCTCTTAACCGAACTGTATGCCATTTGTAACAATTGTTCTTTTACAACCGTTAAATCGTCCGTTAACAACTGTATGAGTTCCAAAGTGACATTATGGTTGGTATTGAGCACATTTTTCAATTCATTTTTAGAAAGTGCCACCAATTCCGAATCTTTTATAGCTGTTGCCGTTTCTTGATAGGGCGTGTTCTGTGTAAAGGAGGTATAACCAAACAAATCATCTTCTTTATATAGAGCCGTTGTTAAATCCTTACCTTGTTCGTCCAGTTTGTGGCATTTAACCAATCCTTTTGATATTAAAAATATATTATTGGAATTTTGCCCTTCTTCGTAAATAATATCACCTTTAGCATAGCTTATTTCATTGCCGTTATCATCAAAAAAGTTTTTGAGGTCATTAAGTGTTCTAAGTTCATCCTCTTGATTAGAAATAGAATTTTTTTGAGCTTCGAAACTTCTGTCTTTTAAAATAGCGGCCTTAGCTAACCTACTTTCAATGGCACTTATTAATTCTTCTTCTTCAAAAGGTTTGGTGATGTAATCGTCTGCGCCTAAATCCATACCTTTTCTAACATCTTTACGCTCTGTTTTTGCAGAGAGAAATATAAAAGGAATGTGTTTGGTTTTTTCATTTTCAGCCAAGGCCTCCAAAACACCATAACCATCAAGTTCGGGCATCATAATGTCACACACAATAATATCTGGAAAATCCTTTCTTGCCATGTCCAAACCAATTTTACCGTTTGGAGCTGTGATGACATTATAATCGGATAGCTCTAATAATTCTGCCGTATTTTCCCTTAAAATAACATCGTCTTCTATCAGTAATATTTTCTTCATTGTTTCACTTTATTTGGTAATATAAATGTAAAGTCGCTTCCCATATTTTCTTCACTAGTAAAGCTTATTGTGCCTCCTAAATTTTCTAAATGGCTTTTTACAATATTCAGCCCAATGCCAGTTCCTTGGGTAAGCAGTGCATTTTCAGCCCTAAAATAACGATTAAATATGTTTTTTTGATCGTTAAGGGGAATTCCAATACCATTATCCTTAATCTTAAACGTGGTATTTTTATCATTCTGCTTTATTTGAATATCTACCAAGGTGTTTTCTGATGAGTATTTAATGGCATTATGTACCAAGTTGGACAATGCCAACTCTACAATTTTTTCATCTTGAAACATGGAGTAATCATCAATATTTTCAGGATATTTTATTTCTTGGCCTTCTTTTAAAAGCATATTGGCGTTATATACCACTTCATTAACAATTTTGCTTATTTTAAACGTGCTGAATTTATAATTAATTTTACCGGTATCTAATTTTTCAATGGATAAGAAATCATTTAAAATATTATTAAGATAATGCACTTTGTCTGAAATGGTTTTTATGTGCTTATCCCTTCTCTCTTGTTGTTCGGTCAACTTATATTTACTCAACAACATAGCCGAAGTTAAAATACCACTTAAAGGCGTTTTAAACTCATGGGAGACTAACGATAAAAATTTTGTTTTTAATTCGTTGAGTTCCTTTTCCTTTTTAAGAGCGTTTTTTATTTTATTTTGGGCCTCAATCCGTTTTTTAATTTCGGCATCTCGTTCTTTGTTTACAATTTTTAATTCTTCTACAGTATCACTTAAAGTCTTTGTACGCTCACTAACCTTTTTTTCCAATTGATCGTTTAGTTCCAGCAATTCAAGCTCTTGTTGCTTGCGTATAGAAATATCTATAACCAATGCCATTACAAACGATTCCCCATTAATTTCCAAAGGATTTAAACCTGCCTCTACAGGAAATGAGTTGCCGTTTTTGTGAGCCCCAAACAAATCACGCCCACGTCCCATTTGCCTACTTTCCTTATGATCCATAAAACCTTCTACATGGGCAGCATGGCCAGCATGGTATTTTTGTGGAATTAACACATTAAGATGTTGGCCTATAAGTTCATCTTTATTGTAACCAAACATGCGCTCTGCTGAAGCATTTGTTTCAACAATATGTTGCTGATTGTTTACTACAATAACACCTTCTGACACAGCTTCAAAAAGCACATTAAAAACATCTTTGTCGTTCTGATACATTTAATTATATAACATTTAAAATTTTTATTTACTAAAATAAAACCTACTTAAAATGGAAGCTTGGTAAAAATACTTAAAACCTCGTAAATCAAATAAAACAGTGTATGTTTTTTTAAATAATCCCTATTTTTTTTGAATGTGCTATAGCTTGATTGCTAAATTTAAAATAACAAACCGATACACCTAAACTTTCAATATTTTCAAGGATTTTAACAATTTTGGTTTTTGTTTTAGATGTTTTTCTTATGTAAATGGCTTTTATGTTTTTTGGGAAGACTTTACTAATTTCTTCATAAATATAAGGATCCTTTTGGCTATCGTCCCCAAGCAATACATATTGCAAATGTGGATAAAATGAAATAATTTCTTTTATTTTAACAAATTTATGATTGTGACTACCACGCCCTGTAAAGAGAAAATCTGAAATTCCTGCCTTTATATCTTTTAGTTTAATAACCGCTTTTGGTAGCTCATGCAATCTTGCAAAAGCATCAATAAATTCATATAAGTTCCATTCACTGCTCGACACATAAAAAAAGGAGTTGGAAGCTACTTCGTTGGTTTGCCCTGCAATGCTTAAGGCTTTATAATGTTGCACGACATCTTCAAAAATTTTTCTGTTGTTAATGTTTCTAAATAAAAGCACATATATTTTTTTAAAAAAACTTTTGCTATGTGATATAAGAAAGGTGTCATCTATGTCCGAAATAATGCCAAGTTTGCTATTAAAAGGTTTTAAAATCTCCCCAACATTCACAATGCCAAAATTGTGAAGTTTACAAATCACTTCATAAGGATGCCAGCCACTTTCAAGTGGTTCGTTGAATGGCAGCGTAAATCTAAAAAAACCGTCATTTAAAGTTTTTGTCGTTATCTCAAGGTTTTTAAATTTTAAAGTCACTACAGCGTTTGGATAGGGTTTTATTCTAAACATATGAATAATGGAAACCGCATGCCTAATACCTTTATTATCAAGTCGGTATTTATCTGGAGCCCATGATTGAAATACATGCCCAGAAACAACAAGTTCCACATCATTTACATAACCTCTATATAATTTTAAATCAAGTTTTACCAAATCAGAATTTATTTACTTAATTGACCCACAAATTACTTAATTTTAAACAATTATAAAGGTTTTATGAAATCAAAAATAAAATTGCTATTGGTTATCAATCCGATTTCAGGAGGTTCTGAAAAAGGTGTAATTACTAAAGACATACAAAATATCGTTCTAAATCAGCATGCGACATTAGAAACCTACCAAACCACAGGCGATAATGATGAAAAACATATTAAAGACATTGTAGAAAAAAAATCCATTGATAGGATTTTGGTTGCAGGTGGAGACGGCACCATACAGCTAGTTGCAAAAGCTATTCTAGAATCAAACATACCTCTCGGCATTATTCCTGCTGGGTCTGCTAACGGATTAGCATCCAATTTCAACTTACCGGACAACCTCGAAGAACAAGTTAAAATTGTCTTAGGGAATCATTTTATTAATATGGACGTTATTTCAGTAAACAACCATCTTTGCCTTCATATTGCTGATATTGGTATTAATGCCCTTTTAATTAAAAACTACGAAAACTCGTCTATGAGAGGGAAATTAGGGTATGCCCTTCAAACCATTCCTACGCTTGTAGAATCTGATTTGCCCTATCGTTTTTCAATAGAAATAAACGGAAAAGAAATACAAAAAGCAGGCATCATGATAGCCATTGCAAACGCCAATCAATTTGGTACTGGAGCTGTTATTAATCCCGATGGAAAAATCGATGATGCTATTTTTGAAGTGTTGCTTTTCAGAAAAATGAATGTCATCGATATTTTAAACACCCTAAGTGAAACGTCTTTAAGAGATCCTGAATTTGTAGAGTGCTTCGCTACAAAAAAAGTAGTGATACACTGCAAGAAAAAAATACCTCTTCAAGTTGATGGCGAATACATTGGTGAAGTTAACACTATTGAGGCCAGCATAGTACCTTCAAAAATAAAAATTATGTTGCCAAGAAAAACAGTTTAAATTAATTTTCAATTTGTTGGTGACACTTTTCTTAGGCCCTTACGGTTCTTTAAAAACATGACTAATATCATATTTTAAAGATACATCAATTTTGAAATTTGCCCTAGTGTTAAGTTAAGTGTAATGTGTCGGTTAAGTCGCTGCTATTTTTTTCTTTTACAAGGCTAAAAAAAACATAGCATAGCCGTAGCTACGGTACGTTTTTTTAACGCAGTAAAAGGGAAAAAGAACAAGACTTGGGTCGGCTAAATTATGCTTAACTTAACACTAGGTATAAATAGAGCAAATATTAAATGGACAAACACACCTGTTTTCACTGCGGTTTAGACGCATCAACACAAGACATTGTTTATGATGAAAAAACATTTTGTTGTGAAGGTTGCAAAACCGTCTATCAAATTTTTTCTGAAAACGATTTAACTTGTTACTACGATTTACAAACCGCTCCTGGAGCAACACCCAAAGATATTGAGGGCAAATACAACTTTTTAGAGAACATCAAAATAATTGAACAATTACTGGAATTTAATGATGGTTCCACCCAAATTATATCACTTTACATTCCGCACATCCATTGCAGTTCCTGTATTTGGATTCTTGAAAACCTCAACAAATTAAACCCTTCCATAAGTGCTTCTGTTGTAAACTTTGGCAAAAAAACCGTTCGGGTGACTTTTAATGCCGAAACCCTGTCGCTAAAAAACCTGGTTACGTTATTAAGTACTATTGGTTACGAGCCTTTCATTAGTTTAGATGATTACAGTGTTGGCAAAAAACATATTGATAGGTCTTTAATTTATAAACTTGGTGTTGCCGGTTTTGCTTTTGGAAACGTGATGTTTTTATCGTTTCCAGAGTATTTTGAAGTGGGCGAATTTTGGCTCGAGCAATTTAAACCCCTCTTTAGATGGCTTATGTTTGCTTTTTCTGTACCAGTTGTATTTTATTCGTCGCAAGATTATTTTATTTCGGCTTACAAAGGACTTCGGTCTAAAATTTTAAATATTGATGTTCCTATAGCCCTAGGTGTTTCAGTTTTATTTATTAGAAGTACTATTGAAATTATTTTCGATTTAGGGTCTGGGTTTTTCGATAGTTTAACCGGACTTATTTTCTTTTTATTACTTGGGAAATTCTTTCAGCAAAAAACCTATGCCTTTTTATCGTTTGAGCGCGATTATAAATCCTATTTTCCTATTGGCATTACAAAAATTACTCCGGAAGGAAACGAAGAATCCATACAAGTTTATGATATTGAAAAGGGCGACCGCCTTTTAATTAGAAATGAAGAACTCATTCCTGTTGATTGTATTTTAATAAAAGGAAACGCACGAATAGATTATAGTTTTGTAACGGGCGAATCCAAAACGGTTAGTAAACAATCGGGCGACAAACTTTTTGCAGGCGGCAAACAACTCAACGGCACTATTGAAGTTGATGTTTTAAAATCGGTTGAACAAAGCTATTTAACACAACTTTGGAGTAACGATGTGTTTAAAAAAGACAAATCATTGGCATTTACAAATATTACCAACCAAATAAGTAAGCGGTTTACCATAAGCATTTTAATAATCGCGGTATTAGCCACTTCATTTTGGTTAATAGTGGACTCCAGCAAGGCCATAAATGTTTTTACATCGGTGCTCATCATTGCCTGTCCTTGCGCCTTGGCTTTGGCTGCTCCCTTTACTTTTGGTAATGTACTTCGCATTTTGGGCAAGAAAAAATTCTACTTAAAAAATGCCAGCGTTATTGAACAATTGGCTAAAATAGACACCATCATTTTTGATAAAACAGGAACCATTACCGCCAATAAAGAAACGTCCATCGCCTATGAAGGCATCTCGCTTTCTAAAGATGAAGAAATGTTACTAAAAAGCACGTTGAGAGGTTCTAATCATCCTTTAAGCAGATCGTTGTACCATCTTTTAAACGAAAACAACATCCTCACTTTAGATAGCTATGAAGAACATTTAGGTAAAGGCATTGAAGCGCAATATAAACAAGATTCCATAAAGATTGGTTCGGCGCCTTTTGTAGGCCACACTTCTGAAACGGCTACATTAAACACAGCCGTTCATATAAGCAGTAACAACACGTATAAAGGAAAATTCACGTTTTATAATGCGTATCGAAAAGGATTGTCCCAACTATTCAACAAACTAAAACAAGATTATGATTTGGTGATTCTCTCAGGCGACAACGAAGGGGAAAAAGACAATCTTACCAAGTTGCTTCCAACAAAAACCAAGTTGTTGTTCAACCAAAAACCAGAAGACAAACTGGAATATATTAAATACCATCAAAGTGAAGGCGCCAAGGTATTGATGATTGGTGATGGTTTAAATGATGCCGGTGCCTTAGCGCAGAGTGATGTTGGTATTGCCCTTTCAGAAAATGTGAATGTATTCTCTCCCGCTTGCGATGCTATTTTGGACGCATCAAAATTCAACGAATTATATCACTATATAAAAGTGTCAAAATCGGCTATCAACATCATTAAATGGAGTTTTTTATTGTCGTTCCTATACAACTGCATCGGACTTTACTTTGCGGTTACAGGCCAATTAGAACCCGTTGTAGCCGCTATTTTAATGCCTTTAAGTTCTATTAGCATTGTTGCTTTTACAACCATTTGCACAAACAATATTCCCCACCTAGCCTACCCAAAGGGGAGGAAACCATTGTCCAAAAATGTTGAGGATGAGTAAGCACATAACAGTTCCCTCTCCTTCGGAGAGGGTTAGGGAGAGGAAAAAATCAAACATGACAAATGTCATATTTTAAGAAATCCTATGAAAGTAATTTTGAACCATAACTTCAAGTAGGTATGAGTGTTATTTATGTCTTATTAACGATTAGCATTGTTGTGGCAGTTGGCTTTTTCATCGCTTTTATAGTAGCGATAAGAAACGGACAGTTCGACGATAGTTACACCCCATCCGTTCGCATGCTATTTGAAGATGAACTGATTAAAGAAAAACCTAAAAAATCAATACTAACCAAAAAAGATTAACAATCACAACTATGGACATCCAGCAATTTCACTACGATAATAAAATCGTTAAAAACTTTATCTATGCCACCATGCTTTGGGGGGTTGTAGGTATGTTGGTAGGCTTACTTCTTGCATTTCTGTTTTTATTCCCAAACTTAACCGATGGTATTTCGTGGCTAAGTTTTGGCCGTTTACGACCATTACATACCAATGCCGTTATTTTCGCCTTCGTGGGTAACGCTATTTTTGCTGGAGTTTACTATTCTTCGCAACGTTTACTTAAAGCCAGAATGTTTAGTGATGTATTAAGCAAAATCAATTTCTGGGGATGGCAACTTATCATTGTAGGAGCTGCCATAACGTTACCATTAGGCTACACATCATCTAAAGAATATGCCGAATTGGAATGGCCCTTTGATATTGCTATCGCTTTTGTATGGGTCGTTTTTGGATGGAATTTAATAGGTACCATCTTAAAAAGAAGACAGCGCCATTTATATGTTGCTCTTTGGTTTTACATAGCCACGTTTGTAACCGTGGCCGTATTACATATTTTTAACAGTTTGGAACTTCCCGTAAGTGCTTTAAAAAGCTACTCCGTTTACGCCGGGGTACAAGATGCCTTGGTACAATGGTGGTACGGGCATAATGCCGTAGCATTCTTTTTAACCACACCGTTTTTAGGATTGATGTACTATTTCGTACCAAAAGCAGCTAACAGACCTATCTATTCTTACAGGCTTTCCATAGTTCACTTTTGGTCGTTAATCTTCATCTATATTTGGGCAGGACCTCACCATTTATTATATACCGCTTTACCAGAATGGGCACAAAATTTAGGTGTGGCGTTTTCGGTGATGTTGTTAATGCCATCTTGGGGTGGTATGATAAATGGGTTGTTAACACTACGTGGTGCTTGGGATAAAGTACGTGTTGATCCTGTTTTAAAATTCATGGTCGTTGCTATCACAGGTTATGGTATGGCAACGTTTGAAGGCCCTACATTATCCCTTAAAAACGTGAATGCTATTGCACATTTTACCGATTGGATTATTGCCCACGTACACGTTGGTGCCCTAGCGTGGAATGGATTCTTAACATTTGGTATGATTTATTATTTAATACCAAGACTTTTTAAAACTAAATTATACTCTATTGGATTAGCAAATCTACATTTCTGGATTGGTACTTTAGGTATTATTATGTACGCACTGCCCATGTACGTAGCTGGATTTACCCAAGCCAGTATGTGGAAACAATTTAACCCAGATGGTACTTTAACTTACGGAAACTTTTTAGAAACCGTTACTGAAATCATGCCTATGTACTGGATGCGTGCTATTGGTGGTACTCTATTCATTACCGGAATGCTCATTATGATCTATAATGTGATTGTAACCATAAAACAAGGTAGTAAGGCTGAAGACGAATTAGCCGAAGCCGCTGCACTAGAACGTGTTACCAAAAAACGTACTTCTGGTGAAGGTTGGCACTCTTGGTTAGAGCGCAGACCTATACAATTAACCATTTTAGCGACTATAGCCATATTAATTGGCGGTATTATACAAATTGTACCGACCATCATGGTAAAATCCAACATACCGACCATTGCCAGCGTCAAACCATACACACCATTAGAGCTGGAAGGACGCGACATTTACATCCGCGAAGGCTGTGTGGGGTGTCATTCCCAAATGATTCGTCCGTTTAGAAGCGAGGTAGAACGCTATGGCGAATACTCAAAAGCTGGTGAATATGTTTACGACCATCCCTTTTTATGGGGCAGTAAACGTACTGGGCCCGATTTACATAGAATTGGTGGGAAATATTCCGATAACTGGCACTTTAACCATATGTACGACCCACAAAGTACTTCATCTGGTTCCATCATGCCTCGCTACCCTTGGTTGATTAAAAATGAATTGGATAAATCGCAAACTGAAGCCAAAATGAAAGCAATGGTGTCGTTAGGTGTCCCGTATTCCGAGGAAGATATAGCCAATGCTCAAGACAATATGCTGAAACAAGGAACTAAAATTGAGAAAAACCTCTATAGCGATCCTGATTTTGTGAATGCTTATGAAGCAGATAAAACATATGCTAAAGATAATGACGAGTCTTTTATTGAAATGAAAAACAGGGAAATCGTAGCCGTTATAGCCTATTTACAACGCTTAGGAACAGACATCAAAGTAGAAACAGCTATAAAGTAATTGGTAGTATATGGCAATAACCCATCAACCATCAACCATCAACCA
>LLBZ010002860.1_pt6 | contig 22115 bp, 17 predicted proteins | sample 1489421 | NCBI WGS metagenome assembly LLBZ01 (sample SAMN04092657, study PRJNA295927) | soil metagenome | biome: Soil prokaryotic community; feature: Bulk soil; isolation source: soil from tomato rhizosphere | host: tomato cultivar Moneymaker | place: South Korea | collected 2011-11-01 | reverse complement strand
GCTTATTGAGAGGATAATCCGGGTGTGCCGCTGCGTTCCAAATGCGGATTAGATCGTCAATGTGGGCAGGAGTAAAATCTGTAAACCTGAGCGTGGTCTTATGGATCACCTGATGCTGTCTTTCTAGTTGCATATGAATGCGATTATGCCAGGGTGACTGGCAAAACACCGCTGGCTCGGGCTTTGCCCATCAAAACATCGGCGACGGCTCGCAGGGTCGGCAGATTGCTGCCATAGGCAGCCAAAACCGTGGGGGCACCGGGAAGCAAGAGGATGTCGTATGGGGAGCGGACGGAAACGATCACAACGTTCGGGTTTCTCGCAAGAAGCTCTGTCACCAGCTTCACCTGACCAGGATAAAAGCTGGCATCGGTGATGGCGACGATCACTTTGTGTGCATCAGGCATGATGCTCAGGACAGCATCTATGGCATTCTCATCCGGGTCATTGTTGATTTCGATCGTCGTCGCGCCAAGTAAGCTGCCCAGCCCTTTGGCGGCAGGGGTTTCGATAACAAGTACAGGTTCGCCCGGCTTGAGCGGCAGGAGTGAAGAATCATCTTTCAATAGCGTAATGGCTTTTCCGGCAAGCTCCAATGCCAGTGCGCGGTGTTCGCTTCTAGCCGTTGATTCCCCTGCTCTGGCCGGGTCCTCTACGAGGGCGGGGGTGAGAAGGCCAAACTTCGCCTTGGCGTTCAGGATTCGCTGAACGGAGGCAGCGAGCTGTCCCTCTGAAACCTTCCGCTCGCGCACAGCCCTAACCAGGTTGGCAAAGGCTTCCTTATGCATGGCATGATCGCGATTGAAAAGCAGTACGTCCGCGCCGGCGGCGAAGGCCAGCGCTGCCGCGACGGGTGCAGGATAGCCTTTGGATGCCAGTGCGCCCATTTCGAGCGAGTCCGTTGCGATCAGGCCATCGTAACCAAGCTCTTCGCGGAGTAACCCCGTCAAGACGGGACGAGAGAGCGTAGCCGCCAGACCAGGAGTCCGGTCGATCGCCGGGAAGGTCACGTGCGCGGACATAATCCCTGCAAGATCAGCCTGGATCGCGGCCCGGAATGGGACCAGCTCAACTTCATCCAGGCGGACGCGATCGTGCGGGACCTGTGGCAGATCGATGTGAGAATCGACGCCTGTGTCACCGTGACCCGGGAAGTGTTTGCCAAAGGCAAGCACGCCATTTTCCTGCAAGCCGCGCCCAAAGGCGGTCCCATATTCGGCCACTTTGGCCGGGTCTGAGCCAAAGGAGCGTGTGCCAATGACGGGGTTGGACGGATTATTATTCACGTCGAGGTCGGGGGCAAAATCCACGTTGATGCCAACTGCGCGCATTTCGGCAGCCATCGCCGCGCCCATACGACGGGTGTTCTCGGGATCGCATGTAGCGGTAAGCGCCATGGCAGAAGGAAATTCTGTGAATCCGGTACTTTCCGTCAGACGAGCCACGCGACCGCCCTCCTGATCGATAGCAATGAATAGACCAGTATGCCCACTTTCTAGCGCAGTCTTCTGCAACTCATTTGTGAGACGCGCCACCTGTTCCGGAGATTCTACATTGCGCGCAAACAAGATCACACCGCCGATATGATAGTCCGTGATCATACGGCGCAAGTCGCCATCGACAACTATGCCATCAAAACCGACCATCATCAGTTGGCCAATTTTTTGGTCAGTGGTCATGCTTGCAGGCAAAGTCATGGGCATCGATGTGGGAGCTCTGGGTATAGAGGCCGGGATGATTGCGCACCTCTTGAGCTATAGCCTTCAGGTCAGACCGGCGCGGTCTGCTTTGTAAAGACCGCGCCGGTCGATGTGGCTAGAGCCTATTCAATCAGCTGGATTTCCCAATTTTCGGCGAAGAAGGGGACATACGTACCTTCATTGACATCATAGAAGGTCAACGGCGGATAGAGGAATGTGCTCAACACCGCACCCTGAAGCAGGAGCGTGTCTGGCGAGTACAGGTTGTAATTACCCTTCGGGGGTTGAATATACGGATAACTCGTCTTGAATTCCTTGGCGGTGTTGGTCTCGCTGGGTTGTAACGTGCCGCTCAGGAACTGCCGCGCGACCGGCGAGTTGTTCTGGTTATTGTTATAGATGGGATCCTCAGGTGGCAGCCAGCCAACCACGCGCGTTTGCGTATCGACGGGGTCTGTGAGATAGCGCTCGAACATCTGCACCACCGGCAGGTTTTCATTGAACATAGAGGCCATATCTGCCACGTACGGCTTCTGGGCTTCGATGTCAAAGCCTTCCGCCATCTTGTCCACCCATTCTTTGATGTTGATCTCTTTGCCGTCGGCCGTCATTTGCTCGTACGGGAAGTTCATGCCGCGCTCGCCTTCGGGTCCTTCGGGGTCATTCTTGAAGCCAATCCCGGGCCGGACGTTGTAATCGTAGGATACAAACGGGTGGAAGTATGTGAAGCGCATGCCGATGTCCATCGACATCTCGTAATTGCCGACTTTATGTCGATCGTTGCGCTCGGCCGATGGATAAGGCTGGACGTTGACCTTGATACCGAATTCGGCGAGCTGCTGCGCGACGTTTTCTGAGGATGCCAGGTACTCAGTGAAGTCCGCGGGGACGCTCAGGTCGAACTCCATCGGGTTCCCCTGGTCATCGACCCAGATGCCATCGCTGCCCTTTGTGAAGCCCAGGCCCGTCAGCAATTCCTCAGCTTTCGCCAGGTCGTAATCATACGTATTGAGCGCGGCGATCTGGTCTTCCGAAAGCCAGGTGGGCACGGAAGCATCGGTAAAGCCGACCATGTACTGGACGGGGCGGCAGCTTTCCCCGAAGGCGACCGTACAGTTCTCCACACGGTCGATCGCGTAGGCGATCGCCTGGCGCACTTCCTTTATGCCTAGCGGATACACATCGTTGTTGAAGTAAATGCCCGGCCCATTGGTGGCGGGTCCGCCCAGCACCACAATGTGGGGGCCCATAGCGCGAATCGCTTCCAGGTTAGCGGGGCTGTACGCGTTGGAGGAATAGTCCATTTCACCCGAGAGGTATAGCGGCATATCCTGAGCCGTATCACCCCAGTAGACCGTGACCGTATCGAAATCGATCTGGTCGGCGTTGAAGCCCGTGGGCACCTTCGTCATAGAAAGCTGCGCTTCGGTCACGGAAGCCGGGTCAATCTTATAGGGACCGTAGGTCACCCCATCTTCAGGGAGGAACGCGTTTAGCTCCTCGTTGAGAGCGGTTACCTCTGCACCGTCACGGTCGGCGTCCGAAGCGCGGAACTCGGCTGCCGCGTCCATCCACTGGCCGTACTGGGAATAGGGCCGCGGCGAGTTCGAGCGGACGATGGCGTCCAGCACTGCTGGACCAGGCGTGGTGATCTGGAATTGAACCGTCTGGTCATCCTTGGCAACGACATCCGCCAGCGAGTCCCAGATGGCACTCTTGCGCATCCATAAAATATCCCAGGTACCGACAAGATCTTTGGAGGTCAACGCGCTGCCATCGCTCCACGTGGCGCCTTCTGGCAAGGTAATCGTGATGACGGCTGTGACTCCTTCCGGGAACACTTCGGCTGGCGCCTCCGTCGGCGCCTCCGTGGCTTCCGCGGTCGCGGGGGGTTCGGTGGCTTCGGGAGTGGGCGGCTCGGTGGCCGGGGGCTCCGTGGCTACTGGCGCCTCGGTGGGAGCTGGAGGCGCAGCACACGCGCTTAACACGAGCGCCAGCAGCACGATCAGGCTGAACAGGGTAGAAACTTTCCTGGACATGGGTTCTTTCTCCTTTCTCCTATGGTTGATTTGAGAGTCGAACGAAAGACGGGGTTCGCACTACAGAATGGGTACCTTATCTGACTCGATCACCTCCTTTAGGGCCGGTCACGGCGGACCAGGATGACGATGATGGTGATGAACAGCAGTCCGACCAGCAATGTGACCACCGAGACGACCCGTTCGGCAGTCCCGGGCTTGGTCAGGAATACCAGCGCCGCAGAAACCAGCGTGATCATCATGGCGATCCGAAACCAGGCCTGCCCGGCTTCAGGATTCATGGGCATGTAGCAGGTGACAAGCGACCTCACTGCCCCAGCTGGCCTTCTCCAGCGGGGGTACGATGCGTTCACAAACCTCGCCAATGAAAGCCGGGCAGCGTGGATGGAATGTGCAGCCCGAGGGCAGTCTCAGCAGGCTGGGCATATCTGTACTGCGCAATTTGATGCGCTCCTTGGCGCGGGTCGCCTCGGGATCTGCTTCGGGAATCGCCGACAACAATACCTGTGTGTAGGGATGCTGGGGATGCTCTACCACCTGGCGTGCCGGGCCGATCTCCACCAATCGACCCAGGTACATTACACCGATGCGCCCTTCCCAGGCGAAATACTTTGCCAGAGCCAGATCGTGGGTGATGAGCAAAACGCCCACGCCCATCTCATCTTTGAGGCGTGCGAACATATTCAGCAAACTGATACGGATCGAGACATCCACCATCGACACCGCTTCGTCGGCCACAATGAATGTGGGGTGTACCGTCAGAGCGCGGGCCACCGAAACACGCTGGCGCTGCCCGCCGCTCAACTGGTGGGGATATTTATCCAGGAAATCGTCTGGTGGGGTGAGATCAACGATTTCGAGTAAGTCCTGCACGCGCCGTTTCGTCTCTGCCTCTCCGCGCGTGAAGCGATGATGCTGTAAAGGCGCAGCCAGAATGTCATAAATAGTTTGCGTGGGGTTCAGGGAGGCGTAGGGGTCTTGATGTACCATCTGCACTCCCAGACGGAACGCTTTGCGGTCAGCCCCTGACAACGTCGCGATGTCCTTGCCTTGATATAAGATCCGTCCGGAGGAAGTTGGCAGGAGGCCTGCGATCATCTTGCCGGTGGTGGTCTTGCCGCATCCCGATTCGCCTACCAGGCACAACACCTCTCCAGCCGGGATCGTCAGGTTGACATCGTCTACTGCCATAATCGTCTGTCCCTTAACAGCAAACGTCCGCATCACATGCTCAAGAGTGATCAGTGGTTCCGCCATGCGTTAACTCTCCGCTCGATATGCCTTCAACGCTTCGCGTGCATGAGGCCAATGCCAGCAAGCCACCTGATGACCGGGTTCCACCTCGGTCAGCTTCGGCTCTTCGTTGTAGGAGCGCTCATCCGCCAGGGGGCAGCGCGGATGAAATTTACAACCGGTCGGCAATTGGATGAGATCCGGCGGCGACCCCGGGACGGAGACGAGGCTGGACTTATCGCTGGTGAGGGTTGGAACCGCCTTGATGAGGCCGATAGTATACGGATGGTACGGACGGCGGAAGATGGTCCGCACGTCGCCGATCTCGATGATCTCTCCGGCGTAGACGGTTGCCACGCGATCGGCCAGCTCCGCGGCCAACGCCAGGTCATGCGAGATAAAAAGCATCGAGAATCCAAGTTGTCCGCGCAGCTCCTTCAGCACCTCCATGATATTGCGCTGCGTCAGGATATCGAGGGCGGTGGTTGGCTCGTCGAGGATTAACAGTTGTGGCTCGAGCAGCAAGGCCAGAGCAATCAACACACGCTGGCGCATGCCGCCGGAGAGCTCATGAGGAAAGGAGCGCCAGACGCGCTCGGGGTCCAGCCGCACCATGGACAGCAGACGCCAGGACCGCTCTCGAAGTTCGTTCGCCTGCCGATACCCGGACATGTAACCATGCGCTTTTGCCGTATCTGCAAAGTGTTCCGAGATGCGCAGGACAGGGTTCAAGGCATTCAGCGCAGACTGGAACACCATAGCGCACTCGCGCCAGCGGAACTGGCGCAGGCTGTCGCCCTTTAGAGCCAACACTTCGGTTTCGCGGCTGGCAGAAGTCGAACCATTTGCGTACCGGTGGTAGATGGCGCTGCCGCCGACAATTCTGGCCGTAGCAGGCAGCAAGCGCATGAGCCCCAATCCCACAGTTGTCTTGCCCGAGCCGCTCTCGCCGATCAACGCCACGGCCTCGCCGCGCGCGACATCGAAGGAAATATTCCGCACTGCCTGCACCTGGCCGCGCCGCGCCTGATAGACAATGGAAAGATTGCGAACGGAGAGGACAGGGTCAGCCATCAGTGCTCACTCGGCAAACGTCTGCCAACCCAGATGCAACATTAATCATCAGTGGTTCCTCTTCTATACACCTGTTCGCAGGCGCGGATTGAAGATTTCATCGAGCGACCGGGCAAAGGACACCAGGGCCAGCTGGAAGAGCACGATCGCAGCCATTGGCGCCAGGATGCTCCAGGCTGCCTGAGGATTAAACAGCACACCGCGACGCTCTGCTGCGCTGATCATGACTCCCCAGTTCGCACTGGAATACGGTACGATGCCGAGAAAGACCAGGCCTGTCTGCTGGTAGATGGCGTGGGTCATCTCGAAGATAGTTGAGATGGCGATGAACGACATCATATTGGGTAATAACTCACGGAAAATAACTCGCGACGTACCGAGATCCAGCATGGTGGCAGCCTCGATATATTCCCGATTCTTCAGCGATAGCACCTGACTGCGCACTTGCCGGGCAAGAGCGGGCCAATCCAGCAGGGCCATCAACACCGACAGCATGACGACATCCTTCAGGGAAAGCACCGTTGCCAACACGGCCAATAAAGGAAACTTGGGAATTGTCAGCCAGATATTCACCAGATCCATCAGGATGCTGTCCAGTCGCCCGCCTATGAAGGCGCTGAATGAGCCGACAACTACCGCGATCAACATGGATAGCACACCGGTGAGCAAGGCTATGGTGACGATATCCTTACCACCATTGATGACCTTGCGCAAATTATCCTGGCCTTGAAAATCGGTTCCCAGCCAGTGCTCAGCCGAAACGCCTTTGTTAATCTCAGCCACATTGGCGGAGGTCTCCGGCGGCCAGATCAGGGGGCCAACGAACGAGACCAAAATAATCAGGACGACCATGATGAAACCGAAGAGGCCCATTTTGTTACGGCTGAGAATCTTGAACGTTTTAACGAACTCGCGCCAGAAGCCGCTGATAAAGTCGTGCAGCATGGACATCTTAGTTATCTCCTCCGAGGATGCGAACGCGGGGATCCAGCCAGCCATACACGTAATCTGCCAGCAGGTTGGCAAGGACCACGGAAATCGTAATAATGAGGAATACGCCCTGCATCACCGGATAATCGCGCTCGGATATGGAACGAGCCAAAAGAAAGCCAATCCCTTGATAGGTAAATAATGTTTCCAGGAGCACAGAACCACCGACAATGAAGCCAACCGAGATGGCCAGTCTGGTGAACAGGGGTAAGGTGGCGTTGCGGCCCACATACGCCGTGAGGATGCGGCCATCTGTGAGTCCGCGCGCTCGTGCCACCGTGACGTAATCTTCGCCCAACGTTGCTATGGTGTTGCTCTTCATTTGCAGCATCCATGAGCCAATCGACGACAGAACGTACACCAGAAGCAGCACACGCACGTGTTTGAAGATATCTGCCAGAAACGCGATCGTGAATCCGGGCTTCATGCCAGACGACATCGCCCCGCGCATCTCCATGATCGGCACCAGCTTCCAGATGATGCCGAAAAACAGAATGGCCAGCAACCCGATTAGATAGGGCGAAACGGCATCGAGTGTAGCTGCCAGATTGCTCAGCAAATGGTCAATCCAGGTATCGCGTTTGTAAGCCATGACCGTCCCCAGCGCGATGCCCAGTACAAAGGTGATGAGCAACGACAGACCCACACTGAACAGGGTCCAGGGTAATACCCTGGTAATCATTTCTGTCACCGACAGACCGGCGGATCGGTAGGAGCGGCCAAAATCGCCGTGGATCACATTGTTCAGATAATCGAAATATTGCTCGGAAAGTGGCTGGTCGAGATCAATGCCCATCAGTGCGGCTGCCTGATTCCTGGCATCTTCCGGCGACACGCCCTGGGCCGTCAGCTCCTGGATTAAGATGTCCACCGCGTTGCCAGGCATCGCCCGGATGACGAAAAATGTGATCGTAGCGACCAGCCAGACCGTGAAAAAGGCCTTGCCAAGCCTGCGCAATAGATAGCTGGATGCGATCTTCCGTATGCCATCCAGCCAGGCAGGTGTAGGCGCTTGCGAAGTCGTAGTCGTAGAGGTTGTAGCTGTTGCCATAGGATGATCAACAGTCTTGATAAGCAGGATTCAAAGGCAAGCTCAATCCTTTGAACAGACAGACAACGAAGATTTTTCGTGCAGCTTGCTCGCTCAAAACAGCCTCCTTTATCGATACATCAAGTACGCTTCTCTTTGATGGACGAAAGAAGAGATCGAGTCTTTCCAGTTTGCAATAATCTCAGCCACCTTTGTCCCTGCGTCCAAAGCGGAACGGACGGCGCTGTCGCCTGCCAGCCTGTCGAAATGCGGATTCCACATCCAGGCAGCGCCCGATAAACACCGCGCTTCAGCGATCAGATGCAGTGTCATCTCCACGGGTCGAAGTGAGTCTCGGTCGGTGATGTGCACCTGCACGCCGTGACACTCGTTCCCGACATGGTTCGACGCGGCGGGGGTGAATGCAGTCGCTCGAAAGCGCACGCCCGGTAATTGAAGTCCGTTCATGACTTCCGCCAGGGCATAGCCGTCAAGCCAGGGAGCGCCGCACACTTCGAAAGGTAAGGCGGTCCCGCGTCCCAGTGAAAGATTCGTACCTTCCAGCAGACACATCCCCGGGTAAAGTGCCGCCGTGGAAAGATGCGGCATCGCGGGTGAAGTGGGCACCCAGGGCAGAGCCGTCTCGTCGAACCACATCTCGCGCTGCCAGCCTTGCATCGCAATTACATGCAAGTCAGCCTGGAGCGCGCATTCCATGTTCATATAGCGCGCCAGCTCACCAAGCGTCATCCCATGGCGCATCGGGATATTGACAATACCCACGAATGACTCGAACCCTGGCGCGATGGGCCCGCCTTCGACGCGGCTCCCGGTAATCGGGTTGGGCCGATCCAGCACATAGACGGGTTTGCCCGCTTTGGCCGCGCCACGTAGGACATAGAAGAGCGTGCTCACATACGTATAGAATCGCACGCCGACGTCCTGCATATCAAAGACAAGTGCATCCACACTCGCGAGCATTTCAGCCGTGGGCTCGTTGATCTCGCCATACAGGCTGAAAACCGGCAATCCGGTGTGTGGATCGGCGGCATTGCTAACATGCGCGCCGTCAGACGCTGCGCCGCCAAAGCCATGCTCTGGACCAAACAACGCGGTCAGCTTGAAGCCAGCGTCTAGGAGCGCGTCGACGGCTCCCGTCAGATCGGTCAGCACTGCGGCCGGATGAGAGACTAATCCCAGACTCATGGCCTGCAGTTCAGGGGCGGAGTTGCCGATCAACATATCTAAGCCGGTGCGCACCATGAGTTGGTATGGAATCCTATTGCAAGGTCAGTCGAAATTTGTATAAATCGCCGCGATACGCCGACGTCACATACTCGAGCAGGATATCCTGCTGGTTGTAGGTGAAACGCTCGATGCGCAGCACGGAGGCCGGTGGGGTCATCTGCAACAACTCGAGCTCACGGGCATTGGCCAGGCTGGCCTCCATCGTCTGTTCGGCGCGGGCGAGGCGGTGGCCGTAATCACTCTGGAAGACTCGGTACAGTGATTCGTGACTAAAGTCGTTTTTCAGAATATTGGGGCAAAGGTAATGGGGAATGTGGGCGACCTCGATACATAGAGGTAATTCATTCGATAAGCGCAGGCGGGAGAGTTCGACGACTTCCGCGCCCTGCATCACCCTGAGAACGGCAGCCATCTGCGCGCTTGCCGGCACGATCTGCGCAGAAAGCACCTTGCTGGAGGGACGTGCGCCACGTGTACTGATCTCCTGGCTGAACCCGGTCAGGTTGCGCAACTGCTGGTCTATTTTTGATTCGCTGACAAACGTGCCTTTTCCCACCTGAGTGTAGAGAATACCTTCGCGGATCATTTCGGTCAATGCCTGGCGCACCGTCATGCGGCTGACTTTGAATTTTTCCCCCAGCTCGCGCTCGGATAACAGCCGTTGATGAGGCTTGTATTGTCCTGCATCGATATCGGCGACCAGTGCATTCTTTAGCTGTAGATACAGAGGAGTAGGAGCTTCGCGCCTGAGCTTCATAGTTTATCCTGATATGACTGGTATGTACCAGTTATATCAAATTGGAATATAAAAATCAATAGGCAACTTTCCAGAGGTGTTCCCCTCGCAATAAGTTCCTCATTTCACCTCTTGTTAGTTCCTGGGCCGTGGCTGGATGTCTTCCGTGATATATTTCGTGGATGAGCCTCACGGTTGGGGTTCGAACACAAACAATCGAAACTACAGGCTCAAGCGAAAGGCTTTGTAGAACTCTTATGAGTAAAGTAATTCTGATCATGTCCGATGCATTGCGCTATGACGTCGCGAGGTCCCATATGGGTTTTTTGGGACACCTCGTGGAAACAAAGCAGGCAACCCTTTATAAGATCGTCGGGGAGCTGCCGAGCATGTCGCGCCCCATGTATGAGACCATCCATACCGGCGTGCCGACCAGCGAGCATGGCATCATCGCAAATACCATCCTGCGCCGCTCGACGAAGCCAAGCATATTTCAATGCGTGACGGAGGCGGGCAAAGTCACGGCTGCCGTGGCGTATTACTGGGTCTCCGAATTGTATAACCGGGCGCCGTTTGATTGGATCGACGATAAGGAAGTGGATGACGAGAAATTATTGGTGCAGCACGGACGGTTTCACAGGACGGATGATTATCCCGATGAGGAATCGTTTGCCTCGGCCGCGCATCTTATCAGGAAATTTTCTCCTGATTATTTGCTGCTCCACCCGGTCATGATGGACTACACGGGTGAGACCTATGGATCAGACTCCAAGCAGTACCGCAGGCAGGCCATCAAGCAGGACGTGCTCCTTGGCACAGTCTTTACCGAATGGCAGGAACGCGGCTACACCATACTGGTCACAGGCGATCATGGAATTAATAGCGATGGCCATCACGGTGGGACAGCGCTTGAGCAGCGTGAGGTGCCCCTGGTGATTATCCCCCCTGATAGACAGGGCAAAGGCGATACCGGCGAAACCGTCTCCCATTTGAATATCGCACCGACGATCCTGCGGCTGCTTGATATCCCGATCCCGTCTTCGATGAAGATGAAACCGCTGTAGAGTTCTTGTTGAAGCACGTAATCAGCCTTATGAGCGTTTTCAACGCTCGTAAGGCTTTTTCTTTTGGTTGGTTACTCGACAACCTCAATCTTCAAAGGCTCACTAGAGAAATCCACATGGTTTGTCCATTGACCTGAAAGGTCTATCGACGTGTTTGCGAGGAGGCGTCTGAATCTCTGACGATGTAATATCTTCTGACCCTGCGTAACTGCCACTGTGGTGTGATCGCGGAAATCATGAGAACGGATGCGGATTCGACTTGGCAACGCATCCGGGGTGAGCACGTTTGGGCAGATCCAGTCGAGCGGCGCTTCGGCATGGACCTCGAGCCTGCTCCGGTTCCATTCGGCACCCTCCAGGAACCGGGCGATTGAGCGCGCCGCGCTTCTGCCCTCCAGCGCTGCCCAGTCAGCCGTTTCCACGCCGCGCAGCAGGTTCCCAGCTGCGAAGATACCGGGCTGCGATGTGCGAAAGTGCGAATCGACCTGTGGACCCAGTGCAGGTTTGCCCCCGGTTACATTGACCTTCCTGGCCAGCTCGTTTTCGGGGATCCAATCCCCGGTGAAAACAACCGTGTCACACGGGATGACGCGGGTTCTGCCCGAAGCCAGATCTGTGATCTCGATCCCTTCCACCCACGGCTGGCCAAAGATATTTGTCACCTGGTGATTGGTAATAATGGGCGCGCGCGCCAGGAGATCGGCAAAGAGGATCTTCGCAGGCAAAAACACGGGAAGATACAACTGATGATGCGCTAGTTCCGTGATCATACATAGGACGCTTACCCCGGCATGCATGAGCGTCAGCACAACCGAAAGGCTCACCCTCTCGGCGCCGACGATCACGGCGCGCTTTCCAACCGGCAAGTCATGTTCGTAAACAAATCGCTGCAGTGAGCCCGTGGTGAAGACGCCCTGTGGGCGGCTGCCAGGGACAAGCCGCGCGGACCGGGGTCTCTCGCGCACGCCGGTCGCCAGCAAAACCGATTTCGCCTCGATGTGCCCTGTTCCAGCCGGGGAGGTGAAATCGAGCCCGTACTCTCCGTCTTTCTGGGGAGAGGCACTATTCCAACCGGTGATCGTGGTCGACGTGTAGATTCTTATCCCGGCCCGATTCGCTATCTCGCGGTATTTACGCGCATAAGATGGGCCGGTCATTACACGATGCAGATCCGTAAGGCCAAAGCCAATATGACCACACATGCGCGGAATGCCGCCGGCTTCCGGCTCGCGTTCTGCAACGACTACATCCTTTACGCCAAGCTTTTTCAGCTCCAGCGCGGCGGCGATGCCTGCGGGTCCGCCACCGATAATGAGAACATCCGTCTTTTTAGGACTGTGAAGAGCGCCAAACGATCCTTTGTGAGATTGCTCACCCCCTGGCACCGTACGCCATGACAGGTGTGCACTGCGTGCCGGCGCAAGTGTTGTCGCTGGCTCTCCTCGCAATGACGAGACGAGCGCGGCATGGCAATTAAATCCCTGGCATCGTCCCTGCGTAGCGCGGGTCCTCCTGCGCAAGGCATCCAGCGTCGTGGCAGGGATGGCAGAATGGATGGCGTCCTGGACTTCGCCCAACGTCACGCGCTCGCAGTGACAGAGGATCTGTCCATAGTCCGGATTCCTTTCGATCAACTCTGCATCCTGATATGCTCGCAGAAACGCTTCTCCGATGTTCGGCATGCGGATCGTTTTGAACTCAGGCTTCCGCCTTAACGCAACCCCGCCCTCCCTTAACAAGTCCACCACATACTCCGCGATCCCCAGGCATCCCGAGATGCCCGTGGAGCGGATGCCACTCACACAGACATACTGCTGTTCCGCATGAAGTGTGATCTGATAATCGCTGTGCTCGGTCGCGGCGCGCAGTCCGGCGTAGGTGGCCGTCACTTCCTCTTTGAGCAGGTCAGGCAGAATCTTTTCGCCCTTCTGCAGCAAAGACTGTAATCCGCTGGCACTGGTATTCGTAGCAGTTTTATCTGACAGATCCTCAGCCGTCGGTCCAAGCAGAACGTTCCCATAAACCGTTGGACTGATGAGCACCCCTTTTGTGATGGCCGTCGGCACCGGCAACAGGACATGATTCACTAACCGGCTCGCCAGCTTATCGTAGACGATCAACTCGCCGCGCCTCGGTGTGACCTTGAAATCCTCATGCCCAAAATGGTGATTTATCTCATCAGAATACAAGCCTGCCGCATTGATTACCCATCTTGCCCGGATCTCTTCGCTATCGCTCGAGATAAGCGAGATACCCTCTGCCTGCTTGATGGATCTCACAGTAAAGTTCAATTTGAGCTCTGCCCCATTCACCACTGCCTGTGTCGCGCACGCAAGTGGAATAGTAAAGGTACAGAGAATCCCCTCCCCCGGGACAAACATCCCTCCCAGTGCGCCTTCTCCCAAATGAGGCTCACACCGATACACTTCTTCCTTGTCGATGAGATAGACATCTGTATCCCCATTTTTATGTGCCTTCTCCAGAAGATAGGGCAGCGCCTCGAATTGTTCCTGCGTCCATGCAATCAAGAGGCCGCCCATGCGCTCGAATGGACTTCCTACCTCTATCATGAATTTTTCCATGAGAGGATAGCTGCGTTTCAATAACATGGATTCCAACGAGCCAGGCGTCGCATCATAGCCTGTGTGCCAGATCGCGGTGCTGGCCTTCGACGTTCCCATCCCCACATCGGATTTGGCTTCCAGGAGGACGATATTAAGTTCGTAGCGTGAGAGCTCACGGGCGATGGCCGAACCGACTGCACCTGCACCGATAATCGCAACGTCGTAGATCTGTGTCATAGGTTTCCTTTGTGCTGTGTGACGAAATCACTTCATGAATGATAGGCTTTCACGGCTTCCAGCGCCTTATTCCACTGGGCGAGCTTTTTGGTTCTTTCCCCTTTCTCCATCTGCGGCGTATAAATACGCTCCGCTTTCCAATTGCCTGCCAGATCATCCAGGGATGTGCCCAGTGCCGATAGCCCAGCAAGATTGGCCACTCCAATCGCAGTCGCTTCCAGGGCCGCAGAGACGTGCACTTCGAGATTGAGTAGATCTGCGATCCTCTGCATGAGATACGGATTGCCCGAGGGTCCCCCGTCCACTTTGAGCTGCCGCGGACTTTGGCCGGCATCCTGGGACATCGCAGTAACAACTTCATACACCCGGCAGGCGATCCCGTCCAGTGTGGCGCGGACGATGTCATCCGAGGTGGTGCTGCGGTTCAAACCAAACATCGCGCCGCGGACGTCCGTTCGCCAGTGCGGCGCGGCAAGTCCCTGAAGAGCCGGGACAAACACAACGCCCGGGTCGCCGGAGCGCTCGGCGGCGGCGTTGCTGGATGCGACATCCGGAATGACCTTCAGATTATCGCGCAGCCATTGCACCGCGGAGCCGGTCACGAAAATCCCACCGTCGAGTGCGTACGCAGTACGGTTATCTACATTCCATCCGACCGTTGTGAGAAGGCCATGATCCGAGAGCCGCGGCGTATCGCCGATATTCATGAGCAGAAAGCTGCCGGTGCCAAAGGAACATTTCATCTCGCCCGCTCGGAAGCATGCCTGGCCAAATAAGGCGGCTTGCTGATCGACCAACAACGCATGGAGGGGCAATGGTCTTCCGTCGCCAAAATCCACATCGCCCATCCAGCCTGTAGAGGGTTTGACATCTGGCAGCATCGCGCGCGGAACATCGAATAACTCGAGCAGCTCCTCGTCCCAGTCCAGACTATTTATATCGAACAAGAGAGTCCGGGAGGCGGTGGATGGGTCCGTCACATGCAGCTTGCCCTGGGTCAACGACCAGAGGGCCCAGGTCTCTGTGGTACCAAATTTCAATTTCCCCTCGTGCGCCTTCCTTCGGATCTCCGGGTGGTTTCCAAACACCCACTTGAGCTTGGGCGCGGAGAAATAGCTGTCGAGCAGCAAGCCTGTTTTTTTGCGGAGCTCGTTCGGGTCCACGCGCGGAATGAGGTCCTTGCAGACGGACTCACCGCGCGTGTCCTGCCAGACGATTGCGGGTGTCACAGGCTGTCCCGTACCGCTATCCCATAGGATAAACGTCTCACCCTGGTTGTCGAACCCAACAGCCGTGATATCGTATTTCTCAAGCAGGGGCGCGCATGCCTCTTTCACGGTCCGGACGATGTCGAAGGGATCCTGTTCGACCCATCCTGCCTGTGGAAAGCGCGCCGGCAATTGTGACGAGTTCTTCTCCACCATCTCGCCCAATTCGTTGACAATGACCGCGGTTGTCTGGGTTGTGCCCTGATCGATGCCTAGAAGATATTTCATGTAGATCGCCCAGGGCTCTTCAAATTACATTTCGCAATAACGCGATCGCTTTACGGACTCCGTCCATCGGCGAGAGGCTGTAGTCTTCATGTTCGATGCTCAAAACATCGTCATAGCCATTTTGCTGTAACTGGACCACAAAGTCACGCCACCAGATTTCGGGATGTCCCTGGCCCACGGTAACATAATTCCAGGAACGCTCGGCGACGCGTTCGTTGGGCTTTGTTTCCAGGAGCGTATTGATTTCGGTATTATGGGGATCGATGCGCGTGTCCTTGGCATGGACGTGATAGATCGCGCCCCGCAGCCGGCGGATGGCGCGCAGAGGGTCGCCTCCCATCCACAAGGCGTGACTGGGGTCAAAGTTGACTCCGACCACCTCCCCGACGGCATCCCGCAATCTCAGCAAGGTCTCCGTGTTGTAAACAAGCTGGTGCGCATGCTGTTCCACACAAATCTTTTCGATGCCATTCTCGTGAGCATACTTCGCCAGGTCGCGCCAGTACGGGATGGCCACTTCCTCCCATTGGTATCGTAAGATATCATGTCCTTCGGGCGGCCAGGCGGTGGTGATCCAGTTCGGGGTCTGATCGCCGGGCCCACCCGGCAAACCGGACATCATCACGAGTCGCGGAACACCGATGAGCCGGGCTAACTTCATCGTGTCCCGAACCACGCGGTCGTGTGACTTCCCCCGCTCTCCCGGAGCCAACTGGTTGCCGGAGCAGTTCAGCGCGCTGATCTCCAGGCCGTGATCGCGGATCTTGGCGACGAAGTTTGCCCGTTCCGACTCGTTCTCCAGTAAAAGATCCAGGTTCAGATGCGGCGCCGAGGACCAGCCGCCACAACCAAATTCAAGAGTTTGAATTCCAAAATTGGCGGCTGTTTCCAGTAAATCCTCGAATGACAGATGTCCCAGGCTATCGGTGACGAGACCTATTCGCATGGCGTTTCCTCAGGATGGGGGGTGTTTGGCATTTGAGCCTGTTTCGGCCAGAATTATCCCTGGTCCACCTCGGTGTCGAACTCGCTCACTTGCACCCAGCGATGTTCCTGACAGGAACGCTCCACCGCATCGATGACCTTATTCACCTGATACGCGAAGCGGACGTCTGGTTGAGCCGGCTGACCCGATGCGACAGCCGTGATGAGGTCATGCGCCTCGATGATCTTCTGGTCGTTATAGCCTAAGCCGATCCCTGCCAGGCCGAAAAAGGCTTTATAGCCGGGATGTTCCGGCCCGATGTACACAGTTTTATAGCCCTTCTCGCGGTCGGGGTCTGTGTGGCGGTAGAGCTGGATTTCGTTCATGCGTTCCTGGGTGTAAAACAGACTGCCCTGCGTGCCCTGGATCTCATACGTCAACCCGAGCTTGCGCCCCATGCCGATGCGGCTGGTGCCGATCGTGCCGATCGCCCCATTCTCAAAGCGGATGAGAAACTCCATGATGTCTTCGTTCTCGACGGCTCGCTTCTCCGCATCGCTTTGCGCCGTCGCCGCGTAGCCAGAGCCGCTGGCTGGCACGACTCTTTCCGTGACCTTCGTCGCATTCAGGCCACACACCTCAAGGATATCGCCGACCAGGAATTGTGCGAACGCAATGGTATGCGAGCCGAGGTCGCCCAGCGCCCCCGTCCCTGCCAGCGCGCGGTCCAACCGCCAGCTGAACGGGACATCCGGGTTGGCGAGAAAATCCTGGTCGAATGTGCCGCGGAAGAGGGTGATCTCGCCCAGCTCCCCCGATTCGATGAGCTGCCTCGCAAACGCCTGTCCGGGATTTTTTAGATAGTTAAACCCTACGATGCTCGTGACGCCGGATGCTTCCACGGCCGCAACGATCCGGGCTGCCTCGGCGGACGTGGTCGCCAGCGGTTTTTCACAATAGATGTGCTTTCCCGCCTGCGCGGCGGCGATCGCCATTTCTGCATGCAGATGATTCGGGGTGGTGATATCGACGAGGTCCACGCGGGGGTCTGCGACGACCTCCCCCCAGTTCGTCGTCCAGCGGGGGAAGCCAAACTCTCCTGCCCACTTTTCCACGGCTTTCGCATCGACATCCGCGACGATCTCCAGGATGGGCCTGCCAGGTTCGTTACCAAAAACAAGGGGGACATTTTTGAAGGCTGTGGCATGGGCCCTCCCCATTCCTCCGGTGCCTATGAGTCCGATTCGTATGTCCTTCAATGCGTATGCTCCTTTATTCGTATGATATTCGTGCGTGGACGGAGGCTTGCATTCCTACTGACAATGATCTCGTTATGTCTGAACGTAATTATAAGGCAAGGCTCAGGTTTGGATTTATAGTCTTGTTGCGAGATTATCTAAATTCGAGAAAATAGAGATTAGGTCACCCTGAGCCCTATGGGCGAAGGGTCTCCCAACCTTTTGAGCCTGGTAGGCTCAAAAGGTTGGGGATTCTTCACTCCCGTCGATCTTTCAGAATGACATGATCATTTTGTTGTTCGACACTGCTCTGGTTGTAGACGGCTTGACCCATCACAGAAACATTCTATAATTGTCGACAGAATCGGTGCGATTTGATTCCCCAGTACAAAGATCCTTGATCCAGTTTACAAAGTATGCGTCCAGGCTGAGGGCACGCTTGCCGGACAATGGAGAGAACTCATGGCTGAACATGTATATGCAGACACAGTAGTGATCGGGGGCGGTACAGCGGGAGCGGCTGTGGCGGCGCGCCTGGTGCAGGGCACGTCACAGTCTGTGATGCTGCTGGAATCGGGCCCCGACTACGGCGCGTTCGTCGAAGGGGGTTGGCCCTCGTCCTTGCTGGATGCGCGCAGCCTGCCGCTAGGGCACGATTGGGGTTATACCAACGGCGCGCAGACGGGCCGTCCGGGGCATCTCCTGGAGCGGGCGCGCGTCATTGGCGGCTGCTCCTCGCATAACGGCTGCGCCGCGATCTGGGGCAGCCGCGCCGACTACGACAACTGGGCGGCACTGGGTAACGAGGGCTGGAGCGCTGATGACCTGCTGCCATTCTTCAGGCTTGCCAACGAAACATTACGCGTAAAACGGATTTCGTCCTCTGAGATCACGCCGTGGCAGCAAGCCTGCCTGGACGCTGCGCCAAGGGCTGGGATTCCCCACGTTGAGGACTTGAACGACTTGGACGAGGATATCGGCATGAGCACCTCGCCCGTTAACATCCTGGACGGCGTGCGCTGGAACACGTCCTTCGCGTACCTGGACCCCCTACGAGGGGATGAGCGTTTGACCATCCTGGGAGAGATGCAAGTAGATCGGTTGCGGCTGGAAGGGGATCGTGTTGTCGCCCTCGAAGCCATTGGGCCCGAGGGACCCGTCACCATCGAAGCCGGTCGGGTCGTCGTCTGCGCCGGGACGTATGGCTCGCCGGCCATCCTGTTGCGCTCTGGCATGGGTCCGGACGCGGAGCTGCGCGCCCTCGGCATCGAAACCAGACTCGACCTGCCCGTCGGCAAAAACCTGCACGACCATCCGGCGGTCTATCTCAAATACAGCGGCACGCCCGGTCTGGTGGCAGCTATGCTGGACTTTGCCGCAAAGGGCGGCGTCCTGTTCTCGGAGCAGACCATCGCCAAGTTCCGCAGCAAATACTGCACGTCCGCGTATGACCTGCACTTGTTCCCGGTTGGCGGCAAATTCAAGGACGCGGCCGACGAGTGGGAGTTCCTGCTGCCCGTCGCCAACATGGTTCCCCTCTCGCGCGGCAGCGTGCAATTGACGAGCGCCGAGCCCTTCGCCACGCTCAAGATCGATACGGCTTATCTCAGCGACCCGGAAGGACAGGATCTGGCGATCCTCTGGAACGGGATCGAGCTGGTACGTGACTATGCCTGCCAGGAGCCCCTTGTCCGTTTGATTGGCGAGGAGATCGCGCCGACCGCTCAGTATAAAACACCCGAGGACGTCCGGCGCGATAGCCTGCATTATTACCATGCGGTCGGCACGTGCAAGATGGGTCCTGAGTCCGACCCGACGGCTGTGGTGGACGCGCGGGGGAAGGTGCACGGGGTAGACAATCTGTACGTCGCCGATGCGTCGATCATGCCAGTCGTGCCGCGCGCCAATACCAACATCCCGGCACTGGTCGTGGGCGAGCGCATCGCCGCCTGGCTGGCGGGGGCATGACCCGGTTCGCGATCATCGCCGACGATCTCTCGAGCGCCACCGATTGCGGCGCGCAGGTAGTGCGAAGCGGGCTGTCGGTCGTCGTGCCATTGGGAGGATATTCTTTGCCGAGACACGTCCACGCGCCGGATGTGATCTCTGTGGATACTGACAGTCGCAGTCTGACCGCAGAACTGGGGTACGCGAAAGTGAGAGAGGCGACACAGCAACTGGTCGACGAGGGCTGGACGCATTTTTACAAGTCCGTGGATTCGACGTTGCGGGGCAACCTCGGAGCCGAGATCGAAGCCGTGCTGGACGTGGTGAGGCCGGACGTCACGATCATTGCACCTGCCTTTCCGAAGTACGGACGCACGACGGTGAACGGCGTCCAGTATCTTCATGGACGTCCCTTGCACGAGACCGAGTTTGGCAGCGACCCAACGGCCCCTGTGCGGGATGCAGACATCGCCAGACGGTTGGCAGAAGGAACGCGTCGCAAGGCGGGACGGCTGACGCTCGAGAATGTGCGTAGCGGACCAGGCGAAATACAGCGCGCCGTCGAGGGCTTGCTGGCAGAGGGGGTCGAGTTGGTCATCGTGGATATTGCAGAGCAGGAAGACCTCCAGCGGATCTGTCTGGGACTTTCCGAGGATGGCCTGAAGATCGTCTGGGTGGGCTCGACAGGGTTAGCCGAGTTCGTCCCTCTGGCATTTGGCGCTGCATCAACATCCAGTGCACCTGACGGGGATCGTGCCATTGATCCTCGTCCGGCCCTGGCGCTCGTGGGCAGCGCTTCCAAGACGGCACAGGAGCAATTACACTATGCCCAATCCAACAACGGATTGAAGGTTATCACCGTTGACCCGGGTTGCCTGATCCAGGACGGCGCCATTGCCGCAGCCGAGTTGGAGGGAGCGACCTCAAGCCTGCGTGCGGCAATGGATGCAGGTCACGACGTAGCTCTCGTGGTGCGCGCTTCGCGTGAGGAGATCGCCGCGACGCAACAACTGGGCATGAAGCTGAACCTGTCGCCTGCACAGGTGGCGCAGCGCATCGTCGATGGGCTGGCAGGGGTCGCGGGCAGTTTAGTGCGTGAAGGCCGCCTGAGCGGAGTCGTCGCGACGGGCGGCGATACCGCCAATGCGTTGTGCAGTGCGTTGGGAGCGCAGGCTCTCGAAATCCTGGGCGAGGTGGAAGCGGGCATCCCGGTCATGCGTATGCTGGGCGAGGCGTCGCTGCCGCTGGTGACCAAGGCGGGCGGCTTCGGGAGTCCGGCGGCGATGGCAGAAGCGCTTGCGAAGGTAAAGCAGTATGGCTAGTCTGGAAAATCTCCCTATCGCGATCACGATGGGCGACCCGTGCGGGATTGGGCCCGAGATCGTCGCCAAACTGTTCGCTGACGCCGCGTCCCTGCCGCCGATGCTGGTCGTCGGCGATGAAGGGATGATCCGGCGCGCGATCCGTTTGCTGGAACTGCCGCTTCGGGTGAGGGTCATCGATGCACCGGAAGACGTCCAACCGGATCCGAACACGATCCATGCCATCTCCATTAGCCATCTGCCTGAAGATCTACCGTGGGGACAGTTGGACGTGCGGGCGGGAAAAGCAGCCTATGACTACATCCGGGCGGGGATCGACCTCGCGCTGGGAAAGGGAATCCGTGCAATCGTCACCGCGCCGATCAACAAGGAAGCGCTAAAGCTGGCAGGCATCCACTACCCCGGTCACACCGAGATCCTGGCGGACTTCAGCGGGACCAAAGACTTCGCCATGATGCTGATGAACAACGAGCTGCGGGTCATCCTCGTCACCATCCATGTCTCGCTACGTGAGGCGATCGAACAACTCACGGTCGAAGGGGAATTGACAGTCATCCGGCTGGCGCACCGAGCGATGATCCAGCTAGGCATCGCTCGACCGCGCATCGCCGTCGCGGGGCTAAACCCGCACGCCGGCGAGCACGGCCTGTTTGGCTCGGAAGATGAGACGATCGTCAAGCCGGCCATTCAGCAGGCGCAGGTAGAAGGCATCGATGCCAGCGGACCGTGGCCGGGAGACACTGTGTTCATGAATGCCCGCAAGGGACAGTTCGATATCGTGGTGGCGCAATACCACGATCAGGGCCTGATCCCCGTGAAATACCTGGGCGTGGACGAAGGCGTCAACGTGACGGTGGGCCTGCCCTTCGTCCGCACGAGCGTGGACCACGGTACGGCCTTTGACATTGCGGGGACCGGGAAGGCCAGCCATGCTAGTTTGCGCGTCGCAGTGGAGCAGGCGGCTCTGCTTTCAAAGTGATCTTCTCGCTCTGTAAATAACCTAAATTGCCCCTCGTGCTTATACAACCGTGTCACCCTGAGCGCCGCGAAGGGTCCCCCCAGGGTTTGAGCCCATGAGGCTCAAACCCTGGGGGATTCTCACCTGCACTCGATTTGCTTGGCAAATCGTGCGGCGCACACCTGCCCTCCCACTCCGCTCCGCTTCGGGGACGCTAGGCAGTGGCGGGCGGTGCCAGGGAGTGTCACTCCCGGAGTTTATCCTGAGCNTGTCGAAGGGGTCGTTCACACCGTACCGGTGTCCTTCGGTAGAAT
>LLBZ010003054.1_pt7 | contig 22191 bp, 11 predicted proteins | sample 1489421 | NCBI WGS metagenome assembly LLBZ01 (sample SAMN04092657, study PRJNA295927) | soil metagenome | biome: Soil prokaryotic community; feature: Bulk soil; isolation source: soil from tomato rhizosphere | host: tomato cultivar Moneymaker | place: South Korea | collected 2011-11-01 | reverse complement strand
TTAACCGAAAATGAGATAAAATTTGTACAGATGAGGCACTTTTTGATGAGTTCATTAATAAACATTTAAAAAGAAGAACTGATTCCTCAGTTCTTCTTTCAAAACAAAAAATACCAATCCAAACAATTAAAAAATAAACTTTTTCTAAGTAAAAGAAAACACAAGGAGGAACTAAATTATTTCGACAGACAGCAATTGAATAAAGACAAAGGATGAATTAACGTGTGATTTGCATTTTTGACAATCATTTTTTAGTACATAACAAAAATCAAAATACATTGAGGTGTCAGTCTTAGCCTTTCGGCTGCGCTCAAGATAAACTAAAGTCGAAGATATTGGAAATATCGTTTTTAATGGCATTTCGCAAGCTGCGCTTTTATCTTCAAATAAAAATATATTTTCATTTTTGATAATGCTCAATGTGACACGCTTCAATTTTTGTCATGTACTAAACAATCCTTTAATAGCAATAATTAATTAGTGTCTTTTTTGATATCACCTATAAGCACCCCTGAAACATTCCAATGATTTGTACTGGCGCCTTTATTAGACCCTTGTTCAATGACAACTTCTAAACGATGTTTCCCTTTTTTTAAATTACTTAACGGAATAATATACGGAGACGTCAGCGTTCCGGGACACCAATTTGAACGACTCAAATCGCTTGATGACAGGCCGTCTTTAAAATTACCAGATGCTGGATTAAATAACCGATATGTTGCACAGTCAGTTCGCCATGGAATAATTTTAAATACTTCATTCCCATCGACATATATTTTATTCATTCTTGGAGTAAATTCATCACCACCATCCCAACCTCCATGACCGGTAGAGGTGTAAAGCAGGCTCAGGTTTTTAATATTTTCAGTAATTTCAAAATCTACTCTTAAGGTATCATTACTAAAAAGCCCTCCATAATTTTGACCTGACATTTCTAGGGTATTTACCGTTAAAAAAAGCGGATTTATGTATTTTGATTGGGTATTGTTTTCCTTTTCCTCATTGGATGGATACGAGTCTAATTCAAGACTTATTATATGCCCTCCAGAATCATAATTTCCGATAAAAACACCTATCCAGATTTCATCTTCATCGGTTGGAATTAAAGACGTGACATCTCCTTTATAAACTACATCATCTGCCCAATTATAATTATTTATTTTTCGTTTATCATTAAAATAATTGACTCCAAAAGAAGTATAAAAACGGAGAATTTCTATGGGAGGTGCATAGCCTTTTTCTTTTTTAATCCCTTGATATTTATTTCCATTATTATCTGTAAAAACAGGTAGCTTTTCTAGTCCATACAAATACGCTTCTAATAGTGTTTTAGACATGTCTTTTTTTGCAGGAATAACAAAAACAGAACCTGTCCTATCGTAAGCATCCCCATTAGATTTACAAGTTACTTTAGCAAACATAGAACCACTACCCTTCATCTCAGGTGTGATCTTTATTTTTTTCATGACAACACTCCCTTTAGAAAAATGGAGCACTTTGTCAGTCACAAGCTCACTTTCTTTTGGAAGCATACGATTAGGATCAAAGTTTAAAATTTCATTATCAAAAACTATTAATCTATTATATCTGGATTTAATTATAATTTCTTCAAATTCAGCACTATTTACTAATTGGGTGTTTTGTAAAAAATTATGAGTTGGTTTATAATTTTCAACTTTTTCTATTGAGGTTGCCATTAAAGTTTGGTTGCCATTAAAAATCATTTTTAAAACCAAGGCGTTACTATTGGGCAAATAACTACTATGAGGGGTTCCTTTGGCTAAAGACTTTTCGGTATACCAAACATCAATTTTATTGGAAAAATAAGAAAATGAAGCATGTTTACATGGATAACCTAATATGAATTGTGTATCATCTTCAACATGTGGTCTAGGTAAACTATCAATAGGCGTTTCCTTTTTAAAAATTTGATTGTCAAACAGTATTGTACTAATGCTCTTTTTATTTTTTAAATCTATAAACTGTTGACTTTTGTCTTCAGGTTTTGAAAAATAAACAATTTGATTCTGATAAAAAATCATTCGAGTTATATTTGTTTTTTTATCATTCATATATTGATCATAGCTTATTTTATATACATCTGCTTTGTTTTGGGCAAAAATCAGTAATGGAAAACAAACTAATAACTTTAATACTTTCATATTCTATTTTTATTTATACAATTCTCACACTTAAGGTAATATGTGATTTGCATTTTTTATATTATAAAAAAGGAGGGATTTATTTTAAATCCCTCCTTTTTTAATCTCGTACACTTTATAATTTTATGCTCGTTAATAATATTAATTAACGTCCCACCAAAGGTTTGTATTTCCTTTATCAGGGCCTCCAAGAGTAGTTACTGCATCTAAAACCGCAGCTTCATTTGTAGCATATTCATTTGGCAAATAGGTTACACGCTTTATTACCCCAAAACCTATCGTTGGATCTTCTGTAGTAAGTAATGGGTATAATATATCTGCATCCGTTCTACGTAAATCAGACCAAGCTTCCCAAGATTCTGGAAAAAGCCCTAAATACTTTTGAACCGCTATTTGTTTTAGTTGTTCTCCTTCTGTGGCAGCCCATGCTACAGGCACATCAACCGGAGGTGTAGAATCTTCATATAAATCACCAAAGGTAGGTACTGCTCCTGTTGTTGCTCCTGCTAAATAAGTATCTACATCTGTACTACCAACGCCCCATTGTTCCATTGACAAACGAACACCATCTTCATAAAGTGTTTGGGCTGTTCCAGACATGTTCCAACCTTTCAAAGCACCTTCTGCACGGTTAAAATTAGACTCTGAAGCCATCATAACCTCGATGTCTTTTGTGCTATTATCAGCAAATGTAGTTTCTTGATTTGTTAAGCTTAAATTATTGCCATCTCTGTCTAATAAGGCGCCTCCTCCATTAGGCAAACCAACATAATCCCCTAAATAAGGAGAGTCTTCTCCTGAAACAGGAGCAAACCAAATAGACATTCTAGGATCATCATACCCTTTAAGTATACTTTCCATATCGGCAGTCATATAAAAACCCCAAAATTTCATAATATCAACAAAGTTATTGTATGTGTCGGGAGTTACTGCATAATATGCATTATCATCATTAGATTGCATAACACCTGCTGAAACAGCTGCTTCGGCTTGAGATTGTGCCTCCGACGCATCAACATCAGAAATTCTTAAAGCTAAACGCAACCTTAATGAATTACCAAATTTTCTCCATTTCTCTACATCTCCACTATAGATTGCATCATAATCCCTAAATATCCCAACAGTAGATTCTGAAGCGGCACTTAAAGTCGCATTAGCAGCCTCTAAAAGGTTGAAAAAATCGGTGTACATAGATTCTTGAGAATCATAAGCTACTGATGATCCTCCAATCCCCGCTTCCGAATAGGGAATAGGTCCCCAATGGTCTGTAAACCTATGGAACATATACACTTTCCAGATATCAAGAATAGCAGTGGCTTCTGCATTTCCTTCAGCAGCCTTATAGGTATTTAACAAAGAAGGTACGGCCAATGTATAAAATCTTAACCAACCTCTACTTCTCCACCCATCGTTAATGCCATTGGCATCGGTTGCAGCGGCCCAACCCGGAGTCATGTAATGCGCAAACAGCATGGAGTGCAATGCAGTTGCCAACCCATATGTTCCATAATCATCTCCAGGAAGGCTCCAAGAAGCATTACCTATTCCTTTGTATAGTGCATTCGCAAATGCTGGACCGGCTAATGTTGCATCTAACTGATCTGTAGTTAGTGAATTTGGATCGGTATTCACTTCATCAAAATCTGAAGTACATCCTGTTATTTGAAACAGGAAAACTATCGTAAAAAATTTGATTATATAATTTTTCATATTTTATTTTTTTAAAAATTCAATTTCACATTAAATCCAAAGTCCCTAGTAGACGGAATATTATAAGATTCTATACCTTGAAGGTTCCCAACACTTACCCCTTGTTCCGGATCGAAGTGTTCGGCTTTGTTAGCAAAGAAGAATAAATTTCTCCCTACAATTGATAGATGGACACCTGAGAAAGGTGTTTTTGTCAAGGCTTTACTTGGTAAAGAATACCCTAAAACCAGCTCTCTCAATCTAACATTTGTGGCATCAAAAACAAAATCTTCAGCTGATCTTGGATCCCTACTAGCTACTTGTGACCAATAATTTTCAGCAGTAATTGATGTTGTATTGGGAGAATATGTACCATCTCCATTATCAACTACCCCATCAACAACAAAACCATCCCTACCACTTAAGGTAATATCACTTACACCAGCTCCAGCCATTCTTGCTTGAGAATATGATACGACTTCACCTCCTATACGAAAATCAACAAGGAAACTAAGCGTAAAATCCTTATATCTAAATTGGTTATATAAGCCTGCAGTCCAGTCTGGGTTGAAATTACCTGCCAGTACATCAAATCCTGAAGTAAACTCAGGCAATCCGCTAGTTGCATTAACAATAATTTCCCCATCATCTGTACGGTTAAAACCTCTTATATATAAGTCTCCATAATCTCCTCCTTTTTTTACGATAGCTTGAGCCAATCTTTCAAACCCTGTAGAAAGATTAAGTTCTTCTCGGTCACCTAAAATACTTAGTACTTTAGTTTTATAAGTTGCAAAATTAACGGTTGCATCCCAAGAAAAATTTTCGGTATCAACTATGTTAGCATTTAAAACAGCTTCAATACCTTTGTTTTCAATTTCTCCACCATTAACTACTTGGTTGGAATATCCAGAAGATTCAGGCACATTAATTGTAAAGATTTGGTCTGTAGTATTGGTTTTAAACCATGTAAAATCTAAACCAATTTTGTTATTTAAAAAACGGGCATCGAAACCAAACTCTGTGGAACTTGAAATTTCTGGTTTAAGATTTGGGTTATTAAGTAATGTGGAAGCTTGTACAACACCACCATTAAAACCATAAAAGGCAAGACCTGGAGCCAAAAGATAAGGTCTAGTATCGTTTCCAACTTGTGCATAAGATCCTCTCACTTTTAAAAATGATAAGGCATCAGACTTCATATCAAACATATCGGTAAGTATTCCTGTTAAACCAACAGATGGGTAAAAGAATGATCTATCTGACGCAGGCAGAGTTGATGACCAATCATTACGTGCCGTAACATCTAAAAACAAATATTCTTTAAAAGCAACTTGTGCAGAGCCATACAAAGAATGAATCTTTTTATTTGAATAACCAGGGGTAACCGTTGTACTTGCTAGGTTATTTAGAGAAAAATAGTTTCTTTTAGTTAAGGTTCCGCCACTACTTAAAGTTGTACTTTTCTGTTCCATGGCATTCCCTCCTGCCATTACATTTAGTTTCAAATCTCCTAAATCTTTATCGTAAGACAATAAGAAGTCGGTGTTTAATTCTGTGTTTTCACCTAAAAATTCAGAATAGCTTCCAAAATCCTGATTAAGGATTGCAGTAGCTGCATAGCGAGAAATGTTTTGTTTATTTGTGGCTTGATCTAAACCCGCTCTTACCATTAAGCTTAATTCATCCGTAAAATCATAAGTTAACGAAGCAAAGGTTATTATTCTGTTTCTTTCGTCTGTTCTTAGGTTTCTTTTTGCAAGCCAAAAAGGGTTGTTACCCAACGTACTCAATGTATTGGCGTTTATATAATTGTATTGTATTTGGCCTGTATCATCAATATATTCAAAATCTTTGTATTGGCTGTAAGGTAAGTTTCTTGGCATTGTATATACGGCTTCTCCTATTTGTCCTTCTCCAGCACCTATAGCATTGTCTATTTTTTGTGAAATAAAATTCGTTTTAACATCTAAATGCAACTTATTTGTTAAATCACTTGTTAAACGCAAATTAACATTATGTCGGTCCAGTTCGTTTCCTACTACAATACCTTCAGCTTCGGTATTTGTATAAGAGAAATACCCTTGTGTTTTTTCACTACCCATAGAGGCAGTTAGGCTTCTAGACCAGGTATAACCTGATTGAAAAAAGTCCATGCCATTATTGGGCTGTGGATTGAAGGCATAAGTGGCCGGTCCAGCATAATCGGGATTATGCTCGAGCTGCCAAGCCGCTACAGATTGTCCTTCCATTCTAGGTCCCCAACTACTTTTGGATAAAGCATCATAAGTTCCCTCATTTCCCTGTCCATACTCGTTTTGCAGATTTAATAAATTATAGGCACTTGACCCCATAAAATTAGAAGACACCGTAATACGAGCCTTATCTGTCGCAGAACCTTTTTTTGTGGTGATTACTATAACCCCATTACTTGCTCTGGATCCATATAAAGCCGCAGCAGATGGCCCTTTTAACACCGTAATAGAGGCAATATCTTCTGGGTTAATATTGGAAATACCATCAAAACTTGTAAACCCACCGATATCTGTAGAAGGTGAAGAAACCGAGTTATCTATCGGCACACCATCTATTACATATAGTGGTTGGTTATTTCCTGTTAACGACCGGTTACCCCTAAGCGTTATCCTAGAAGAACTTCCAACACCACTACTGGTTGTAGAGAAATTTAAACCTGCAACCTTGCCTGAGAGTGAATTGGCTATATTTAACGATCTAGCCTCAGTAAGGGACTCGGTAGATACCGTTTGCGCAGAATATGTTAATGATTTTTTCTCTCTTTTAATACCTAATGCAGTTACTACAACTTCTCCTAACGTCTCCGTGTCTTCGGATAAAGTGATGTTTATTGTAGTTGCACCTGTAAGTTCTACTTCTTTTGTTGAATAACCGACATAAGAAACCACTAAAGTTGAAGCATTAGCGGAAACTTCAATACTGTAGTTTCCGTCAAAATCTGATGAAACACCATTGGTTGTTCCCTTAACAACTATACTTGCCCCAGGCAGTGGAATCCCACTGGATGCATCCGTAATTGTTCCTGTTACTGTAGTTTGTGCATTAGCATATTGAAATAGCGAAATACAAAATACAAACAGTAGTTTTAGTACATTTTGAATCATAATTTGATTTTTGAGTTAATAAATTAGTTTTATAGGTTATTAATATGTTAAATCTAGAAATCTATACTGTTATTATTTGCATAATTTCGACCAATAACAAGTTTAAAAAGGCGTTGGTTTAATTTTTATTTAATAGCAGTATATTTTTTAAATATTTCCTTGATGAAATAGTATAAGTACTCAGAACATCAGTGCCTTCAATGGTTTCTTTTTATAAATCTTCAAATGGATACAAATTAATTTGTAGATATTAATTTGAAATATGTCTTATTAAGACTTTAATATAACCTTTACATTAATTTAAAACTTTGAAATTTGTTTTTAGTAAATCTGTCGAATTTCCTCCCACCATCACTTCAAAATCGCCCGGTTCTACTATGTTTTTCATTTCCCTGTTCCAAATTGCCAATTCTTCTGGGATTAAAGTAAATTCTACTTTTTGGGTTGTTCCTTTTTTAATAAAAATACGCTTAAAGCCTTTTAATGTTTTTGATGGTGTAGTGACGCTACTATAAACATCGTTAATATATAATTGTACCACTTCATCGCCATCATAATTCCCTGTATTTTTAACATCAACGCTTACTTTTATTTCGCCATCGGTTTTTATTTCATTAGCACTCAATGTTAGGTTAGAATATTCGAACGTGGTATAACTCAAACCATATCCAAAAGTATACAATGGATTTTCACTTTCAGAAACATATCGATGTATAGCAGATGGTTTCTGATTGTAATAAATAGGTAACTGTCCCACCGATTTTGGAAACGTAATCGGAAGCCTTCCTCCTGGATTGTAATTTCCAAACAAAACATCGGCAACCGCCTTTCCCCCTGCTTCTCCCGGAAACCAACCTTCCACAATGGCTGGGATATTTTCATTGATCCAATTTATAGAAAGCGGACGACCGTTTAATAACACACAAACTACTGGAGTTCCCGTTTTTTGAATAGCTTCAATCAGTTCTTGTTGCATGCCGTGTAAATCCAAAGTCGCCACATCTCTATTTTCTTCAACTAATTCATTTGATTCTCCCAAAACCACAATGGCAACGTCTGCTTTTTTAGCAATATCAATCGCTGGCTGAAAGTTTACTTTTTCTAAATTCCAACGCAAGTGCGCTCTGGCTCCCCAGCCGCCTTCCCACATTTCGATGCGGACTTTGTATTTTTTACCTGCTTCGATATTTTTTGGAGTGGTAACCATACTGGTAGCGCCTTTTGTCCAATTGTCAATCACTAATTGATCGTCAATCCACATTCTAATTCCGTCATCAGAACTTAAACCCAACCAACCGTCAAATGATTTTTCTGATTTAATGTAACCTGTCCAACGAATGGAGAAATCATCATCTGTAACGCCGTCACCTGGGGTCCATGGCCAGTCAAATTCCAATTGACTATCAATACGTGTCAATACTGGTGTTCCTTCAACATGTCGGTTATTAAAATATTCGCCTTTGAGTCCGTTTTGGGATTCATCAGGCGTAAATAAATATTTTGATGGAATAATTTGTCCTTTTACAATTAAAGAAACCCCTTCTTCATAAAGTACATTTGTATTGGCACCCACCACTTGTTTAATCCCTTCCAAAATGGTTGTCCCTACTTTATTTTTTACCGAATAGCCTCCCAATCTTGACGCATCGGCATTGGGGCCGATAACAGCAATGGTTTGAATATCTTTTTTTAAAGGCAATATATTATTGTCGTTCTTTAATAAAACGATTGATTTATGTCCCGCCTCTAAAGCAATATCCTGATTTTCTTTAGAATGAAAACGCTCTTGGATTAGATTTTTATCGGTATATGGATTTTCGAACAAGCCCAATAAAAATTTCAGCCTTAAAACACCCCCAGCAGCACGGTCTATTTGTTCCATGGTCAATTTCTTTTCATTCACCAATTCGATGATGCTTTGTTGCCAAAATTCGTTGGTAAAATCATAAAATTGCATATCAACTCCAGCAGCAATTGCTGTTCTGATGCTTTCTTTTGGAGAATCTGTAACAAAATGTGTGGTTTGAAGGTATTTAATAGCCCCTAAATCAGACACCACAATGCCTTTGAAGCCCCATTCTTTTCTTAATACGTCTGTCAACAACCAATGATTGGCAGCACACGGAATTCCGTCTAATTCTGAATACGCACACATGGCTCCTAATGCGCCGCCTTTAGTAAATGCTTTTTCGAAAGAAGGAAGGTGATCTTCACGAGCCGAGCGTTCGCCTACTAAAATGGGAGACGAATTTCCTCCAGCTTGTGGAATTCCGTGAACAGCGAAGTGTTTAGGTTCTGCAATTATAGAACGGTCTGATGTCAAATCGTCGCCTTGCATACCTTTAATCATTGCCAAACCCATCTCACTGTTCAAATAAGCATCTTCACCAAAAGTCTCCGCAACTCTTCCCCAACGTGGTTCGCGACCAAGGTCTAAATTAGGTCCTAAACCAAAATGAACACCATGTGCCCTAGCTTCGGTTCCGATAACCTTGCCCACTTTATCCATTAAATCAATATCCCAAGTGGCACCTAAACCAATATTCATGGGGAAAGCCGTGCTTCCATCGTCTAAATAACCGTGAAGCATCTCGCACATAATAAGCGCTGGAATGCCCCAACGGTTATTTTTAATCACCTCTTTTTGAAGCTCATTAATCATTTTTGCCGAGCGTGGATAGATATCATGAATTGCTCCTATTCCTAATTTTCCAATTTTAGCGCTAGCTTTTGTTTTAGAAAAATCTTCTTCTTCCTTAAAAAATTCGCCTTTGTACATATCCATTTGGCGTACTTTTTCTTCCAAACTCATTCTGCTTAATAAGTCCTTTACTCTTTCTTCAATCGTTAATTTAGGATCTTGATAAGGCAGTTTTTTTTGTGCAAAACCAAGGTTACAAAAACCGAGGAATGCTATTAAAACAAGGGTTGTTTTTTTCATTTTAATTTATGGTTTTTATTATCCGCTTTTCATTTATTAAGCTGAAAACAGCTTTCAGAATTTAGCTAAAGCTTAATTTTATTAATATTTAACAAATCCAATACTAAGCGAACTCAGATTTCTATTATTTTTAAAATTCAATTTTCACAGGCTAGATTGTGAATTTCTACCGCAAATTCGCAAATCATTAAAAGTTATAGCTGTTTTAAAATTTGCGAATTTGCGGTTAATTTTCTTAAACTTAATTTTGGATCACTTTCAATGTTGTTCCATTCACAAAATCGTCATGGGAAATAAAAAAACTATTGCGTGTTTTTCCGTCCAATTGAATGTGTTTGATTTTACCATCATTATTGATGTCCCGTTCAATTACAATACTTTCTTTTTTATAATATTTAGGATCTAATTTGATGGTGATTTTATCAAACATGGGTGTTGTAATGGTGTAAATGGGTTCACCTGGAACAATAGGATATATCCCCATCATCGCATACACCAACCAAGCAGACATGGTTCCTGTATCGTCATTTCCTGGTAATCCTTTTGGTTTATTTTGGAAATATTCGCGAACTAATTTTTTAACCAATTCCTGACTTTTGAATTCTTCTCCTTTCAAATAGTTAAATAAATACGGATAAGCAATATCTGGCTCGTTTGCCATATCAAATTGTTTGCTATCGAATACGTTTTGCAATTGATTGGAGAAACCTTTATTTCCGCCCATTAACTTGATTAATCCCTTCATGTCATGCGGCACCATAAAAACATATTGCCAAGCGTTGCCTTCGATGAAACCTACATTTTCTTCAAAATTAGCTCCCGACAAAGGATCAAATGGTTCGTACCATGTTCCGTCAGGATTTCTAGGACGCAATAATCTTAAGTTTTTATCGAATAATTTTCGATAGGATAGTGAGCGGTTTTTAAAAAGATTTGCATCGGCGGTTTTCCCTAAAGCTTTCGCTAAAAGTGAAATCGCATAATCCGAAGCATTGTATTCTTGTGTGGTAGAAACAGGTCCTTTTTCGCTAGTGGTGACATAACCTTTTTCGATATACGCTTTTAGTCCGTTTCGCAATGGGTTATTCTCCATTTGGTCTGCACCTTTCAGCATAGCCTTATAAGCTTTCTGCACATCAAAATCCTGAATGCCTTTTAAATACGTATCCGCAATAACAATACTGGCAGGATCGCCTACCATGGTAAAGGTTTCGGTAGCGTTTAATTCCCATTTGGGTAACCAGCCGTTTTCATCATACATTTCCAACATGCTTTTTACCATATCGGATTGTTGTTTCGGATACACCAAAGACATCAATTGATGCACATTGCGATAAGTATCCCAAAGCGAAAAAACCGTGTACCGCGTGCCTTCAGTTTTACCAATTTTGCTTCTTTTTATCTCCGGGTATTCGCCATTGACATCATTCAACGTATTCGGATGAATTAAGCTGTGATACAAAGCTGTGTAAAAAATGGTTTTATCGTCTTTTGAACCGCCTTCTACTAAAATTTTAGAAAGTTCGGTGTTCCATTCGTTATAGGTTTCTTTATAAACGGCTTCAAACGATTTGTTTACTGTTTCCTTTTCCAAATTTTCACGGGCATTTTCGATACTTACATAGGAAACACCAATCTTGACTTCAACAGTTTCTTCCGTGTCGAATTTATAGGTAAAATACGTTCCAATACTGTCACCAACCACCGTTTTAATGGTATTATCCATCATTCTGGTTTTTCCATTATAGGTCATCCATTGGGCTTCTACGCCTTCATACTTTGAAGGCTTTTTCCAAACACCAAACGAATCGGCTGGTTTTGAAAATTTAGCCACAAAATAAATAGGGTAAGCGGCTTCGGGACTGTTATAACAAAACGACCCCACGCTTCGCAAACCTTCAATTTCGGTTGATGACACCACTTTGACCATAGCTCCTTCTTCATTGGTCAAACCCAAACCAAGATTCAGTAAAATATTCGATTGCCCTTTTGGAAACGTAAATTTGCTGACTCCTACTCTTTTCGAGGCTGTAAATTCGGCTTTGACTTTGTATTTATCAATATCTACACTATAATAAGCTGTTTTTGCTATTTCGTTTGAATACGTTGAACCGTACTCTAAATGATTGGTTTCAACGGTTCCCGTAGTTGGCATCAACAAAATAACACCTAAATCCGGACAACCCACACCGCTGAGATTGACTTGACTAAAGCCCGTTAAAAATGTATTTTCATGTACATATGGATTCGACAACCACTGACTGTCTTTTTCCAAAGGTAAATTTTGAGGCCCTGCTACGTTAAACGGACTAATACTAGCCATGCCTCTTGGCGCTATGGGTCCAGGAAACGTAGCTCCAAAATTAGACGTTCCAATAAACGGATTTACATAATCTGCCGGCTGCTGTGCCAAAATAGCTCCGCTAAAAAACAGCATGTAAAATAAACAGGTTGTTTGTAATGTGATCCTTTTATGTAAAACCATAATTTAATTTTCTATCTGTTAATCGCTTCTATTTTTAAAGTCCAAGCTTCTTTACAAGGCAAATTATTTCGCAAACTTTTCGGAATGATGACTTTAAATCCTTTGTCTAATTTAGTCCATTTTAATGAAGTTTTTGAACCTAACATCGTGATTTTGCTTCCTTTTTTAGGGCTAATTGATTTTACAATTACCTCTGAAGGCATTTTAGTTTCTCCTTCTTTTGCCAAATAAAACAAGAACACATTTCCCCCCTTATTTTGAGTCATACAAATATTATTTTCTTTGTAAGGCGCAATAGGCTTGGTGTTATAAATAGCGGTACTATTTACCTGCATCCAATCGCCATAAGCGGCTAATAAATCATAAGCGCCTTGCTGCCACTCACCATCAGGACCCGGCGCTACATTCAACAACAAATTTCCTCCTTTGGCAACCACATCAATCAGCATGTGAATGCCTTGCCTGCCAGTCATGTATTTGGCATCAGGCGTGTAAGACCAGCCACCACCTGAAGTGATACAAGATTCCCAAGGATAAGGCAATGTTTTCTCTGGAACACGGTTTTCTGGTGTCAAATAGTTTTGATTTTTTCCGTGAACGGCTCTGTCCACCACAATCAATCCTGGTTGTTTTTGACGTGCTTTTACCACCAATTCGTCCATTTTAATGTCTTGATCAACTACTCTGTGCTTGATAAATCCATTTCCAGACTCATTCTCAGCAAATTTTTCAGAATAGCCATTTTTGATATCATCCTGAGTTCTTTTGGCAACCCAACCACCATCTAACCATAGAATATCAATTTTACCGTAATCTGTCAATAATTCTAAAATTTGGTTATGTGTAAAATCCACATATTTTTTCCATTTATCCGGATATGCCGCTGGATCATAATTTACATTTCTGTCGGAAGGAGGGAAATATGGATCCCAATAATTTTCATTATGCCAGTCTGGTTTAGAAAAATAGGCTCCTGTTGACATATTTTCATTTCTAAAGGCACTAAAAACTTCTTTGGCAATATTGGCTCTTGGATTGGTGCTGAAAGCACATTCAGAATCAGTTACTTTATAATCGGAATATTGAGTATCGAACATGTTAAACCCATCATGATGTTTGGTAGTAAACACCATGTATTTCATCCCTGCATTTTTAGCGGCTTTCGCCCATTTTTCCGGATTGAATTTTATTGGATTGAATGTTTTTTTCAATCCTTCATACTCTTTTACATACTGATAATAATTGTCTGGATTGCTCCCTTTAGTCCGTTCACACCATTCATAATCTTCAGGGCAAATGGACCATGACTCTACAATTCCCCATTGAGAGTAAGTCCCCCAATGCATTAATAAACCGAATTTTTTTCCTTGCCATTCCTCTAAATTCTTTAGTACTAATGGATCGGTTTCCGGCACATATCTTTCGTCTTCATAAATGGCTTGTGAAAACATTTGAACCGAAACTAATAGGGCGATTATGAATATTCTTTTTTGCATCTTTATATTTATTTTACAATTTTTATTTTTCTTTTATTTTAATACATTACAAAATTGAAGGGTGTCACATTGAGCATTATCGAAAATGAAAATATATTTTTATTTGAAGATAAAAGCGCAGCTTGCGAAATGCAATTAAAAACAATATTTCCAATGTCTTCGACTTTAGTTTATCTTGAGCGCAGCCGAAAGGCTAAGACTGACACCTCAATGTATTTTGATTTTTGTCATGTACTATTTTTTTTATTCAACTAAAATTTCATCTACAAACAACCAGGAATCTTCTCCTTTTGGACTTTTCTTTAGGTTGCTTGCTATGACTTTTACAAATCTCACATTGCTTTTTTCAAAACTGATTATAAAATCTTTCAATTCTGAATTTGAATTGATTGCAAACGGACGCTCTATTGCTCCAACTTCTTTATAACTGATTCCGTCATTAGAAATGAAAACTTTTATAGCCGTTGGAAAATAAATGCCCGAACCTTGATTTTCCAAGGAACCAACGGTCACTTGATTGATAGATTGAATCTTCTCTAAATCAATAACCACTTCCATATCATCAACCAACCAAGCTTGCCATTGTCCGTCATGAAAATTTTTGCTTCCTCTGAGAATATTAACCAAACTTAATGGCCCATCGCCTTTGTAATTTTCATTATAAGGCGTTTTAAAATTCAATGTATTTCCTACTGCCTTGTGAAATTGAATGGTATCAGTAAAAACTTTACCCACTGGCTTATCTTCTTTAAACAAAGAAGCTTTTAGAATGGTTGTTTCCTTGATGGCAATAGAATCGGTGTATTTTGTGGATTGTTCTCCTAAATTTTTATCGTCCAAAACATAGCGAATATCTGCATTGGGGAATTCATTTTTCAAAACCACTTTTACTTGTTTATGTTCTAAATCGGCTGTAGATGAAGCAGCAACCAAATAAGCACTTTTTGAATAATTAATTCCTAAATAATCATAACGCTCTAATAGGGAAGGCAATCTTGTTGTAAAGTCATCCCAATTGCGTGCTTCTTTCGGACTCCATAAAACCTCTGCCATTGCTGCTAGTCGTGGAAAAATCATGTACTCTGATTGTTGTGTGGTGGGTATATATTCTGCCCATAAATTGGCTTGACCTCCTAAAATATGTTTGGCTTGCTCAGGACTCATTGCATCAACCACAGGATCAAATTGATATACTTTGCTCAATGGCGTATAACCACCAAAAGCTAAGGGTTCTTCATTTTGTGGCCCTTGATAATGATCAAAATAACAATGGGATTGCGGTGTCATTATGACATCGTGCCCTTGTTGAGAAGCTTCAATGCCTCCTTCTGTGCCCCTCCAACTCATTACTGTGGCTTCAGGAGCTAATCCGCCTTCTAATATTTCGTCCCAACCAATTAATTTCTTGTCTTTAGAATTGATGTATTTTTCCATTCGTTTTACAAAATAACTTTGCAATTCGCGCACATTTTCCAAACCTTCATCTTGCATTCTTTTTTGACAATGTGGACATTTCTCCCAATTGGTTTTAGTAGCTTCATCACCACCAATATGGATGTATTGGGATGGAAAAATAACCATCACCTCATCCAATACATTCTGTAAGAATTCGAATGTCGATTCTTTTCCGGCGCAATAAATATCGGTAATGGGCCAAACCCCTCCCGATGGCACGCCAATACGTTGATTAAAACAAGCCAATTCTGGATAAGCCGCAATAGCGCAACTCACATGTGCTGGCATTTCAATTTCTGGAATGATTTCAATGTTTTTAGTTGCTGCGTATTTTACAATGTCTTTTAATTCCTCTTGAGTTAAAAAACCGCCATAGGTTCCTTTTTCATCTGGATCAACGCTGAGTCTGGCATTCCAAATCACATCTTCTTGATCGACTCTCCAAGCACCCACTTCGGTTAACTTAGGATATTTTTTAATTTCAATTCGCCATCCTTGGTCATCTACCAAATGCAAATGCAGCACATTCATTTTTAACATCGCCAAACGATCGATTGTCGCTTCTATATACGATTTATCAAAAAAATGACGGGATAAATCGAGCATCAAACCTCTATATACAAAGCGAGGCTTATCTTGGATGGTTAAGGCTGGAATATGCCAATCTGTATTACTAACCACCTTGTTGCTCTCTATTTGTTCAGGCAATAATTGGCGTATGGTTTCTAAAGCATACAAAAAACCTGCGTGTCCTTTAGCTGTAATTTCAATATGGTCTTTATTTACAACTAATTTGTATTCCTCTTTACTTAGGTTGTTGTCTATGTTGAATGACACAAAATTAGTGTTAGGCTTTTTTGTAGTTGTATTGAGTTTCCAGCCAGATGCCTTTTCAAAGGTATTGATGAATGATTCCGCAAGATGTTTTTGTTCATCATTAACAACCACAAAAGAGGTTGTTCCAGTAAAATCAAAACGACCTTCCGTCAGTTTTAATTCGACCGGTTTAGGAATGATGTGAATATCTTTTTCTGTAACTGTTTTTTGTTTGGCACAGGAAGCAAAAACAATCATCAAAGTGGTAAATAGTATGTATTTAAATTTTATCATATTAATCTTTTATTGAGGGCGTTAGTTTAAATTGATATTGGTAGGTTTTATCTAAAAGTCGGTATTTTTCCATGGGCCAAGATTGCCAACTATCGATGCCACCAACACCCATTTGTTTGTCATCTATTTTCAAACTTGTTAAATCCCGTTCCTTGATATCGGCGGCATTTCTTTGATTTTTTTCCAATCCATCGTCTAAATCTTCAGTCAATAAATGCAGTGCTGTAATACTCAATAAATCATTCGATTGGACGTATAATTCTATTTTGTCATTCGACACATTCAACCAGCGAATAGCCGTTTTATTTCCTGTTTCTTGTGGTCGGATATATGGATAATATTGCTCCGAAACCGTTTGATTGTAGAGCCCAACTGGAGCGCTATAATTCCTATCCATATAGTTTTCGCGTGGTCCTTTGCCATAATATTGCAAGGTATTGAAGGCTTTTGGCAAGACAATCTCCATTCCAAATCGGGGCAACATAGGCACCTCTTGGGTTTTATCAATGTTTAATTGTTGTTGAACGCTGAGTTCACCATTACTATTAATTTCATACTGTAAAATCAATTCGGAAGACACTTGAGGCAGACTATAATTTGCTTTTACCACAATGGTATGGTCTTTGGCTTCTTGGTAATTCCAACTCAACAATATGGGGTTTTGCATCGCTTCTTTCCAAGGCAATAATTGACGCTGCAGTCCGGCTCCGAAATCATTATCATTAGGCGCTCTCCAAAAATTGGGACGCCATTGATAACCTTCCTTCAAAATAGTTTGGTTTTCGAAAGTGTACTCCGAAATAAAGCCTGTTTTTTTATCGAAAGTGATTTTGGTTTCATCACTTTTGAATGTAATACTATTAGCTGTTTTCTCAACCAACATCTTATTTGCTCCTGCAACTTTTATATCATTTTTCCAATGGCCTTTATAGTGTAATTGTTCGGTAGCGATTTCGAAATCTTTAGGTAAAAAAGGTTCTGCGTCTTTAAGCTGATAACTCACATTGACAAAAGCTTCTTGAAAGGTTTTCCCTTTTATCGAAATAGGCAAAACATAATTCTTGGATTCTTGCGGATCAATGTCCAAAGTCTCAATGTTTCCTTTACTATCTACAACACCATCCAAAACCAATTCCCAGTGCAACCGCACATTCGACAAATCTTTGAAGAAAAATTCGTTAAACACTTTTATTGTTGCTGTGTCTTTATTTTCCCAAGAAGTGAGTATGTTTTGATATACTTTTCGCATTTCAAAAGCATGCGGATGTGGTTGTCGCTCTGGATTAAAAACACCATTGTTTAGAAAGTTATTATCACTCGGAACATCTTTTGGTCCAAAATCACCTCCATAAGCAAAAACCTTGGTTCCGTCTTCCCTTGTTTTATAAACGGATTGGTCAATCATATCCCAAATAAAACCACCTTGAAAATTCTTGTGTGCCCGAAACACATTCCAATAGTCTTTAAAATTACCCATGGAGTTTCCCATGGCATGTGCGTATTCACTCAAAATATAAGGACGCTCCGGATTTGGATTGGCTTGAATATATGCTTCCATGGCTGTTGGAGCACTGTATTGCGGATTGATGATATCCGAATCCCAATCGAACTTCATACTTTTTCCATCCCACCCGGCAAAAGAAGCCCTTTCGTATTGTATCGGTCTTGAAGCGTCTCTATCTTTCAACCACAAATAGGCGCGATAAAAATTATAGCCATTACCGGCTTCATTTCCCATGCTCCAAATGATGATTGACGGATGATTTTTATCCCGTTCCACCATTCTCTGAATACGTTGTAAATGTGCCAATTCCCAGTTGGGTTTGTTTCCCAAAGTTTTGTCCGTTTCATATCCCATGCCGTGAGATTCTAAATTGGCTTCATCTACTAAATAAATCCCATATTGATCGCACAGTTCATAAAAATAGTCATCATTGGGGTAATGAGACATTCGGACAGCATTGATATTGTATTGTTTAAGAAGCTTAATATCTTCTTCCATGCGTTCCTTCGAAATGGTTTGTCCCGTCACTGGATCGGTTTCCTGACGATTGACTCCTTTTATATAAACGGCTTGACCATTCACCAAAAGTTGACCTCCTTTAATTTCTACTTTTCTAAAACCTGCATTTTGCGGAATGACTTCAAGAACATTTCCTTTTTTATCTTTCAAAAGAAAATTGACTTGGTATAGATTTGGGATTTCAGCACTCCATTTTTTCGGATTACTAACCGCAAAATCAAAAGCGACTTTCTTTTTGGATGCATCCAGTTTTAAGCTTTTGGTTTCCAAAATTGTTGGTCCATCCTTCAGTTGTACTTCTAAGGTAGGGTTGTCTTTTTTATGTAAATCCGATAATTCTACTGCAGTTTTTAAAGTGCCATTTACATAAGAAGCATCTAAATCAGGAATGATTTCAATATCTTTTATATGCACTTTATTTCGAGCATACAGATAACTTTCCCTTGTAATGCCACTCATGCGCCAAAAATCCTGACATTCCAGATACGAGCCATCACTCCATTTCATTACTTTTAAGGTGATGCTGTTTTGACCTGTTTTTACATAGTGGCTTATATTAAATTCCTGTGGCAATTTGCCATCTTCACCATAACCAACATAAGTTCCATTTACCCAAACCATAAGATTGGATTTGGCTGTTCCCACGTGCAGAAAAATTTCTTTTTCTTCCCAATTTTTATCTATTGTAACTTCTCTTCTATACACGCCTGTCGGATTGTATTTTTCAGGAACTTGAGGTGGATTTACTGCAATATATTTAGCAAAATCATAGGTTGTGTTCGTATAAATGGGATATCCATAACCGTTTACATCCCAGTTGGCAGGGATTGTAAAATCATCCCATTTGGTATCATCAAAATCACTTTTCTCGAAACCGTTGGGTAAATCATTCGGACTTGCAACATATTTAAACTTCCACAATCCATTTATATCTAAATAGTTTTTTGAAAGTTTCCAATCCTTTTTTGCAGCCAAAACTTCATTTTCATAAACAAAATAAGCAGCATGCATGGGTTCTCTATGTTCCTCATTGATTTTTTCATTTTGCCAATAAGGAATAGTCTCCTGAGCATTAGAAGCTACTGCTGAAAACATAAACGTAATTATGAAAAGGATTTTTGTCATTAATTAATTCTCTTACTTATCCCAAGTCATTTTAAACTGTGCGTCTTCCATCCTATTACCCTTTTCATCATCACAAACGGCGTAGTTGAAACCTGAGCGTAAACTATAACCTGCATGTTCACCATTTTTATTCAGAGCAATAAAACCCACTTGCAAATATGCCATGTCTTTGTGGTTTTTATGTTTATTATAAATCCGCTCCGTAATTTCTTTACAGGCTTCGAATGGCGATTTTCCTTGACGCATTAATTCGACCACCATGGCGCTTCCGGCAGTTCGAATCACCGCTTCTCCCAATCCTGTTGCTGCGGCTGCACCGACTTCGTTATCTAGAAAAAGGCCTGCACCAATGATTGGCGAATCGCCAACACGTCCGTGCATTTTCCAGGCAGCGCCACTTGTGGTACAACCGCCAGCAAGATTTCCGTCATCATCAATCATGAGCATACTAATCGTGTCATGATTTTCGATATTGATTACGGGTTTATATTTTGAGGCTTCGAGCCATTTTTTCCAATCTTTCTCCGATTCTGGCGTTAACAAATTTTGCACTTTGAAACCTTCCGATAGAGCAAATTGTAAAGCGCCTTCACCTGATAACATCACGTGAGGTGTATTTTCCAAGACTCTCTTAGCTACTGAAATAGGATGCATAATCCCTTCTAAAAAAGAAACCGAACCACAATTACTGTTATGATCCATAATACAAGCATCCAGCGTAACCTTGCCTTCTCGGTCGGGGTAGCCACCATAACCTACACTGCGGATATTGGGATCGGCTTCAGGGATTTTCATTCCTGCTTCAATGGCATCTAAGGCTGATTTCCCTGCTTTTAATTGTTTCCATGTTTCGGCATTAGCAGGTAAACCATGGTTCCATGTCGAAACAACCACAGGTTTTTTCTTTGTCTTTAAATCTGTTAATCCATCTGTTTCTTTCTTAACGACTTCATGACATCCTGTTACAGTACTTAAAGCGATCCCACTTAAAGCTATTTTCTCAATAAAATTTCTACGTTTCATAAGAATAAAGTTTCATCTGTATTATTTTATTTGTTTTTCAATGGTCACATGGAACGCTCCGAATAATCATCCTCGTGTGTGTGCCATTCTCATGGGCGTTTCGTGTTTCTGTAGCCAAACCACACGATGTAGGTATAACAAGCAACAATAAACAATAGGGCATTTTTGAACTCGATGATGTCTGATAAATATCCGAAAAACGGTGGAATCAGTGCACCACCTACAATTGCTGTACATAATAAACCAGATGCTTTTGGTTTTAAATCCCCTATACCATCGATGGCTAATGTAAATATGGTAGGAAACATAATGGAATTAAATAACCCCACTGCTAGAATGCTCCACATACTTACCAAACCAGTTGTATAAATAGATACTAAAATGAGTGTAATAGCCATGAATGCAAAAAAAGCAAGCACTTTTCCCGGCTTAATACTTTTAGTAAGGTACGCTCCTATAAAACGCCCAATCATGGCTCCAGACCAATAGAATGTTACAAATACCCCTACAATGGCTTTATTATCGTTTTCTGCTATTCCAGAATTAAGAATGGCTTCTGCAATAAACTTCATAATCTGGTTGTCTTTTATCACAGAAACCAGATTCATATCTAAAAAATAGTTTACCAAATAGCTGCCAATTGCTACCTCAGCTCCAACATAGAAAAAAATCCCCAATACGCCTTGCATGAGTTTTTTGTTATTTAAAGCCTGTCTATAAGTTCCTGTTGATGCTTCGGTAATAACTTTAGGTAATTTTGAAAACGAAAAAACAACCGCTATTAAGCCTATAAATATGGCTAACCCTAAAAAAGGTGTTTGTACTGCGGTGGCTTCGGATGCCAAATATGTTTCTCTAGCATAACTATCTAAAATGGCTATTTCATCTTTGTTCTTTATGACATCACTTAAAATAAAAAGAGCGCCTACGGCGGGGGCAATTGCAGTTCCTAAAGAATTAAATGCCTGAGACAGATTTAAACGGCTTGAAGCACCCTCTTCGGGACCTAACACTGCAACAAACGGATTAGCTGCCACTTGCAAAACAGTCATTCCTGCTGCCAAAATAAAATAAGCCAACATAAAAACACCAAAAACCCGATAGGACGCCGCTGGATAAAACAACAAGCAACCCAATGCCATGGTTAATAGCCCTAGAACAATCCCTTTTTTATAGCCTATCTTTGAAAGAATGTAGCTTGCTGGTATGGAGAGCAAAAAATAAGCTCCAAAAAACGCAAATTGTACCAATCCTGCTTGAAAATATGTTAAGGTAAATAATTCCCGTAGGCGGGGAATTAAAGAATCTACCAATACTGTTATAAATCCCCATAGAAAAAATAAAACAGTGAGTAAAATAAACGATGACCGATACGATTGTTTGTTTTCCATGTTTAATGCTTATTAATTTAGTCCATGATAAAAATTGAAGAATATTACATTGCGTACTATCGAAAACGAAAATATATTTTTATTTGAAGATAAAAGCACAGCTTGCGAAATGTGATTAAAAGCAATGTTTCCAATGTCTTCGACTGCGCTC
>LLBZ010002504.1_pt17 | contig 22262 bp, 23 predicted proteins | sample 1489421 | NCBI WGS metagenome assembly LLBZ01 (sample SAMN04092657, study PRJNA295927) | soil metagenome | biome: Soil prokaryotic community; feature: Bulk soil; isolation source: soil from tomato rhizosphere | host: tomato cultivar Moneymaker | place: South Korea | collected 2011-11-01 | reverse complement strand
CTTTTGGAGTAGTATATAAAGCATATTTTCCTTTCTTTAATTCTTTACCATTTACTTTTATATCTTGATCAAAAGAAATAGTAGTATTAGCATTTGCTCCAGTTCTCCAATTTTTACCATATGGAACTAAATCTCCGTAAACTGTTCTTCCTTTTGCTCCTGGTCTTGAATATTCAATTTGAACATTAGCTAAACCAACAACTTGCTCAACCTTTGCAGCTGGACTAGCTTGAGGAGTCTTAACTTGTGCCTGAACTGACAAAGTTGCCACCGTTAATAATGCTGTAAAAAATAACTTTTTCATCTTTAATTTTATTAATTTGTGTTATAAATAAGATTTTTACGAAATTACTAAAAAACGAAGATGAATATGTTAAGCTATTCCTAAAATTAAAATAATTTTGTTTAATATTTTTATATATTTGTTAAACAAAATAGTTTTATGAAAATCTACACCCTTAATTCTAAGCAAAATTTACCCATTAGTATTGATGATGCATGGGAATTTTTATCAAATCCTAAAAATCTAAAAACAATTACTCCTGACTACATGGGTTTCAATATTTTATCTGGAGCAGACAAACCTATGTTTTCTGGACAAATTATTCAATATATAGTAACTCCTATTTTTGGTATACCAACAAAATGGGTTACCGAAATTACACATGTGCATGATAAAAAATATTTTGTGGACGAACAACGTTTTGGGCCTTATTCACTTTGGCATCATAAACATTTTCTAAAAGAAATTCCAAATGGTGTTGAAATGGAAGATATTATTGATTATAAAATTCCAATGGGAATTCTTGGTCAGTTAGTTCATCCTATTTTGGTTAAACCCAAATTAAATGAAATTTTTGACTATAGAAGAAGAAAATTAATTGCGCTTTTTGGAGAATATAAATAATTATTTTTTAAAATTTTAAAGTATAAGTAACACTAAAAATGAAAAAAAACATACTACTTATAGGAGGTTCTTATGGAATTGGATTGGCTTTAACCGAATTATTAAAAAATGATGCCAATCTTTATGTTGCTTCACGAACAGCAGAAAATTTAGATAGTTCTATTCATCATATTACTTTTGATGCTACTTCACAACTATTAAATCTAGAAGCATTACCAAAGCAAATAGATGGTTTTGCCTTTTTACCAGGCAGTATTAATTTAAGACCTTTTAAAGGTTTAAAAATAGAAGATTTTGAAAAAGATCTTCAAGTTAATTTTATAAATATGGTAAAAGTATTACAAACTATCTTGCCTAATTTGATGCTTTCTGAGCAAGCAAGTGTTGTTCTTTTTAGTACTGTTGCAGTTTCAACAGGAATGCCATTTCATACAAGTGTAGCTGCTGCAAAAGGAGCAATTGAAGGCTTTGCCAAAGCATTAGCTGCTGAATACGCCCCAAAAATAAGAGTCAATGTTATTGCTCCTTCTCTAACTGATACTCCTCTAGCTGATAAATTTTTAAATAATGATATCAAAAAAGAGAAAGCTGCTGAAAGACATCCATTGAAAAAATTTGGAACTCCAAATGATATAGCTCAGATGACTGCTTTTTTGCTTTCTGATAAAAGTGGCTGGATAACTGGTCAAGTTTTTCACATAGATGGAGGAATGTCAACATTATCTGTAAACGGGTAGTTGAAAATTGTTTAACACCAATTTTTAACTTTTAAACAATCTTGAATACTTAAGCAATAAAAAATGAACATATTTTGGTTTAGAAGAGATTTACGAACAAAGGATAATGCAAGTCTTTTTCATGCTTTAAATAGTGATGAAAAAGTATTACCTATTTTTATTTTTGATAATTCTATTCTAGATGAATTAGAAAAAAATGACGCAAGAGTAAATTTCATTCACAATCAATTAGTAATAATTAATAATGAATTACAAAAATGCGAGAAATCTTTAGCTGTATTTTACGGTAAGCCAAAAGATATCTTTGAAAAATTATTAGCAGAGAATAAGGTAAATACTGTTTTTACCAATCACGATTATGAGCCTTATGCAAGGAAAAGAGACAAAGAAGTCTATCAAATTTTTAAGGAAAATAATATCAATTTTAAAACTTCAAAAGATCAAGTTGTTTTTGAAAAAAATGAAATAACAAAGAGTAATGGCCTACCTTATATGGTTTATACGCCATTCATGAAAGCTTGGAAAGAAAAATTTAAAACGTCAACCTTTAAACATTATCCATCAGAAACTTTACTTCAAAACTTTGTACAAATAACAGATTTAGCTAATGTCAATTTATCTGATATGGGTTTTGAAGTATCCAATCAAAAAGTGCAACCATATCATGTCGATTCTGAGTTGATACAAAACTATGAAGCTATGCGAAACTTTCCAGCTCAAGATGCTACATCTAAACTGGGTCCGCATTTGCGTTTTGGCACCGTAAGCATTAGAAAAATGGTAGCTAAAGCCATTGCAGAAACCAACGAAATTTTTTGGCAAGAATTGATATGGCGTGAGTTTTTTATGCAAATTTTATGGCATTTTCCACATACGGTAACACAAAGCTTTAAACCGCAATACGACCGTATTGAATGGCGCAACAATAAAACTGAATTTGAACTATGGTGTGAAGGTAAAACAGGATATCCGTTGGTAGATGCCGGCATGCGCCAACTTAACCAAACGGGGTTTATGCACAACCGTGTACGCATGCTAGTGGGCAGTTTTTTATGCAAACATTTACTTGTTGATTGGCGTTGGGGTGAAGCCTATTTTGCTGAAAAACTACATGATTATGACATGGCGAGCAATATTGGTAACTGGCAATGGGTAGCTGGTTGTGGCGTAGATGCTGCGCCATATTTCAGGATTTTTAACCCAACCACACAAATAGAAAAGTTTGATAAAAACCTAGAGTACATAAAACAATGGTGTCCCGACTTTCAAGAGTTAGCTTACCCCACGCCTATTGTTGATCATACATTTGCCAGAGAACGCTGCTTACAGGTTTATAAGGCAGCTTTAAGTTAGTTAGTTAGTTAGTTTTTTATTTGGGAAGTTAAATTTATTAGACCTAATAGTTCTTTCAGGATTGCCCACAACCACACAATGGTCTTTAACATCCTTTGTAACAACTGTACCAGCACCTATGGTACACCATTTACCAATTTTTATTTTTGGCATTACAATAGCCCCTGCGCCAATATGTGAGCCTTCACCAATTTCGACCGATTCACATAAGGCTGCCATTGGAGAAATATGAACAAAATCTTCTAATTTATTATCAATACCCACATTAGCTGATGTATTAATTATTACATGTTTTCCTATTATTGAATTTAGTCCTATAACAGCTCCAGCATATATAACGGTTCCCTTACCAATAATAACCTTGTTGCCTATGATAGCCGATTTATGAATGGCTGTTTCAAAATCACTTTTTAAAAACCTTGCTACTTCAGCCCGTTGAAAATTATCTCCTATTCCAATAATAAAAGGGTCTCCCTCAGCACTTAATGCGTCATAATTACTTCGGTTTCCTACGGTGATACTCTTAAAAAAAGAATGGCAATTTTCTGGTTTATCATCAAAAACATCTGATACTTTATGATTATTTTCCTGTAAAACTAGCTTTATGATCTGAGAATGTCCACCAGCTCCAAATAATCTTACTGTTTTTGATTTTTTTAATGCCATGTTATAATTTTAAATTAACGGTAAACGTTATTTTCAAAATTATACTTTGCAAAACACATAAAATATGATATTAATCAACTAAAAAAGATTCTTGTATCGTATTGAAATAAAAAACAACCTTTAAGAATTAATTATAATCACGTATTATAGTAGAAAAAAACTAATATTTCTAAATGATGAATATAAATCATTCAAATAGATTCATATCACAACAATAAGCCAACCGCAAATTTACTTCTACAAAAACTAAAAACTACGCTATACGTTCAATCTTAGCTCCGATAGCACGTAAACGTTCATCGATACGTTCGTAACCTCTATCAATCTGTTCTATATTTTGAATGGTAGATGTTCCTTTTGCAGATAAAGCTGCAATAAGTAACGATACACCGGCACGAATATCTGGAGATGTCATGTTCGTTGCTTTTAAAGTCGATTTAAAATCATGTCCAATTACGGTAGCACGGTGTGGGTCGCACAAAATAATTTTAGCACCCATATCAATCAATTTATCCACAAAAAACAAACGGCTTTCAAACATTTTTTGGTGAATAAGCACACTACCTCGGGCTTGTGTTGCCACTACCAGAATAATACTTAATAAATCGGGTGTAAACCCTGGCCAAGGCGCGTCAGAAATTGTTAAAATAGAACCGTCGATAAAACTCTGTATTTCATAACCATCGGTATGTGCTGGAATATGAATATCGTCACCACGCTTCTCAACCGTTATACCTAATTTCCTAAAAACCGCTGGTATAACGCCTAAATCGTTCCAAGATACATTGGTAATAGTCAGTTCGCTTTTGGTCATAGCAGCAAGTCCAATCCAGCTACCAATTTCAATCATATCGGGCAACATGGTATGTTCGGTACCACCTAAATTATCAACGCCATCAATGATTAATAAATTAGAACCTACGCCACTAATTTTAGCGCCCATACGGTTCAGCATTTTACACAATTGTTGCAAATAGGGTTCGCACGCAGCGTTATAAATAGTAGTGCGACCTTCAGCTAGCACCGCAGCCATGACTATATTGGCAGTTCCTGTAACCGAAGCTTCTTCTAAAAGCATATAAGTACCTTTTAGTCTTTCAGCTTCAACACCATAAAACTGTTCTTCTTTACTATATCTAAATTTGGCACCTAAATTAATAAGACCTTCAAAATGGGTATCTAATCTACGTCGACCAATTTTATCACCTCCTGGTTTAGGGATGTAACCTCTTCCAAAGCGCGCCAATAATGGACCAACAATCATGATTGATCCTCGTAAACCACGACCGTCAATCTTGAATTCATCCGATTCTAAGTACTTTAAATTAACCTCGTCGGCTTGAAAGGTACAGGTACCATGTGCTAATTTTTCAATTTTAACACCTAGTTTTCTTAATAAGTTAATAAGTTTATTAACATCAACAATATCCGGGATATTATGAATAGTAACCAACTCTGGGGTTAATAAAACCGCACATAAAATTTGTAGCGCTTCGTTTTTTGCACCTTGTGGTTGTATACTACCTTTTAATTGGTGTCCACCTTCAATTTTAAATGTTCCCATATATTCTTAGAAGCGTTTTCTTTTGTGAGTAGAAGTGTTTTTTTTATGATGACCTCCTTTTTTACTACTGCTATTATTGCTTGCAAACTTTGTTTTGGTTCGCATTAAACTAGTAGCGTCTGATAGGTCTTCTTCCGAATTTTTTAAATTTATTTTACCACCAGAAAGCTCGTATAAATGATCGTAAATCACATCATCTTCAACCGTGTCCTTATTCCAATTTAAAAAACACTTTTTCATGTGGTTGGCAATAGTATAGGTCAAAGCTTCTTTAAGTTCGCCATCTTCCCATGTATTGGCAACGTCAATCATGGTTTTAATATTATTTCCGTAAAAACGGTATTTAGGAAAATTTTGTGGGTACTTTAAAGGCTCTGGGCGTTCCTCTAGAAGTTCTTTTGTTGGTTTTGGATAATCGGAATCAACATCCAATTCAAAATTAGCCATTATAAATAGCTGATCCCAAAGTTTATGCTGAAAATCCGGAACATCCCTTAAATGGGGCTGCATATTGCCCATTACCGAAATAATGGCTCTAGCAACTTTATTACGTTCTTCCTTGGTTTCACGGGTTTTAGCGTAATTAATCATTTTCTGCATGTGGCGTCCGTATTCGGGTATGATTAAATGTTCACGCTCTGTGTTGTATTCTAATTCGTCTATTGTCAAAATAATTTGTGTAGAGTTATGTGTTAACTGCATGTAGTGGTTATGCTTGCGCAAAATACAAAAAAAAACTAAAGACTTATTACGCCTTCTACTTTTTCTGCAACTTCTTTATACTTTTCTATAACAGCATCTGGATTCCTCAACAAAATATTTATGGAAATGCTCGTGTAATTACCTTTCTTCGATTCGGTAGTTTGTATCACAGCTCCCATGTTATCAAATATTGCTTCTATCTTAGCGATATCAGCTACATCCGATTTTACAATAAACTTATATAAATATTCCGAAGGCCAACTAGTTGTGTCGTATAACTGTGCTTTTAATTTTTCGTAAAATTCATCCGAATTTGGAGATGTACCCATAATGCTTTTATATACTGCAAATATACGTTTAGTAGGCACATTATAAAAATAAACACTATTAAAATTTGGGCGTTCCCCTCCTGCGTCGGGTCGGGCTTTTCCCTACAAGTCCTCGCTCGTACCTCGCTGTGGGCTTTCCAGTGCAATCCCTAACGTGAAATGGGAATCGAGAAGCGTGAAATGTCAAAAGGTGAATCGTAAACGTAGGTCGTGAGTTGTTCAAAGGTTCTGGGTTCTGGGTTTGTAGAGTGTAGGTTCTAGATTCTGAAATTCCATATTCGTAATCCATAATCCTGAATTCTGAATTTGAATCATCAACGTACAATTGCTAATTGTTAATTCTTAATTGTTAATTCTTAATTCTTAATTCTTAATTTTACAGCTAAATTTTCACTTTTGAACACAAGAAAGATTGTAATAACAGGTGGCCCAGGCACAGGAAAATCGACTTTAATAAACAAATTGACCAAACATGGTTACACCTGTCTTGAAGAAATTTCGCGTCAGGTAACCTTAGATGCCAAAAAAAAAGGCATTGACCAGTTGTTTTTAACCAACCCTTTACTATTCAGCGAACTGCTCTTAAAAGGCAGGCAACAACAATTTGAAGAAGCCAACACATTACAATCAGATGTTATTTTTTTTGACAGAGGCCTTCCAGATGTACTGGCATATATGAATTATATTGGCAACACCTATCCACAGTCGTTTGTAGATGCCTGTAAAAATGCAGTGTACGATACTGTTTTTGTTTTAAAGCCTTGGGAAACTATTTATACTAGCGATAATGAGCGCTACGAAAGCTTTGAACAAGCCTTGGAAATTCACGACCATTTACTAAATACCTACCAACAGTTCAATTACAGTTTAATAGATGTCCCTTTTGGCACCATAGCAGACCGAACCGATTACATTTTAAAAGTGTTAAAGCTATAAATGGAACAACCTATAAACATATTAGAACGCTATTGGAATTTTACCGAATTCCGTCCCGAACAAGAAGCTATTATAAATGCCGTAATTGAAGGGGAAGATACGTTTGTACTGTTACCAACCGGTGGCGGAAAATCGTTATGTTTTCAAATTCCTGCTTTAGTAAAAGCAGGTATTTGTGTGGTTATTTCGCCTTTAATAGCCTTAATGAAAGACCAAGTACAGCAACTTAATGATAAAGGCATAAAAGCTATGGCGCTTACAAGTGGCATTACTTACAGTCAGTTAGATACACTTTTAGATAATTGTATTTATGGTAACTATAAGTTTTTGTACCTATCGCCTGAACGTTTACAACAAGAACTTGTGCAAGAACGTATTAGGCAAATGAACGTCAATTTAATAGCTGTAGATGAAGCGCATTGTATTTCACAATGGGGCAGTGATTTTAGACCGGCATATAAAAACATCGCACTATTACGCCAATTACAACCTTCGGTTAATGTGGTGGCTTTAACAGCATCGGCAACTCCCGAAGTCGTCAATGATATTATAAAAGAACTCGATTTTATTCAACCCAAAATATTTAAACAATCGTTTTCCAGACCCAATTTGGGCTATATGGTGTATCATGAAAACGATAAATATTATCGCATAGAAACCATTTTAAAAAAATATAAGGAATCCTCCATTATTTACGTTCGCAACAGAAAATTAACTTTAGATGTTAGCACGTTTTTAAATTCAAAAAACATATCAGCTACCCATTATCATGGTGGTTTAACAAATGCCGAAAAAGACACAAACATGGCACTCTGGGTGCAAAATAAAAAACAGGTCATGGTTGCTACCAACGCCTTTGGAATGGGTATAGATAAACCTGACGTTAAAACGGTAATCCATTTAAACTTACCCGAAAGCATTGAAAGTTATTTTCAAGAAGCAGGACGTGTGGGTCGCAATGGCGACAAGGCTTTTGCAGTTATTTTGAAGAATAATAGCGACGAAGTTTTGGTAAAAAATCAGTTTTTAAACGTATTACCAACAGTTGATTATGTGAAACAAGTCTATAGGAAACTGTGTAGCTATTTTCAAATATCGTATGGTGAAGGCGAATACGAAACTTTTGATTTCGATTTTAATTCCTTTTGTAAAACCTATAGTTTTAGTACCATTTTAGCATATAATGCGTTACTTTTATTAGACAGAAATAGTGTTATCACCTTATCAAAACAATTTAAAAATAAGGTTTCGGTGCAATTTATCATATCAAGTTCTACACTTTTTAGTTATTTAGAAAATCATACTAATTTCAATTTAATAGTAAAATCGATGCTTCGTATGTATGGTGGTATTTTTGACCATGACAGCAAAATTGATTTATCCAAAATTGCTGAAAAAGCTTCAACAACAGAAAACATGGTAACTCAGGTTCTTCAAAAGTTAGAAAGTGATGAAGTTATAAATTTACATTTAGCAAAAACCGATGCACAAGTTACTTTTATTGAACCGCGTGAAGATGACAAAACCATCAATCGGATTGCAGCCATCATCGAACAACAAAACGAATTAAAACAGCAACAGGTTAAGTCTATGCTTGCGTATGTTGAAAATGATTCAGTATGTAAAAGCATACAACTACTTGCCTACTTTGGCGAGAAAGATGCCAAACCCTGTGGGATATGTTCGGTTTGTACAAGTACTAAAAAAACGGTAAAACCGCAAGACGCCAATGTCATTAAAAAACGTATTATAGAATTGTTGGAAACCGGCGACCAATCGTCAAGAAACATGATTGCTGCTTTAAATTGTACTGAAACCGAATTAAAAAGCGTTTTAAAATTACTTTTAGAACACGATATCATATCAATAACACCAACAAACACATATAAATTAAGCCATTTATGAAAGATTTAAGAATCGTATTTATGGGTACGCCAGATTTTGCAGTAACCACGTTAAAAACTTTAGTCAAGAATAACTATAATATTGTAGGTGTTATTACCGCACCCGATAAACCAGCAGGACGCGGACAGAAATTAAACGAAAGTGCCGTAAAACAATATGCTGTATCTCAAAATCTAACCGTTTTGCAACCAACCAATTTAAAAAGTGCGGATTTTTTAAATGAGCTAACGCAACTCAACGCCAATCTACAAATTGTAGTGGCATTTAGAATGTTACCAAAAGTTGTTTGGCAAATGCCTAAATATGGTACTTTTAATTTGCACGCTTCATTATTACCAAACTACCGAGGTGCCGCGCCCATTAATTGGGCTATTATTAATGGTGAAACAAAAACAGGTGTTTCAACCTTTTTTATTGACGAAAAAATTGATACTGGCGATATGATTCTTCAAGATTCTATTGCTATAAACCCAGAAGAAAATGCAGGTAGCTTACACGATAAATTAATGCATATTGGTAGCGAATTGGTTTTAAAAACTGTGGAATTAATACAGCAAGATTCGGTTAAAACCATTCCGCAAACAGAATCATCTGACATTAAAACCGCATATAAACTAGATAGAGATAATTGTAAAATTGATTGGAACGATTCGTTAGAAAATATTTACAATTTAATTCGAGGTTTAAGTCCTTACCCAGCTGCATGGTGTACCTTAATTAATGGAGATGATACATTAGACATAAAAATTTATGCAGCAGATAAAGAATCTGCATCACATAACTATAGTATTGGAACCATCATTTCAACAAAAAACGAATTAAAGGTTGCCGTATCAAAAGGATATATCATTATTAAGGAAATTAAACTCCCTGGTAAACGTACTATGGATACAAAATCACTTTTAAACGGTTATAATTTTGAAGCCGATGCAAAAATGTGCTAAGCCCCTATTATCATTGATATAACCTAATTTCATCGATAAAACACGGGTTCTTTATTAACAAAAGCACTAATTTATCAACAATACTACGTATTTCCCTTGCTATTACTTGCGTGGTTGCATAATCCGTATAAATTTGTAATAGGATTTAACAAAATGTTTAACCAATTTATTAATAATTAAATATTACATTATGAACAAAACAGATTTAATCGATGCAATGGCAGAACATGCCGGAATTACTAAAGCTGCTGCAAAAAAGGCATTAGAATGCGCACTTATTGAAATTGAAGGTGCTTTACAAAAAGGCAACCGTGTTTCTTTAGTAGGATTTGGATCTTGGTCAGTTTCTAAAAGAGCTGCCAGAGAAGGTAGAAACCCACAAACTGGAGCTACTATCAAAATTAAAGCTAAAAAAGTTGTAAAGTTTAAAGCTGGAGCAGATTTATCAAACGCTGTAAACTAATTATTTACGTCTTTTATAAAAGAAATGCCTCCAAAATTTGGAGGCATTTTTTCTTTATTTCATAAAAACAGTTGTTTTTTTAATAAATAAATGTTAAATTTAGTTACTAATTCCTATATAATATGGTAACAACAACACCAAAAAAAGGTAATTTGTTAATCGCCGAGCCTACCATTTTTGGAGATATCTCTTTTAGCCGGTCCATTATCTTATTAGCAGACCATTCTTCTGAGGGATCTATAGGTTTTATTTTAAACAAACCCTTAGATTATACCATTAACGATTTGGTTCCTGAAGTGGAAGCCACTTTCAAGGTTTACAACGGCGGCCCCGTAGAACAAGATAATTTATATTTTATTCATAAAGTTCCACACTTAATTCCTAATAGTATTGAAATTTCTTTAGATATTTATTGGGGAGGTGATTTTAATATGGTGGCAGAACTTATTGCGAAACAAATTATAACTGAAAACGATATTAAATTCTTTTTAGGGTATTCTGGATGGGATGCCAATCAACTGGAAAACGAATTAAAATTGAATTCGTGGGTAGTTACCGAGAATGTTTATAAAAACAGTATCATTGAAAAAAATTACGAAACGTTTTGGAAAGAAAAAATGTTAGAGTTTGGAGATGAGTACAGCATATGGAGTAACGCACCCGACAACCCAAACTATAATTAACTTAAACGTAATTTTATATTTAATTTCTGCAGAATTGTTTTTGATGCTTCTGTATTAAATAACTTCTTACGGTACTTTGTTACGGGCTGAATACCTACAACAACATTTGTTATAAAAATTTCATCGGCTTTTTGAAGCTCAAAAGGAGATACCGATTCTTCAACCAATTCATATTCTGGTAAGGTTTTTAAAACCTCTATAACCTGCTTACGCATAACGCCTTTTAAACAACCATCGCTAATAGGTGGGGTTTTAATAGTACTTCCCTTTATAACAAAAACATTACCATTTAATGCTTCAATAACATGTTTGTTGGTGTTTAAAACAAAACAATTATTCAGTTTATTTTCTTTCGCATAAATACTTCCGACAACATTAAGGGCTTTATTGTTGGTTTTTAAGGTTGACAATAAACTAGGCGACACATAGTAGTCTTTAAACAAATCTACTTCATAAAAACCAGCTTGAAATGTATAAAAATCGTCTTCGATTTGCTTTACAGTGATTATAAAACTAATAGCATTGGTATTTGGTAAATACAAACCGCCTTCATTTCTATGAACCGACAATTTAACTCTTGCCGAAGCCGTGTCTAAATTCGCCGCTTTTAATGTGTTTTTAATTTGTTCTTCAAGAAATTCCATGGTGAAATTCATTGGAATCTCCATACGCATAATTCGCATAGACGCCATGAGCCTAAAATAGTGATCTTCCCAAAAAAATAATTTTCCATGTGACGCTTTTATAGTTTCAAAAAGCGCATCTCCGTACGCATACCCCCTATTATTGATTGATAATAATTGCTCTTGTTCTAAAAAAGTTCCGTTAAAATTCGTCATAAAAAAAGTCCCGAAATAAATTCGGGACAAATATAATTTAAATATATTGTTTTGGAATTAAGCTGACCCTAATACTTGCTTTAAACTGGAAATTTGATTTTCCCAAAGCATTTTAGATTCTTCAACTTCATCTTCTTCGGCAAAATCCGTGACTATTAGCGAGACATCTTTCGTAATCTCATCTACCTGAATTTTAATCTCAAAATAAGAGATTTGATCGTCTTCATCATTCAACCATTTAAATTTAATGCGTTCGCCTGTTTTTTTACTTATCAATTTTGCTTTTTCTTCACTATCATCCCAAATAAAAGTAAATAACTCACCCCTAGAATTCACATTATCTGAAAACCACTCCGATAAACCAGAGGGTGTCGATATGTATTGATAAATTAATTGAGGTGACGCCTGTATCGTAAATTCAATTTCAAATTTAATTTTTTCGTCCATAAGTACTGTGAAAATTTTAAGTTCCCAATATATACATTAATTAATAAGTACCGTAATAATTTTTAATAATAATTTACTCAAGTAATGTTTGCAGACAACAATATTGTTTTTATATTTGCAGCCTTAAATTAGGCGAGGTAGCTCAGTTGGTTAGAGCGTCGGATTCATAACCCGGAGGTCGGGGGATCGTGCCCCCCTCTCGCTACAAGCAATAACAAGGGCTTCAAGATATTGAAGCTCTTTTTTTATTCCTAAAAAATGGCTTGGGTACAACAAATGATGGTTTATTACAAGCGTTCCGCTTTCGATAGCGGAGAATTCTTTAGATTAATCTAAGAAATTAATCTGATAAGAAGTGCTACGTCCATCACCTTCAACTTTAAGCACGTTTAAATCAACGAGCTTTTGTAAATCTCTTGTTGCTGTAGGTTTAGATGTTTGGGTAATCCGCATGTATTTTTTAGCGGTCATACCACCTTCAAATCCTGTTGGTCCTTCATCTAACATGCGTTTGACAGCTTTTAATTGCCGGTCATTTAATTGGGTTCAGTATCTATTAATTGTACTTTAAATATATAAATACAAATGTCGTCAGCTTGTAACCTTACTTAATATTTATTTTAGTCATCCTATAAGCTGACTAAAAGTTTGATTTTGTCAGCCTAAAGACTTACTTTTGTATTTAATATGTCAGCTTAAATCCTTAAATTATGAACAAAAAGAAATTACAATTAGAACAATTAGACCGCAAATTAAAAGGATTTACGGTAGCTGCTCAAGTAACGCCACCACCAACGGGTTGGCTCAAAGCGGTTAGGGTTTCCTTGGGAATGTCTTTACAGCAGTTAGCAGGTAAATTGTCCATTACCAAGCAGAGTGTTCAGGAAATTGAGAAAAGGGAAAAAGAAGGTAATATCACCCTTAAAACCCTAAAAGACACGGCTAATGCGCTCGACATGCAATTAGTGTATGGTTTCGTCCCTAAAGATGGCACATTAGACGATTTGATAGAGCGAAAAGCTAAAGAATTAGCTATTCACATCGTTTCCAGAACGTCTAATACTATGAAGCTCGAGGATCAGGAAAATTCAAAGCAGCGTCTTAAAAAAGCCATAGAAGAGCGTACCGCTATTATCAAAAATGAAATGCCTAAAATGCTATGGGATTAAACCTAGAATATATCGATGGGCAAACACCTATTGAAGAAGAAGAAAAAGAAGGTCTACTAATAGAAACAATTTCCACTAAAGGTGAATTGGATGAGTTCGAGCAACTCAATATTGAAGAGGCTTTACAGTGGGTGTTCAGTAAAAAATTTAAACCCAAACAGGTATTGACAGAAAAATTCATTTGTGATTTACATAAACGCATGTATGGCAATATTTGGGATTGGGCTGGTCAATTTAGAAAAACCGATAAAAACATTGGGATTGATAAACACCTAATTCCAATGCAACTTAAAATACTTTGCGATGACACTTTATTTTGGATAGAAAACAATACCTATCCACCTGAAGAAATAGCCATACGCTTTAAACACCGTTTGGTGAGCATCCACTGTTTTCCTAATGGAAATGGAAGGCATAGTAGGCTAATGGCCGACATCATTATTGAAAAACTATTCGATAAAGAACCCTTTTCTTGGGGTGCATATAACCTCTCAGAAGCAGGTGATACTCGTAAAACATATCTAAAGGCCGTAAAACTAGCCGATGTAAATGAGTATCAACCCTTATTGGATTTTGCGAAGTCTTAATGTTTTAGTGCCCCCTCTCGCTACCGGTAATGACAAGGGCTTCAAAAAATTGAAGCCCTTTTTTTATCTTTTTTTATTCCTACAAAGTAGCTTGATTAACAAAAGCTGCCTATAAAATACACAATATCTTAAAACTAAGCTTTCTTCTAACATTAATCAGTTGTATTTTGCATAAAATCTGGATACCCTTTTTCTGTCCATTCTACAACACGGGCCCGGGTCGCACGATTTTTATCGGATAATTCATGTCCTTGTATTTCCTTATAGTCACGTGCATGGTAAATCATGACGGTAGTTTTCCCATCTTCATCTGTGGTGAATGAATTATGACCAGGTCCATATCTTTTTAAATCTTCATTTGTATAAAAAACAGGTCCTGGAGATTTATGCCAATTGGAAGCATCCAACAAATCCGCTTCTGCATCAATCCATAACAACCCCATACAGTAATTGTGATTGGTAGCACTGGCTGAATAGGTTACAAATATTTTTTCGTTTTTCATAATCACTGCGGGTCCTTCATTGACATTATATTTCATTTTTTCCCAGCTAAATTCCGGTTCTGTCAAAATCACTTCTGGTCCTGTAAGGGTCGTTGGGTTTTTCATTTCAGATAGTACCAAGGCTGTACCATGACTTCCACCCCTTACATTTTGTGCCCAAATGAGGTATCTCTTTTCTTTATGTACAAATGTTGTCGCGTCTAATGAAAAAGACTCTTTTTGGGTTTTTATTTGTCCTGCTTCTGTCCATGCTCCTTTCATGGGGTCTTCCGATGGATTGGATAGTACCCACATTCTGATGTTCCATATATTTTCGGCTTCTCCTGCAGCAAAATAAATATACCAAATCCCGTCTATTTTATGTAGTTCTGGAGCCCAAATGTGATGCCCCATAACGCCTGTTTTGTGTTTATGCCAAACTTCTTTTTCTTTAGCTTCTTTCAAACCGTTTATACTATTGGCATTTCGTATAACAATACGGTCATATTCTGGAACTGTGGCTATTAAATAATAGATACCATCATCTGTTTTATGTACCCAAGGATCTGCACGCTGTTCAGCAATAGGGTTGTCAAATTCGAATGTTTGCGAATGGTTTTGGAGTGGGTATACAATAGCCATTATAACTACGGTAAAGATTCTTAGTAATTTCATGTTTTTATTGATATTAGGTGTTGGGTCTTGGTTAGATTGTTAGATTGTTAGATTGTTAGATTGTTAGATTGTTAGATTGTTAGATTGTTAGATTGTTAGAAAGATGTTTTTTTTAATGACGACACCTAGACCTTTTCTCGATTCTTTTTCACAATTCACGATTAACAATTCACATTAATCGATTCACCTTTCACCTTTCACGTTTTCAGAATTCACGATTCACAATTTAAAACTGGATATTTCTCTCTATACCACCTTTCATTTCCATAGTAACAGTGCCATCATTTGCGCTTGTCATTTTTTTGACTGGGAGTAATTCATTATTAGTCCATGTTTCTCCTGACCTTTTCCAAAGCATTAAAGTTGCATAAATAGGTGATTTTTTTCCATTTAGAATCTCATTTCTAGTGATATTAATCACTGCGCTTTCCTCGCTTTCTGGGTGTAATCCTTTCGCTTTTACAACATCTGTTTTATCCCATCCCAACAAGGGCACCAAGGCTAATTGGTATGCACCATTATCAATAATTGTTATATCATACCCTTTCACATTTCTTTTGGTGACAACCATTTCGTTGTTCAATTTAGGCAACGCATAATGTCCTAATCGCATCTCTATAGGATGATTGCTATTATTTTTATCAACTCTTAAAATACCATTCGCTAAAGGAACATCCGCCAAACTAAATTTAATACTTTCATCGGTTTCCAAAACGACATCTCTGTAATAGATACCGTTTTCAAACTTTTTAAAAGTGAACAATCTAAAGGCTTCCCACTTATTTTCTTTGTTTTTAACCATATAATTCATGGCTACTTCGCCGTTTTCACCATCGGCTTGCCAAGGAAACGCACTGTTATATGAGAGTCTATTATAATTTTCTGTAGCCCTGAATCCTTGCCAATCGTCTTCTACTTTTTCATGACACCAAGCACGTATTTCGGAAGCACCAATATTTGGGTAATCGGTAATTAAAATTTCTGAAGCGCCTTGGTATTTATTATAAACTTTATCCTTTTGAAACTCGGTTTCCCAAGCACCATTGTTTTCTGGGGCTGTCCAGAAAGGGTTATCATCTGGAATAAGCAACCCTAAAAAAGCTTTTCCCATCCAATACACGCTTCCTCTACAACTATAAACTTGAACAGCTGGCTCAAAAGCACCATAAAAACCAAGTGTAGGCACATGATCTTCCATAAAATCGGGATGTGTGAAAAATTGTTTTATCACACCTGATGAAATTCTACGCATCCACCCATAATTTATATTTGAATCGGTTTCCAACCCCATTAATGGAAATGGTATGATGGCTCCTATTCTATAACTAATGCTTCGTCCGTACATGATCATTTCCCCATTTTCGCTAAACATATAGGGATAATTATCTTTTAAATCATTGAAATTTTCCTTGAATTTCGAAGCGATTTCCGGATAGTATTTATTCCCAATATATTCAGACCATATCGCACCATACATTTGAAATGCCCACATGCTATAATAATCATAAGCTGGACTATCGTTATACCAACCTTGTCCACGGTAGTGCGTTAAGGATTTTTCTAAATATTCTACCAGTAATTTTTCATTGACATCATAACCTTGATCCTTAAAAAAACTTAATACAAAAATGTTAAAGAACTTCCAGTTTGAATCTACCGTAGGGCCATCGCCATAGCTCAACATCGCTTTAGCTAATTCATCTTTTTGATGCTGCGGCAACGGTTCCCATAAGACTTCTGGATTAATTAACAGAGACACTGCTAATGCCCCAAACTCTACTAAATTTTGACTTGGTCCGCCATTTTTAGGTCTAGGAACAATGTAGGACTCGCTTTTTGGGTCGATTAGTTTTCCTATTTGATATCTGTAATAGTCGGCAACTTTTATTTTGTTTATTGTTAAATTAGGGTTTTCCTTTAAAAGTGGTGCTGCTACAAACAGCGTTCTACATAAACCTTCCAGCTTTTCGGTAGGAACACGCCTTTCATCATGCGGATAACTTTTTCCGGGTTGCTTAGGGAATTTCATCGGGTCATCTAAACTATTTACATACCCAAAAGCACCCTCAAGAAGATAAAGTGCCGCATCTTTCCAGTGTTGTTTTGTCATGCCTGTATAAGGGCTCAACTGATAATCTGGATTTACTATTTCAAAAGTCTTATTACTTGTTTCAATAGAAACATCTTCACTTTGTGCAAATGACCATAGGCACATTAAAAATGTCACTGAAATTAAATTAAGTTTTCTTATCATTTTAATTTATTCTACTAATTTAATCTGGTATGAATAGGTATATGTCTTGTCATGCAAACGATACTGTTTATGAGGATAAGCACCCCAACTGTTATCGCCACCTACGCCTCTTTGTTTTAAATCTACATGCAGGTATACTTTATCTTTTTCCACAATGATATCCGTGGGATGTGTTTGCGATTTGGTATCCCCTCCATCTAAGGTTTCAGTAGCCATATTCAAAGCACTAAAACCTAATGGCTGCTCCCCAATAATTTCCAAACCATCGTTATTTTTATCTGTTAAAGTCAACCACCGTACATCGGTTTTATAACCAGCTTCTTGTGGTCTAATGTACGTCCAAGTAAATTGATTAGCAACCTCATCGTTATATATTCCTAAAAAAGCGGCTGTATTTCTATCGGAATAATTTTCCCATGGACCACGACCGTAATAGGTTAAATTATCAAAACGACCATCGACAACCATTCGCATACCAAAGCGTGGTAATTCAGGCAGTTCCTTAGCACCCATATCAATATGGGCAGTCACCTGTATAGCGCCATTGTTTTTAATTACATAATCTACGGTATAAGGAACCTGTAATTCTGAAATAAGAAACGCTGACTTAATTGGAATGCCTTCCTTTGTTTTCTTGCCAACGGTTACATTTTCAAGCTTCATATTTTTATGGACATTCTTCCATGTGCCTAAACGTTCCGGCATTTTATTACCATAATCGTTATCGGTTGGTGCGCGCCAAAAATAAGGCTCTGGAAAGTTTAAGATCGTTTTAGAACCCTTTTTAACGGATGCATACTTTTTTAATTTGCCCGTAGCTAAATCAAATTCCCCATTAACGAGGTTGTTAGAAAAAGAAAGCACCTTGTCTTCAATTTTGAATACGATGTCACCTTCATTTGCTTCTTCTGAATCAAAATAAGTTGTGGTTCCTAATGAAAACTGCTCGCGGGCAACTTCATGATTTTCAGGAATGCTTTTTGTAGCATTTTTTGTGAATGCATAAACTTCTAGATAATATTCTTTGTTACTTTCCAAAACAGGAAGTTCTAAAGCAATTTCTTTACTTTCATTTGGTTTTGCTGAAACTTGAAATGTTTTTTCTTCAACAACTTTACCATTAGCCTTTAAAATCCATTTGAAATTATACTGGTTTAAATTGCTGAAATTAAAACGGTTTGAAACCACGAGCCTATTACTTTCTTTCTGCTCAAACTGAATATCTTGATATACTTTTTTCACTTCAAAAAGTCCCGGATGTGGAATCCTGTCTGCTGTTACCAATCCGTTAGCACAAAAATTTTGATCGTGTTGTAAGTTTTCGCCACCTAAATCGCCACCATAAGCCCAAAACATGCGACCGTCTGCAGTTTCGGTTTTCAAGCCTTGGTCTACCCAATCCCAAATAAAACCGCCTTGCATTTTTTTGTTAGTGCTTATAATGTCAAAATATTCCTGAAAATTACCATTACTGTTTCCCATGGCATGCGAGTACTCACACATAATAAACGGGCGTGGGTCGTTACCATTCGCATAGTCCTTCATTTTATTAATGCTTGGGTACATAGGTGCAACAATGTCTGTGTTCATGTCTTCATGGGCTTGTTCAAACATTACAAAACGTGTGTTATCGCGCGCTTTCAGCCATTTATAAGCATCATAAAAAACAGGTCCGTTGGCGCATTCGTTACCCATAGACCAAAGAATGATTGACGTATGGTTTTTGTTCTGTTCCAACATTCTTTTTATTCTATCTAAATGCGCTGGTGCCCACTCTGGTAAATAGGCAGGATGTTTCGTTTTATCTAAACTTGCCTGCTTTTCTACACCCATGCCGTGTGTTTCAATATTGGCTTCATCGACTACGTACATGCCATACTCATCACACAAAGTGTATAAATATGGATCGTGGGGGTAATGGCTCATTCTTATGGCATTGATGTTATTTTGTTTCATCAACTTAATATCTTCCAACATGGTTTCCCTGTCTGGGACATGCCCTTTTACACCATGGTGTTCGTGCAGATTTACACCGTTTACCATTAAAGGTTGCCCATTAACCATTAATTGGGAATCCTTAATTTCTACCTTTCTAAAACCTATCTTTTTCGAAATAACTTGAGATGTTTTTTTATCAGATAATTTTAATACATACCGATATAAATTGGGTGTTTCTGCACTCCATTTTAAAACATCCTTTAGTGTAGCTGAAAAATTAATGGTATTGGTTGAAGGGTTTATTTTCCTTTCTTCGGAATACACAACTTTACCATATGAATCTAAAAGACTTAGGGAAATCGATTGGCTTTTTGAAGGTTTGGCTTCAAACTGTCTTAAATCTACAGCTACTTTGAAGATGCCATCTTTATAAGCATCGTCTAAATTGGCTTCAACAGAGTAATCCCAAATAGTCGTTTTCGGCATGGCTTGTAAATACACATCACGTTCTATACCACTTAAGCGCCAAAAATCCTGATCTTCTAAATAGCTACCATCATGCCAACGAAATACCTGAACTGCAAGTAGGTTTTGTCCTTTTTTTATATACTTGGTAATATTAAATTCCGCAGCGGTTTTTGAAGCTTTCGTCATTCCAACCTCATTTCCATTTACAAATATTCTAGCGTATCCTGAAATAGACCCAAAATTCAAAACAATTTCTTTGCCATCCCAGTCACCAGACACGGTAAACTGCTTTCTATAACTACCAACAGGGTTATAACTCCCATCTATATAGGGAGGATTTCTAGGAAACGGATAAACAATATTGGTATAAATAGGGATGTCAAAACCTTGTAATTCCCAATTAGAAGGCACGTTAATAGTGCTCCAATTAGAATCATCTAAGTTGACATTATAAAAATCCAGTGGTCTGTTTGCAGGTTGTTTTACTAAAGTAAATTTCCATTCTCCATTTAAACTTTGATAGAATTTAGAGTTTTCAGGGAGGTCTGTAAGCGCCGATGTTTCATCTTCATATAAAACAAAAGACGCTCTTCCTGTTTCTTTATTGCGATCTACAACCGTTGGGTTTTCCCATTCGTTGGCTTCGCTTTGTGCAAAACTTAAAGATACAAGTATCAAAAACAGCGGTGTTAAAATTAATTTTCTCATTTATAATTTAGTTAATTTAATTAATGAACTATTTTTTTAAATTAGGACTTCGACAGGCTCAGTCTGACATTGGGAATTGTTATTGTTTATTTGTTGATTCGTTGATTTGGTTTGTTGCCCGTAAACTATTTACTATTGATTATTGTTGATTTGACTACTGACCACTGCCTACTGACCACTGCCCACTGCTGATCGTAAAATACGTTCAATCTAAAAATCGATACATTTCTGAAGCTGCCAATAAAAAAGCACCCACTCCAAAATCGGCCGTGGAATTAACATCCACTACTTGACCGGGTATCGCTTTTTCGCCAATGGGTTGTACATAACCTACGGCGCCATTTTCCTGTAAAGCTGTATTTTTTAAATAATGCCATGCTTTTTTAACCACTGGCAAATAGATTTCTTTATCTAAAATGCCCTGATTTATGCCCCATAAAAAACCATAAGTAAAAAAGGCTGTACCGCTAGTTTCTGGTCCAGGTGCGTGTTCTGCATCCAAAATACTACGCGTCCAGTAACCTTCCTCTTGTTGTGCTTTGGCTAAGACTTTTGCCATATCTTTAAATCGGTTCATATAGTCCTGCTTATATTTAGCAGTGTTTGGCATGTCTTGAATTATTTTAGCATACCCTGCAAAAACCCAACCATCGCCACGTGCCCAAAAATCTTTTTTGCCATTGGCGCTTTTATGTTTGGGATATACATATTTAGCATCACGATAATAGAGTTTTGCGTCTTCATCGTACATAATGCTATCGGCATAAGATAAATACTCATTTAATTTTTCCAAGTAAAGGTCATTACCTGTAACGTTATACATCTTGGTCATGACGGGCATCACCATATACAAACCGTCTGCCCACCACCAATAATCGGTTTGTGGGGTACTCATTTCATATTCCATGACCTCTCGCACACGAGCAATTTTAGAGCTATCCTTTTTTCCTGTAATATTATAAAGGTCAATATAAGTTTGAAAACAAATTTGCCAATCTCCAAATAGCACATAATCGTCTGTTTCGCCATAATCATATTTCCATTCGGATTTATTTTGGGATTTGGCACCCATCCATTCATTTTTAGCTGCCCAAGCTAACGAATAATTAAGATAGTCTTTGTTTTTAGTTATTTTGTAAGCTTCCATATTTCCTGTATGGTATGCCGCAACATTCCAAAAAGCATTGCCAAGATCGGAATGGTTTTCCTGCCAATGTGTATTAACTTTATGAATTATTGAAATCACTTCTTTCTTTGATTGGTTCATTGCTTTTTCTCTTACAGCACTACTACAGCTAACAAAAAGTAATGTAGCTATTATGGCATTTGAAAAAAGCAGTATTCTTAAATTCATATGGAAATATTTAGCCCCCTAACCCCCGAAGGGGGAACCTCATACTGGGTTCTAAGGGTTATGTTTAACTGTTTATTCGTTTATTTGTTTGATGCTTGACAAGGGTTTCGACTTTAGTTTATCTTGAGCATTATCGAAAATGAAAATATATT
>LLBZ010002089.1_pt5 | contig 22284 bp, 21 predicted proteins | sample 1489421 | NCBI WGS metagenome assembly LLBZ01 (sample SAMN04092657, study PRJNA295927) | soil metagenome | biome: Soil prokaryotic community; feature: Bulk soil; isolation source: soil from tomato rhizosphere | host: tomato cultivar Moneymaker | place: South Korea | collected 2011-11-01 | reverse complement strand
TGCTGCGCCGGCCGCCGACATCCTTCCGCTGCCCGAGGTAGTCGCCGTGCTCCCGATGGTCCTGGGCGGTGACCACGTGGCGCTGGTTCACATCAACTACACCACCACGGTCGTGCCAGCTTCGCTTCTCACCGTGACGTCCTGGACGCCGAACGCTTTCGGGTGGCCGTCCTTCGGAATGCTGACCGGCCCCACGGGAGGCGGGCCACACGTCTATGCGACTAGCTACAACAGCGCCAGCGGCGCACACACCGTAACCACGCCATGCGCTTCCTACCAAACGGTAGAAGAATGCGCGAGGCGACACAAGGCGGCACTTGACGCCCTGCAGGCAGTCTTCCCGCCGGTCTGAAAACACCTAGGCCCCTCCATGAGCCCAAGCGTCCTGTGAGAGGAAGCGTGTGTGCAACGACAAATGGATGAGCCATAAAGTGGAGGGGCCACTTTGCAAGTAGAAGTTAGATTGGAGGATGGGAAGTTCCTGCTATACGGAGGATCGCCCGTAGGGAGGGATGAGATCCACAAGCAGATTTCCTCGTGGCCAGGGTGGCGAAGAATGCCGAGAGCAACAGCTACGGCTAGCGTCTACATGGCGCCCGCATACACCGTATCGGCTCTACGGCTGCTCAATACTTCGACGCTGAAGGTGACTTGGCAGGCCGAAGCCAAGAATCACGCGCTTGACCTCTACGAACGCGCGAAGCGATTGAGTGAGATCCTCAAACGCAACGATGCGCTCCTGCCCACCTCTTCCCTCTTTCCGACGGCCCGCAAACCACTGCCCCATCAGTGGCAGGCGATCCAAGCTGCTCGCCTCCTGAATTGGCGCTTCCTTCTCTCCGACGAGATGGGGTTGGGTAAGACGGCGACCACTCTCTGGGCGCTCCATGATTCCAAAGCCAAGGTCGCAGTGATCGTCTGTCCCGTATCCGTCAAGTGGAACTGGCAACGCGAACTGCGAGAGACCATCGGTGAGAACTGGCATGTCTTCGTTGTTGATGGGACTGCAGCAAGGAGAGCAGACACATTCGTTGACATCAAATCAGTATTCAGTAGAGATGTAAATGTAGCTGTAATTCTGAACTACGATCTACTCCGATCTATCACAGAAGATCAATATTCTCTACTAGTAAAGCATGTATCGTTTCTAATTCTAGACGAGAGTCACTACATCAAGAATCCATCTAGCGAGAGATCTACTCTAGCTAAATTGATAGCTGAAAATTCGGAATATGTAGCACTACTATCAGGGACACCAATCACAAACTACAGCAACGATCTATTTTCTCAAGTTGATTCTATTCAGCCTGGAACATGGACTAGCTACAACGATTTTTGCCATAGGTATGTGGTTTTCAGGCAAATCGAAAGAGGTAGAGTAAAGCGCATGATTCCAGTTGCTTCTAAGAATGAAAGGGAACTGAATGTTGTAGTAAACACTCTACAGATCAAACGAAGGAAGGTAGAGGTAGTCAATCTTCCGCCAAAGATATATACGTATCCTGAACTCTCGTTTGATTCTACTATGATTAGTATTTACCGTGCGATGAGGGACTTCGCACGGTATGAAATAAAGCAGTTGATCGAATCTGAGCAGGATGGTGGCCAACAACTCATTTGGAATCCGAGGGTGAGGACGGGTGCGACCCATGCCCTCATGCGCTGCGAACAGATCGCTCAGGGCTTCATCGGGGGCATCCCTGAGCCGGTGATGGAGAAGGTCGCGCCTCACCTCAAGCGAGCGGAGAAGATCGAGGGACGGCCGCAGGAACTGATCTTCCCCCATAGCGCAAAGATCGTCTGGTTGAGCGAAACTATCGACGCCATTCTAAGGCAGGGCGGCCGGCCAGTGATCTTCAGCCGCTTCAACGGACCGATCTTCTGGATGCATAAGAAGTATCCAGACTCCGGGATCTTGCATGGTGGTCTAAAGCCGCAAGAGAAAGACGACGCGATTCAGAGGTTTCAGGGGAACGAAACCAAGATCTTGTTCGTCCAAGTGAAGATGGCTGTTGGATTCAACTTGACATCCTCTCAGGATGTGCTATTCTTCGGCCGCGACTGGTCACCAGCCACCAACGCACAAGCAGAAGATCGGTGCCACCGGATCGGCCAGACCGGCACGGTGAACATTCAGATTCCCCTTGTGCGTGGAACTGTGGACCAGTATCTAGACACCAAGTTACGAGCCAAGGCAAGCAGCGCCGAGTCTGCCTTGGCAACGGTCAGTCTCGGCGAGCTACTAGAGGCACTGTGATGGCAACCAAGAGCAAGAAGAGTGACAGCGGCACCCGGCGGAGTCTTCCCCCTCCGAAGGTGGGGAATGTGCTGCAGGCGGAGCGTGTGAGGTTTGTTGCGCGCGAGCGCAACAGTAAGCTAGCCCCGATTGTGGAGGCGATCCTGGAGATCGAAGAGGGCCAGTTGCTCCCGTTCGCCACTTCCGACGGGGAGAGCGTGGAGGATCTGCACCAGCGCATCAGTTCGCTGGTTTCCCGTGCGTGCCAAAAGCATGCAGAAGAGGGCTACGTCTACCGGGTGCGGCTCCTGGAGGATGGCCGTGTGGGCGTGCAATACATGCCTGGCGTGAGGCGCGCGCGAAAGCCCAACGCCGACAAGAAGAAGGACGCGAAGAAGGTTGGCTAGTCTCGCGAGGCGAAGGACTGCTTTGTGATGGCGCTCCTATGAGATGCTAAGGGCATCCCTCCATGAATGACAACTCGCTCATGCCCTGGGGGGAACACAAGGGGAAGAAGCTCGGCGACATCCCTGCTGGTTACCTCTTGTGGTTGTTCGGGCAGCCGTGGATCGTGGAGCACCGGGAACTGTATGCATACCTCAAGGAGAACGAAAAGTGCCTCCTTGAGGAATCATCAGAAGAGGATCGGCAGCTAGGGCATGTAGACGGAGAGGATGACGACACATTCGAAGGATACATGAGGCAAAGATTATGATCTTAGGATGCAACGTTGTCCATGACGTTCCTGAATGGTCTGGATTCCGACCATTTCGCAACGCTGGACTGCAGATCGAACCACCTTGGTCTGGCGACTGGAATGCTAGGGTTTATTCGGCGACTCTAAATCCGGTAACCACCTATCGAATGGCTGTAAGTAGCGGAGGCAAGGCGAGAGGCCGATACAGCTTCCGATTACGCGCCCCAGAACAGGCGGCACCCATTCTGTATTTCCGTGGCGATGTTCTTGTGGAAAATGATGTCGTCACCATCGGAACCGGAAACGTATGGGCCGAACTCAGCGTTAGAGCTCTTGTAGATGTTGCTGATATCAGCATCGAGCTATTCGATGCGGAACAGATTCACGATGTCGACCCGATCTGGAGCCATGACTTCCGCGCAGCTATCACGCCGTTTCGCGCGTGGCGAGCGATGGACTTCTGCGGGTGCGGATCGCGAGCTGGCACGGTCGCCAACTCTGAAAGCTTTGGAGGCTTCGCACGGCGCGCGCCGAATCCCAACGACGTCTCCCCCTATGGGACCTGGGGTCCCAACACCGGCGTCAACCCGAAGTTCTGGTTCCCGCCTGGACCCGACATCTACTGGATCAATTGTCCGCTTCTCATCGCGCTTGATCCAACCAAGAGAGCGTTTTGGCTAGCAGAAGCTGCTCGATGGGTTCCCAAGAAAGCTAAGCAGGTGATGGTTGCAGTTGACAACGAGATGGAGAATAACTCATTTACCGTTGCAAGGTTTGCATACGAGCATGCAAGGTTTCTCGATACCGATCAAGCAGTCGCTAGGACTCTGGGCATTCTACTGCTAACGAAACAGTTGAAGAATACAATCCGTGATATGGGTCTGCAGGAGAAGTTTATGGCCGTCTTTGAAACGATGCCAAGAAACTTCTGGCCATTCAGCGATTGGAATGGTGAGCCAGTATCTATGCAGGCTCGTGAATTGGTTTCTGAAATTGGACACTTGGCTACAAGCCCATACATTGGTAGGGAGATCTCCGAGTTGGGCCAATTGCATGTATCCATGCAGGAGGAATTTGACGCAATGTCAAGATGGAGAACCATCCTTGATCGCTTTAGCGTCAAGCTGCATGCCTATGAATGTGGCTTTCATTTTCCACCAAGACATCCATCATGGTGGGAGAGAGATCCAGTAGTGATCAACTCGGTAGATCCATACCTCAATGGTCTAAATCAGATTTTTGCAAGTGACGCAGTGGTCTGTTGGTATGGTCTGTGCGAATCAGACCAATGGGGCTTGATCCGTAAACTTGATGATATCCATAACGACCAACTATACAGCGCTGTTGTAAACTGGAATGCTTGATCATGTCAAGAGATTCTTTGAATGGAAGGAGGAGAACTACGACTTTCATGAATTGTTTCTTGACCAAGCAATAACTCTCTACTTTCAGTTATATCCTAGACGTGCGTTACCAATCGTTATGGAGTTGCTAAATGCATCAGAAGAGCAAGATAGAGAAACTTTACGAGGATTACTGCGAAGGGAGAAAGAAATACGAGAGGGCTAAAATGCATGCTGATGCATGCTATTCCGATCTAGAGAGCATCAAGTCGAAAATGATCGACGAAATGCTAAACTCGAAGATCCGTGCCTTCGATCCATCCAACGGGGAATGCACCAGGATCGGGCTGCGAAGAGAATTCTCATGTAGCGTAACTAAAGAGAACACTCAGCAGATTCGAGATTGGCTGCTAACACAATACGGCGATGATATGCCGTTTGTGAAGGAAGTAGTAGACAAGGCTGCCCTTATATTCCAGCTAAAGAAGGAAGTTGAGGAAGCTAATTTTGACGTCGATGACTATCCAGAGTTCCTGAAGGTATCCACCAGACCAAACGTCGTTGCATATGGATGGAAGAATCCATGGGCTCACCTCAGAAAAGAAACGACAGAAGAAGAAGCGTCATGACCAAGAACGAAATCACCACTCCCGCTCCGTTTGAGGGCACGAACCTCATCCCTGCCGAGTTTGGCACCCAGCCTGTGGACACCACGGGGCGCGAACACATCCGCGCCACCGATCTAGTGGTGCCCGTGCTCAGCGTCGTCACCGGCACCAGCGAGGCCATGAAGAAGGATGGAGCCAAGCTTGGCTACTTCTATCAGTCCGGCGCCGATCTCTTTTTCAAGCCGCCGATCAAGGTTCTTGTAGTTGCGCATACAAGATCGCGAGCCCTATTCCCAAACGTCAATAACCCATCGCAGCATGACTTGAAAGTCTGCCTGTCTCGCGATGGTGTCAATGGTTCTGAATACGGTTCTTGCGAATCATGCGGACACAAGGAGTGGAACGGCAAGGAGCCTCCTCCATGTTCTGAGGCTCACAATTTCACAGTCATCACTGAACATGGTCCAGCGATGATGCGGTTTGCGAGGACGAGCTTCAAAGCCGCAAGGAACTTTCTTACAACTTGGAATCTGTCGCCATATCCACTATGGCAGTTCCCTGCAGTCGTATGGGTCCAAGCGCAAACAAAAGACATCAAAGGTAAGCAGCAAACCTATTACACTATGGAGATCAACTGGAATCGCAAGGAGTTGGTCTCAGATAGCGTCAAGGCGGCTGCAAAAACTCTGCACGAACAGATCATGGCGAGCTACGACCGAGGCCAATTCGCCGCGGCGGATGAGGGGTCGGTCGATTACGATCGCCCCCCGGAACTCTGACGCTGGACTCCCGATCCTACCGACGGTAGAAGAAGCGAGGGGGGTCGCCTGCAGTAGTGTGCAGGCGACCCCCCTCAAGGTTCGCCAGACCGGAGGTTTGCTATGTCCGTGTTCGAGTCGGTCAAGCTGGCCATCCAGGCCGGCGGGGACAATACCCTACGGGAGTTGGGGGTCAAGCTCAAAAAACACGTCAAGGGAGAGTGGTGGCAGTGTGAATGCCCGATGTGCGACGACACAAACGGGTCCGCCAGCATCACTCCGAAGGGATTCCTGCGATGTCATCAATGCACCTGCAAGCTTGATGTGTTCCAGTGGTGGGGAAAGAGGAATGGAATTGATGGGGTATGGGATACGTGTAAGAAGCTTGCAGATATGTTGGGAGTCAGGATTCCAGATAAGGAATCTGTTCCAATATCAAAGGGTGCGATGCCTGCAGCTATGTCTGCGAGGCTTCTCGACAAATCAATTCGAACTCTTTGGGAAGAAGATGAAGGTAATGTGTGTCGAGATTTCTTACATGAGAGAAAGTTAGATGATCCAGTAATACTTTCAGAGTTAGGAGTTGGATGCATCAACGGATCAATATCATTCGCTCAGTGGGATACTAAGGGTGGATTGACAGATAGATACAGGTTGTATAGTCCTGGATCCCAAGTGAAATGGAAGTGGTTCGGGAGAGGTTCCGGAGGCCCAAATTTGTGGCTCTCGCATCGACCAGTAGATAGGAAAATACTACTGCTGGAAGGTGAGTGGGACGTTTTGACGGCATTCGTAAGACTTAGGCTGCACGAAGAAGATTGGGCAATTTCAACATGGACAGCGGGGGCCTCAAGTAGTCCAACAATACACGACATACCTCTTTCTTGGCACGGGAAAGAGTTGTTTATCTGCTATGACAATGACGTTTTCCAGGGTCCGAACTATACGGAATATTTCGCTCCAGAGAAACATCATCAAAAGATTAGATCCCTACTGAAAAACCTTCTTGAAAAGGTTGCGCCAGTATTTCGCTCTGCAGAATGCAAAGTGTGCATAATGCAGATCCCGATTCCAGCGTCGGAGAAAATGGGGGCCGACTTCAGGGATTGGGTCGATGGAGGCGGAACAGATCTTTCTACAATTCCAAAATTCGATTTCAACAAACTTCCACCGTATCGAACGCCTGATCAGGTTGTTACATTCGACGAAATTTGGAATCACGTTGGAGAGCGAGCGCATACGCGGATGTGCGTATCATTGATCGCGGGAGACGATCTTCTGGTCCCTCATACAGTGCAAATAAGGTGCCAATTGGGACAGCTGACTGTCTGCAATGGCTGCGGCGTCCCCCGCGTGGCTCCGCAAGGAGTTCTGGATCTTGCGCAGCATCAAGAGGAACTGGCCATCGGAATCATCAACGACGACTTATCGACCAGGATACTCAAGAACGTATGCAAGCAGGCGAAGGGATGTCCTGAAGCACAGATCAGCACCGTTTCGGGGACGCCTGGCAGCCGGTGGATTGCCGTGCGCCCAGACGACAGCGAGGACGTTCGTCAGCGATCCCTGGACATCATCTCCCTGCAGGCCCCATCTCTCTCTGGTGAATGTGATGTGAATGGCGCTATCTACTCAAATGAGTCGAAGCTTGTCTTCCTCGCTGACAAAGTTGCCCAACTCGATCGCGCCGAAGTCGATTTGCATCCAGTTCAAGCTGAACTCAGGTCCATCTGTCCAACTCGCGCAGAGTCGACACAGCAGATTGACGATTTTCTGGATAGAAGATGGAGGGATCTATCATGTCACGTCACAAAGGTATACGGTAGGAGGGACATTCACGTTGCTTGTGACTTATTGTTTCATTCAGCAACGGATATCACTATCGATGGGATGACCAGGAGGGGATGGTTGGACATCGCTTTGATGGGCGACACTCGAACCGGCAAGTCAATGACCCTTCGCGGTCTCATCAATTGGTTGCGCCTTGGATCAATCCATTCAGCAGTAGATAACATTAGCAGAGCCGGATTGGTGATGGGAGCAGATAGGGAGGGAATGCTAAAGCCAGGCCTTCTTACCAAGAGTCACAGAAAACTACTCGCACTCGATGAATTTCATTGGCTGGTGAACGCGAAGAGGTTTGGTGAAGATCATCCAATGAGTTGGATGCAAAGCGCTAGGGATGAAGGAAGAGTCTTTGGCGTCAAAATCTACGGAGACCGGAGCTTGCCAGCCAAGGTAAGGTTATGCACAATCAGCAATTGGGCGCGTTCCTCGCGGCGTCAGTTCGCCCATGGCTGTCAGCATCTCTCCTGGCTCTATGGCAGTCCTGAGACCCTGAGCCGGCTCGATTTTGGGCTGACGATTGAGGGACCGCCGTCGGAGACTGATCTGCCCGACGTCCCCCAGCACTGGACCCTTCCGCTAGCTAGGGCGCTGGCGCTGCGAGCTTGGGCGCAGGATGCCTCTCAGGTCCACATCGATCCTGATGCGGTGGAATATGCTCAAGAAATGTGCGAGAACTGGAGGGACATTTATGCATATGATAAAGTTCCTCTCTACACCCCAGAAGAAAAACCATTCTCACTTCTAAGGATAGCAACATCTGTAGCGAATCTTTGTTTCTCTCAGTTTGAGACAGACTATTATTCGGTTCATGTAAAAAAAGTCCACGCTGAGTGGGCTGCAAACTGGCTACAGCATACTTGGAAAATGTGTCAATACGATGTATTCTCAAGGATCGAAGCATCAAGGGATGATACTGGTCCATTCGTGATAGAAAGATACCTTCTTGTAAAGTGTAGGTTGAGTGATCCAGGTGAAGCAATAAGGATACTTCAAATCATGCAAGAGGGAATAAGCCTTTCAGAATTTACCGTCATGATGGGAATGCAATCAGACACAGAGAAAGCAACTCTAATATCTAATGGTATGCGTTCCGGAGTAATACGAATGGGGAACAAGGGTGGTGAGTCTAAAAGCTCAGTATATTTGTCCGATGAGGGGTTTGACATAAGTAAGAAACTGTGCGAGCTTGCCATGATGGAACCAGAGGCGTTCGTCGATAGGGCTAGAAAATTGGCATCGTGGTCGAGCCAGGACAATTCCCTCGTCCCCATCAGTCACTACTCAGCATGACCCTGCAAGATGATAAAATTGCGAATGCTATTCGCAAAATTTCAGAATTCGAAGAGCAGACTTATGGGTCTTATGTAAAAACTATACCTAGCAATGAATTCTGGGATAACGTATTACATGCGGAAAATGTATTCATTTCAAAGCTATCTAAGAGGCCAATCTCATCATTTGAGATAGATGGGCACTGTCAGGCATTCAAAAAGTGGTTCACATCACAATGTCTCAAAGAAAAAGGTTTATAGATGGCGACGCAAAAGAAGGATGCGACTGCCAAATCTGTATCAAGCAATACCCTAGAGATCCTGTTGAGAAAGATTGGCAGGAACTTAGCAGACGAGCAAGTTTGCAGGTTCTTCAAAATTCCAGAAGAAATGAAGGTGACGCCTTGCGACTTCTTTGGCTATTCGAGAACCGGGCGCGCTATCCTGATTGAAGCGAAGATGTATAGCGCTACCGAAAGGCTTCCTATAAGGAAAGAAGGAAGCAAGGGATGTGGCATCGCATGCCATCAGCTCCAGGAACTAGATGATGCTCAAAAGGCTGGAGCTATTTCCCTGTTTGTCTGGCAATACAGGGATGCATTCACAATCTTCTATCCAAGCACAGTTATTAGTATTATGGAAGTGAACAATACGAGATCTGTATCTGTCTCAAATTTCGTATGGCATCACTTGCATAATCTTCATCAATGCTTGAAGTGGATTATCGAACAGATCTCCACTCAGAATCTGCGACAGATCCCACTGGTGGAATGGCTTGGAGCAGGGCCTCCACTCTCGCTTGGTCGTTCCCCATCACTGCAGCCGAAATCTTGACCGCACCCCAACTCCATTCCTCAAATCCCTCATTACGCTCGACTAGGGGGCCGGGATAAGCCGACAGGGGAAGAGGCTGACCGTCGTTCCATGCGAAGGCGTCTGCCATCCACCAACGACCATCCTGTTCCCACCAACCGAAGTTCACGAACGTAGCGCAAACGCGCTCCAGCACGGAGCGGCAGAGCGTGGCTGTCTCGCCCCCGAAGCGTAGCTCTGCCGCGCGCAGCCCCAGGATGCCCAAGGCTTCCTGCCAGGGCTGCACGGCAAGGATTCCGTGCAGCACTCTCGGATCCTGCTGCAGGCCGAGCGGCGCCAGCACAGCGCCTGCCGGTGGCCGCGTAGCGCGCTCGATGAGCCGCACCCGCTCCAGAATTCTCGCCCGGAACCTGTCACGCAACGGCGTTACAGGTAGGCAGCAATCGATCCATGCGGCCGACAGCAACGTCCGCCCCATCCCCCTTGGAGCACCGACGCCGGAAGTGCTCAGCCTCGGATCGATCGTTTCGCCAGAGAGGAACTGAAGAGCCTCGCTCTCAATGAGGTGGAGCAAAAGCGGACTGCCGGTCAACAGGTAGGCGCCGCAGAGCGTGTTGTTGCTCCAGTGCTCCCGATCCTTCCCGGTCCACCCGCCGGAAAAGGAGGGCGTGGGCTGGCCCGTCTTGCCCAACCGGTCACTCGACACCGAAGGGTGGAAGTGCGTGTAGAAGGACCACGTCACCCAATTCGGATGCGCCCAGGGAAGCACCGGCGAGCCGTCCAGCTCGCGAAAGCGTCCGGGGCGGTGAGCTTCAGCCATCGCTGCCTGGAGCGCGTGGAGCGCGTGGAGTGGCCCGCCACCCGGCAACAGGAACACCGGCCCCAGCTTTGTCGCCCCGAAGTCCTGCTGCCCACCCGTCTGGCCTGCATTGGCCGCGAGACCGAGATCGGGGACAGCCCACGATCCAGCAGGCGACGCCATCCGACCGCGCCAGTTCGCCAGCGCCTGTTGGTATTGCGCCTCTGAGTATTCCAGACCATCCGGAATCACTCCAAACGGACCCCACCTGTCCTTCCAATCTGTCGGCGGAGACGCTGCAGCTATCGGTCCGTATTGCCAAGCTGTTGCATTAGGATCTCCACTCATGGAAAGAACTCCTCCCCAAGCGTGACCTTGACTGTCAGCTGTGGTGATTTGATTCAGGATAGTATTACCTAAAACTCCTCTCCAGCTCCCCCACCAAATGAATGGAATTACTCCGAATTTCCCTGACAGTGTTACTGTGTCTGTCTCGTAGATTGCATTCGTTGCAGGACTTGAGTTGACCATCAGCAGTTCGAACGGCACCACCGAAGAACCTGGGCAAGATGTGGCCCAGAGATCTACGGCCATCAAGCTTCTTGGAGAACGCCCACGGAGGTGAATGAGCGCGCACGGGGCGTCCGGCGTGATCTCCACCGTGAACGTGACGGCCTCACCGTTGATCCGTAGCTCGATGGGGAGATCCAGCGAAGCCGGTGTAGCCGGCTCGGCTTGGATCGCAGACTGCAGGGGGAACACCGAGCGCTCGTAGGAGTCGAGCGCAACGAACACCCTCCGGAACCCCTCCGGCGTCGCCGCTCGCACCCAATCCCTCCGCGGGAACGGTGCTGGATTCTCTGCAACGATTACTGACGGCTGTAAAAGAAGAAGCGAAGTGATGACGATCATTTGCCTGGTGGGTGATGTTGGTTCAAGAACTGCGCAATCCTTTGCTCTAGCATCACAACATTTTCAATAAGCTTGTCGAACCTTCTTATCATGTTATTGTTGCTGTGTATGATATTATGCAAATTTGCAGTAAACTGCTTGTGAGCTTCAGATAGCAACTTATCTTTATACCGTATGTATGCAATAAACATACCTACGACAGTGATTAGCGCTGATGCAACGACCAATTCCAAGGCATTACTTGCGGGCATGAGGGCACCCCGGCGGCTTGGGGGGAGCCGGCGGCTTGGGGGGTTGAGGTGGCTTAGGCGATCCCGGACTTGGGGGGCAACCCCTTCCGGGCCGTGATCGGCCCACGAGCGAGGGCGGCAACTTTGGGGACTCCGATCCATGACATCAGAACGGCACTCCCAAACGTGATAAGCAACTGCCAAAATTTGGCTGAATTACCTTCAGCAAGAGCGCCAACGAGAGCGTCATACTGATCTTTTGTGATTTGACCAGTATTATACATATCCCTAAGAACACGCTCTGCATGCTCAGGATTTTGACATGCGCAAACGAGGATAGCAAAAATCACAGATAAGAATAAAAGTCTCATTTCACAAGCTCGCTCTTCCTGATGATTGGTCTGGCGATTTCGTAGGCCCGCCGGTTGGCCTCGTCACGGCTGATTTTACCTTTCTGGTGCGCTTTCCGGAGATCCGAGATCGCCCTCTTTGCGGCATCCACTTGCGACTGCACCTGACGTTCGGATGGCGTCATGAGATCGCTTCCCTCCAGTTGATCCAACCTAACAGACAAGTCATACAACTTGTCAACCATTCTAGATTGACCATGAGGCTCTTGAGAGAAGAAGCGATTGACCGGGTTCGCAGACCATCCGGGATGATTTTTGAGCCCAAGAAGTTCGTCAGCAGCACGCATAACTGAGGTTGTTGCTCCAGCAGTGTAACTGCCAAGGTAGTGCTCGATCTCGATCGGAGTCAGGAGACCACCGACGGACCTGGAGAGCACCTTCGCGATCTCGGTTGTGTATGCGGTGGCTTGCTCCGACGGGATCTTTGACTTAGCAATCCACTCCGGAGTCAGGGCACGGTTGTAGAAAGACTGGTAGTTGAACTCACCTTCAATCAGCGGGCGAATGAATGCTGGTATCAGGGCAGCCGGCCCATCCATGTATCCCAGGATGGAATTCCTCAGAATGGTCCCGACATCGACTGGCTCACCTTTCTCGTGCATCCCATCTGCAATCGTCTCAGGGACAGAACCGAACATAACGCCAAGTTCGAACGGTTTCGGAATTGAGACGATCTCTCCCCAAAGCTTGAAGTTCCAATACATTGACTTTCGCCATTTTGGCAAGTCTTGATACCAATCCTCATCTTTATTCATCCACCACAAGAACAATGATGGGACCGTGATCGATACGATTCCGTTAGCGAACGCTGCTCGCTGCAGCCTGGCACGTTCCGCATCGGTCGCACCCTCTCTCCCCGCCAACGCCCGCCACGTCTTCCGCTGGCCTTGCAGTCCTGGATTGAAGTATGGAATCATCTGATTCAGGATACGGGAGACGGTGCCAGCCCTTGCGAAGTTTACTGTAATCTCTCGCCCAGCTTCCAGGGCTCGCATCCTTGCTTCTTGCTCGGATGCACCTTCAGACTTTGCCTTATTGTAGACGTCAGCGAACTCGGCTATACGTAGAAAGTTCTCTGGGGCTTCAAGGAGAGATTTAGCTTGATCTACAACCTTGGATACAGTAAGAAGCGACTTCTTCATAGTTGATCCATGTTGACCAAGTAGGTTCCTCATTCTGCCTTCAGAATAGAATGAGCTAGTTCTGACACCTAGTTCCTCATACATTCTCCTAAACTGTCCGGTTTTGTCTACATACAGAGAGAGACCTTTGACCCATTGAGAGAATCCAGATAGAGGTCTAAACTCCCCTTTCTTGGAGAATACTGAGTAAGAAAGAATATCTCTTGGGATGTTGGCTACAGTGAAACCGATATTTACTCCAGTTGCGAAGAATCTAGTAACTGCTGCTGGAAATCTCAAGATCTCCCTTAGCACGGGAATGTCTAACCATCCCATAGATGGCTTAGCATCGATACCCATTAGGGTCTCGTAAACCTTAGTATCGACTTCTAACCATTGAAGATTCTCGTTCTGCTTCTCAAGGATTGCCCTATGTTCATGATCTCGTGAGATCCTGTTGATATCTTCAGCAGTTAGCCTTGGAGTGAATGCGAGGATTGCTCTGGTTCCAGTGGGAATCACTTTCTGACTGAAGAGTGTAACGACTCCAGGATCGCTTCCCAGAGAATCTCGCAATGTCTCAAAGAGAGGATCCAGTGATTCGTCTCCAGCTTTCTTCTGAAGGGCATCTATTACTGAGGCAACCGGATGGTCGTGGGGCACTCGATCACGCTCCACCACCGTCGCCAGACCACCCAGCTCATGAGCTTGGGCCATTCGATAGAGCGCCGTCATGACCATGTGCTGATGAGCACGGGAAACCAGCGTCGTGGCCACGTCCTTCAAGGCCATCATCGGGTCCCGGATCTCCGCCCCGAACCCCTCGATCTGCATCAGCCCAGATCCGCGTTCTGCTACCCCCCTGCCCCCAGCCTGAGGCCGTGGCCCCTCAATCTCCCGGAAGAACGGGAGGTAAACCACGTATGAATCCTTGATCCGTTGAGCTGATTCCTTGCTAATTGCTCCAGACTCAGAAACGTAGTCTACAACAGAATCAGTCCACGTCTTTAGCTCTCTTGCAACCGAACGAAACTCTGGATTAGCTCTTTGATGTTGCTGGACAGCATATGCGTAATCCCTCAATGGAAGGAGAGCGCTCTTTCCTTGTTTCAGGAGTTCCGCATTCCTAACAGCAACCAGGTAGTCGGTGAAATTCTCCTCATTACCCTTCACTTTTCCTATGATAGATTCGAGTGAGGATACCTTTCCTGCAGGAGAATCGAATCCCTCTTTGATCCAAAGTGCAACCTTCTTGGCTGCAGACATCCTAAGCGCATCATACATGCGACCGGGGTTGTCTAGGATATTTACTTCATCCGGATTTCTACCGACAGATCGAAGATGCTTTTCTGATCCTAGCTTCAAATCAGCTGCATCATCGAACATAGCCTTATTGATCGCGTCGACAGCGCGCTGAATTGGAGTTCGCTCAGCAGTTTCCTTCTCTGTCTCGGTAGCGATTTCGGTAGCGCTGGTCCTAGACATTCTAACACGAGCAATAGCACCCTGCACATTGTAGTTGTGCAGCATACTTTGAATGCGTTGGTATTGACTCCTGATAGCTGCGTTCTCTGGAGCACGCAAGAAATCTTGCATGACTCGTGATAGATTAGGATACGAAGTAAAAATTGAATCGTCACCTAGCAGATTCCTTGCATGCCACTCCGCCCAAGCCTCAGCGGCGGCTTGCCAAGTCGTCAACCTATTAGCTCCAGGATAATCCTTCAGTATTGATACCACATCACCAAATATACCGGGATAACTATTGAACCAATCTTCAAGGGCATCCTTGAATGCAACTCCACCTCTTTCAGCTAGTGCATGCCTGGACAAAGCATGCGACCACTCATGAGATGCAACAACAAGATCTCTACCTTCTTTGATCCTTGTCAAGTTCTCGAAGAACTTGAAGAGACCTTCGGCACCTCTCCGCACTCGGCCAAATCGGATCGGAGTTCGCACCGGATCTCCCTCGCGGGCGCCGAATCGCCGTGTGGTGAAAGGGACGCGCCAGCCTGACCGCGCCGGGCGACCCTCCATCTCAGCAATGATGTCCATGGCCCGCGTCGGCCGAACGCCAGCGGAGGGTTCCAGCTGGCGAGTGGGGGGATGCTGGAAGGAACCGGGTCCCTTGCGCTCACCAGCCGGCAAGTGACGGTATTCGGTCTCGCCGGACGGTTTCGCGGGTCCAAGATCGCCTCCTGGCTCAGTTCGTGGCGCCTCAGCGGGTTGAGATGCAGCCCGAAGAGCCTCCGCGCGGCGTCTCAGATCAGCTGCCTTGCCAGGGTTCTCCTTCTCCATCTTGGCAGCCCACGCCTCAAACATCTCGGGGGTGGAAGTCCGGGGACCGGGTTCCTCGATGATGCCCGGCTCAACCGCCTGGGGCCGCCCCCGGCGCTCACCCTCCGCCGGCCTCGGTCGCCGACCCAGCTTCTCCTCCAACTTGGCAATCCGCTGGTCCACGCGCTCCAGGGCCTCTACGTCGCGGGCGCCGGTGAGCTTGGAGACGCCGTGCTCCCGCATGAGTTGACGCCGCTTCTGCTGCAGCTCACCCAAGATGAATTCATCTAGGGCTCGAATTTCGCCACGAATTCGTTCCTTAGCAGCTATTTGCCATTCAGGATTTCCCTCAGAAGTTCTCTCTTGCTCAAACTTTTGTCTCTCTTTAGCTTCTAATTCTTCCTTAGTTTCTTTCCTTTTTGACTCTGCAGCCTTTCTTTCTTGTGCCGATACTGGCATCTCTGATTTTTCTCTTGCAGTTACATATTCTCTTTCAATCTTCATCAATTCAGGAAAACTCTTTGCTCCCTCTTGCGCCTTGGATTTCTCTGATTGAGGCTTATCTCCAAATGTTGGTGTATACTCCTCGCTTATCTTTCCTACGCCCTTGAACTTTTCTTCAAACAATCTCCTGAGGCCACTCTTCTCTGGAGCTTTGAGACTTATTTCGCCACCCTCTTCCTCAACCTTCCTCATCTCAGTCTCTTGTTTTGGACCGAGTTCCATCTCTTGCACATCTAGGCGGCGCTCTATCTCTCCCTTCACTTCCTTCTTTGCCATCACCTCACGGAAAGTTGTAGGGACGGCGAGTGAGGTTTCGCCTAGCTTGCGTATATCCTCAGCTTTACCACCCAGCGCAGCCACTTCCTCTTCAGAGGCGCGACCTTCGGCAACCTTGCGCGCAAAACCCTCGCGCGTGCGAGCCGCTTCCATCTGAGCCATCGTCGCGGCAGGGCCTTGTGGTCCCAATGCCTTGAAAAGAAGCATGCCAACAATGTTCTTCGCATATGTCTCAAACGTCGTTTGATTTGGATCCTTGACAAAGTCCCAAAGAGAACCAAGTTCAGCCGCTTCGAGAGCCCCGAAGCCAACCCCTTCAATTGCTCCAGAGATAGCCGCAGCCATTCTCTTCGGCATCTTCTGGCGCTGAGTCAACCAGTGCTCGGTGCGCTTGCCCATCCAGCCGAACGCCATCAGCACCGGAGCCATAGCCATGCCATGGCCGAACGCCGCCCCGTAGCCGTCCTGCTCTCCGTAGGCCAAAGACTCGGCTGCACCGTTGGCTGCAGCCGCACCGAACGTGGCCCCCAACATCTGTGTCACCTTCAGGGCGCGCTCACTGGCCGCACCCTTCAGGCCAGCCGAACCAAGGAAACCGAGCCCCTTGGTGGTCAGGTTCCCGAACGCCTTGGCACCCGCGTTCATCGCCATCCCCGCCGGAAGGCCGAAGCCAACGCCCATGCCAATGACGCGGCTGGCGCCGAGCGCCACGTTGCGGAACCCATTGCGCTCCGCCGCTTCCTGCTCCCTGGCCCGCTGGAACTCCTCTACTGTGTTCTGAATGTTCTTATCAGTTACATGAGCAAACAACATGGACATTGCATCCCCGAATCCGGGGACCTTGCTCTTGTCCACGTAGAGCTGCCCATCTGGACCAACCACGTAGTTGCGCGGGGGATCTACCGACGGAAGGCCGAGGGCGCGCAGGCCACGGTCCGCCAAGTTCCAAGCCCCATGGATCGCGTGCAGACCGAAGTCCGACGCTCCCTCGACAAGCTCCAACGCCCCGATGGCAGCCGTGCCCATGACTCCAGTTTGGAGTTTCTGTTCTCCGCTCCGGAAATATCCAACCCCACCCTCACCGGCTTCACGGTTGATCCACTGAGCGATCTCTTTCGTTTTTGGGTTCGTCCAGAATGAAGTTGTTGGATCGGATACCTTCATCTGCTGATCCAACTTCACGGCCATCTGCCTGACCGCAGCGACCCTATTGGGGTCGATCACTGCAGGTTGAAGTTGCTTTACCAACTCAACGTATTCATTCTCATCCTTTGGCTGCTTGATGAGCAACTGACTGTTTTTTGCCTTGTATTGCTCCGCAACCTCGGACATGAACTTTTGGATCTCGCCAAATCCACCCTGCTCCAAAACTGAGTCAATCTCCTGACTCTTTCGTCGCATCTCCAGGATGCGACGCTCCACCTCAATGCGGGGATCTACCGCCGCTCCGATCGGTGCCGTCTGATAGCGCGGGTCTCCGCCCGAGCGCAAGACTTCGATCGTCGCCATGCCGGCCTGGCGGCGCTGCTCAACAGCTGTGCGCTCAAAGGTCCCCCAATCCTCATCCTCGAACGCCTTGAGGTGTTCGGCCCTCGTGGCGATTCCTGTCCCGAGATCTCGGAGTCTGTTTACATCTGGCAACAGCCTCTCAGAGTCTCCACCAACGTCTATTCCTGTCACAGTCCGGATCGCCTCATCTGTGTATAAGTAGGAGCCTGCCGCGGCGGGGCTTGCGGAGACTCAGCCATCACCGGGGGAGGGCCAGCAGGGGCTGGCCGCTGATCCAGCACCGGCTCCAGGTTCGATCCTCCGCCAGTCGGAGGTGGACCACCAGCCGACGGAGGAAGGCCGGCCGTGGGAGAGCCGCCGGCACCAGGATTGAACGATGTGAATCCATTCAATACAGATCGCGCAGCTAACTGATTCTGAAACCTGATCTTGTCATCTAGAGACTTGAGACCGAGAAACTGACTGAATTGTCCACCAGATTGAGCGGACAACTGAGATATCAGTGCCCCGATGTCCCTCACCTCATTAGTGAATTTCACCATGTGAGGATTCGTGTAATCCACCACTCCAGAAGACGGGAGATCTCCTCCGGTTGTCTCGATGAATTTCAATGCGCTTGATGCGATCTTCTGGTTTAGGACGGCGCGAACTCTAGGTCCGGCTACTCCGGAAGATATCTCTTTCTGAAGTTCTGGATCAGGATTATCTTTCATCATGCTAGAAATGTTTTCCCAATCCTTATCAGTGGCCTTGCCATTTACGAAGTTCTCTAGCATCTTTGCATCTGATTCGATCGGTGCCTGAAGGTTTTTCTTCAGGCTGGCAACGCCCTCCTTGTCGCCGCTCATCTGCGCCTTGATGAGTGAGCTTCGCACTTGATCCCGGTAAGCCTCAGCGCGAATGCGCTCGGTGTCCGCAGAGAAAGCCTTACGGCTTGTCTCCGCCATCCCTTGCTCGGTGGGGACGAACTTCGAGCCGGACATCTCCAGCGGCTTGGACGTCTGCTCAGACTGCAGCATCGCCTCCGGATCGGCGGACATCCCACCTTGATTCATTTGCTCGCGGAGACGGGCCATACGGTCGCCAAGCTCGCCACCACCTTGCGGTTGACGCTCAAACCCAGACCGAGCAGCCTGCAAGTCGATCTCCTGCTGCTGCATCCTTATTCTGTCTTCTTCTGCCTTCTTTTGGAAGGCTAGTTGCTCATCCCTCTGCTGCGACTCTCTTCCTTGAGTCAGAATGTTGGAGATGTTCTGAGCGCTCTGGCCAGCCATCGCGGCAGTTCGAGATTGCTGCTCGGATAGAGAGTCGGCAGCTCGTTGATGTAGCTCTGCACCGGCAGTTGCAGCCCGAATCATGCGGTCGGACTGCTCACCGTAACTTCCGATCTTGACCATGTTCAGAACCAGCCGGTTGAAGTTGAGCTAGAAGCCGCTTGTCCGATGCCGGCTGCAACCCCGGCAATGTTTCCTGAGTATGCGCTAGCGAGTGCTACAGCGATACCGGCAATAAATCCAACTCTTGCCTGCTTCTTAGCTTCAGACTTTTGTCGCCTAAGCAATTCAGCTTGCAAATCTAGTTTCTCTTTTTCAATCCAATATGAGAAGTCTGCAGACTCGTATTCCTTGTTGGCATATAAGTTGGCAAGGTCTCGATAATATCCAGACTGCATAGATGCCAGTGAGCCCCTGCCTCTCTGCTGGACCTGACCGAGACCGGATTGAATGGCCGCAATACCCTTCTGCTGCTGTTGCTCATTCTGTCTCTTAGAGATAGCCTGAGCAATGAAATTCATCTTGGCTGCAGCAGTGCCAATTGTATCCGCTCCTTGAGAGGCATTGGCCAGCTGCTCTGGCGTCATGAGGAAGTTTCCTTCCTCGTCCACAAGCCTTCCGCGACCGATGGATAGACCGTAGTTCTGGGCTAGACTTCTGGCAAGCTGATCCAGTGAAGTCTGGCCAACCATACTCTGTTGCCCAAGAGCCCCTTGGTTCTCGGACATCTGAGCGTTTTGAACTTGGAAACCTCTTACGTCAAATCCGATTCTTGAGGTGTCTGCGCCGTAAACTCCACCTCCATAAGTTGTTCCCATCTTTGCCGACTTGAAACCGGCATAAGCATTGTTCAGTGACGACAATTGCTGCTGCAGACCAGTGGGAGGCATCCCGCCGGATGTGGGGGCGCCCATCGGCTGCATCTGAGGCATGCCGGGCGCAGACGTGCGGCTCTGCCGCTCTTCAAGGGTGGTGGGCATCAGGGTGACTCCAGAGCGTCGAGACGAGATTCTATCGCAGCTAGGCGGCTCAGAACCTCAGCCCGATCCGTGCATAGGACCGCGACCAACCGAGCGATGTATTGCTCCAGCATCTGCTCGTTGATGTTGCTTGAACTTGCGCCACGTTCCAACTGAGGTTGTGGAACTGACTGATACCTGAATGGTGGGAAGTCACAAACGCTCATGCTTCACCTTTTGCAAATTGTATTACAGTATCTAACGCCTGAAGCCTTACATTTATTGGCCTTGATCCATCCCTAGCAACTTCTATTGCGTTATTCAATGTAACTTCCCTTGCTGTTGGTGTGGATAGCCTTGTTCTTATTCCTTCCTTTATGTTTACTGGAACATTTGGATTGAATAAGACTTCCTTCAAAAAGTCCTGAGCTTTATCTGATACCGAACTCATCTTAGATCGAATCCAAGAACACCTCTAAATATTGGGAAAGTTGTCCCAGGAAGAATCATTTGAGCATACCAAACATCGCACTTATCAAACTCATTGAATGCATCTATACATAAACAATTGTTCACTAAACCATCAGTTCCTGATTGTATAACGTAAATCGTTGGATTATATGTGGATCCACAATCAGAGCTTCTGAAAATCCTGAATTCAAAATCCTCACCTGATGAAGATAAATATGCATACAATAAGCAAATCCTAACAAGTCTACATGCTCTAGGTATGCATTGAGGAACTTGAATAAGTAGAATGTTATCAGTCTGAAAGTTCAACTCATTTATGGGTGCTCCAGTTAGGTCTTGAGCATAAATAGTATGCTCATGATAAGAAATAAGACTTGGCCTATTCTGCCAAGGTCTCATGATTCCTGTCACGTTGACCGCCTTGTTACTTTGCCAATGATTCTTACTGTTCCTGCTCCAGTAAGGTTAGCAGATAGCACTTGGCCTGCATTTAGAACAATCTCATTTCCAACTACAACTGTTTCGTGGGCTGGAAGAAACGAATACATCTGCTGACCAGTAGCCACGCCTCCAACACCAAGTATTATTGTTATGTCTAAAGCGGTGATGTTTGATGCATACAAAGTTATCTCATCAACACTATTTGCTGCAACAGTATGCAAAGTCTGAAACCCAGCTCCAGTCAATGCAATTGGCTGTCCATTAGTGCTGCTAGACAACGGTAGAATTGTATCAGACATTCTAACCCATAACCTTCCTAATGAATCAGTTGTAAAAGGAATATAATCGCCATTTGTTGTAGCTAGAGCTGAAGCCGTATCATTTCTTACAGCTAAAGCCATTACTCCAACATGACCATTAGCATGAGCGGCGTCTTCCGCCTTTCCGAGATTTGTTGATCCAGTTCCTGGAGTTATGGATGTAGTAACTGATGATACAGCAACTGTCCCGTCAACTGTAAGTGATCCACCACCATCTCCAACTACAACAGTTCCACCGACGCCGCTTACTGCTACGGTTCCATCAACAGTAAGTGATCCACCATTGTCTGTTACTGGAACAGGGGTGGGAAGAGTGCTTACAGCAATCGTTCCATCAACTGTGATGGAGCTTCCGTTGTCGTCTATTGATACAGGCTCAACTAGGGCAACGGGATTTGTGATCGAACTTACAACTACTGTCCCGTCAACCGTGAGAGATCCACCGTTGTCGTCTACGGAAACCGGCTCCGGCAGAGTGAGAACGTTGACGCTGAGCGGGATGCTCACCTGCACGTCCACGGGCACCGGCAGTGGGGCCACGATGGTCACGTTCCCACCCCCGCCCCCGCCACCGGAGACGATGGCATCCACCAGGAGGCGGTTGTTGACGACGCTGGCTACGCCCCCACGGCGCCCGCCTCCAGAGATCACCCGTCCAGCGCCCCCGGCCATTACCGACTCTCCCTCACAGCAACCATCAAGGAGTGCTGCAGAATGCGCACCGGCGCCTCAGGAGCGAAGTTTCGCATCCTCACCCCCATGAAATTGTGGATCAACCTTCCGACGGGGCGAACTTGTCTTCCCTTGGGATAATCCATCTTGAAAATCCTACCGTCTCCAGTGTCTGGATCCTTGTCATCATTCACTACAGTATCGGATTCAGGATCCCCAAAACTGAAGTCAGGAAGAAGATCCACGCGCAACTCGCTCGCATAATCTTCAACCTCATGTGTAAGGACTTGTCTCCAGTCCCTCTTCAGGAAATCATCTGATCCATAATTCGTTGGCTTGAAGGTGATATCCATGTCGATGGCACCGATCATGTATTCGTCACCTACAGCCGGAACGTCCGCACCCCACGGAGGGGTGATGAAGAGCCGAGTGGGGGTCGCGGCGAAGATCGTTCGCACCGTCCACAGATCGTCGTAGGCCGAGCCTGCCGGCCGAGTGTGGACGCACACGCCAGCCAGACCAAGGTCACCAA